>ERZ1090867.151-NODE-151-length-34725-cov-10.077473_pt1 | contig 34725 bp, 52 predicted proteins | sample MGYA00478476_ERZ1090867 | MGnify/ENA primary metagenome ERZ1090867 (study PRJEB33644, sample SAMEA5815742) | chicken gut metagenome | biome: Chicken; feature: Gastrointestinal Tract; material: Caecum | place: Ireland | collected 2019-01-01 | study: A study of the... | reverse complement strand
TATCGGACGGCGCGGGAGGGTACGAAGCCACGGCGGAGATGACGGCGCAGTCCGCACGCATTCTCGCCCTTGAAAGGATTGTAGCGGTATACGGCGCGAAGCTGGAAACCGCCGAAAAACAGCTTAAAAACTATATAGACAACGGGGCGGAGATATTCCTGCCCGAAGGAGAAAACTGATATGAAAAGAAAAACCTTGAAGAACATCTTCATCATCGCCGCCCTTGTGGCTTTCCTCGCCGTGTGTTTCGGTTTCGGAATCGGCATGAAGTACCCCGAAGCGAGCGCGGAAGAGCCCGCGGACACGTCGCAGGACGTCGGCTCGGAGGATTTGTCGGGGACGGACGAATCGGCGCGGGACAGCGCGACAGACAGCGCGACAGACAGCGTTACGGAGCCGCCTGCGAGCGATACGGACGGGACGGAGGAAAAGCCCGCGCCCGATTATAATTTGGATGATTTTCTCGCATGGGTACAGGGATATGCGGACGCCGCGGGGCTGGGGAGTGAGTTCTCCGCAGCCGTGGAAGCTATCAAGACCGCCGTAAGCGAAAAGCAGTTCACGATTTCGACTATTATTTCTGTGGGGGTACTTCTCACCGTCATCGTGCTGCTTATTAAAAGGACTTTGAGCGACAAGAAAACCGCCCGTCTCGTTGCGGAAATATCCGAGCAACTGAAAGCGCAGACGGAAGGGACGAATGGGCTCATTGACGAGAGCAACGCCAACGGGAAAGCCGTGACGGAAACGAAGGACAAGGCGGACAGGACGGCGGACGCGCTCGGGCACATCGTGAAAGGGCTGTCCACTTTGGCGAGCCGCACGAACATCGGCGCGGCGTATAAGGAGCAGATACAGACGGAGTTCAACGCGGCGGAAAAGTCTCTCGGAGGTGCAGCCGATGAAAGTGATAAAGCACAGTAAAGAGTGGTATTACAAGGCGCGGGTTTTGACGTGGTGGCTGGGGCTGGCATTCTGCGTCCTGCCGACGCTCGTCGTCGCGCTCGTGAAATTGCCCGTCATTGCGTCGGACAACGCGGACAGCACATTGTCGGGGGTGTTCGTCGTGGCGCTTATTTGCGCCGCTTTGCCGCTCTATAAGGGGCTTTTGCGGCTGATAAAAACCCCGAATGCCGCCGTCATCTGCGTGATTCTCGCGGCGGTGGTATCGCTTATAAACGGCATGGAACCGCAGACACGGGACGGCTTGGAACTCGTGCTCTGGGTGGCGGCGATCGGGAATACTGTCGGCGCCGTTCTGTTCCATTTCGCGAGAGAGTTCGGAGAGCTTTGGAGGTATTGCGGGCAGGTGACCGTAACGAATGAAGGAGGGCAGGGAAATGGATAATATTCCAAGAAAGATAGACGGAGATAAAGTTATCATCGACGCGCGCCCTTTAACGAATAAAAAGCGGATAGGCACCAGCACCGTTTTATCGTCGGTGGCGGCGACGTTGCTTGTGCTTATCGCGCTGATCTACCTTGCGGAGATAAACCCCGACTTCCAAATTTCATGGAAATCGCTGACAATAAACGGCGTTTTGATCTTCGTCTTTTCGCAATGTTTTCACGGGATTCTGAAAGCGATCGCAAGGGAAAAGAAACGGAACGGGGAGGAATACGCAACGGCGCAGAAAGCGGCAAAGGAAGCGATAGAACGGCTCGGAAAGAGTGAGTATTCCGCGCGGGTAAATGAGTATTGTGTCAAGCATACGGAAGAGACTATCGAGCGGATAAAATCGTCTATACTCGCTCCCGCGGGGATTCCTTATGAAGAATATAAGGCAAAGTATATCGGAAAAGACCGGAAGGAACTCGCGGAAGCGTTCCCCGGAGAACACCTGACGAGAAACCAGGTGCGGGCGATCTGCCGCTGTAACCGCGTGAAGGTGGACGCATACGACCCGAACTTCCTGCGGGAATGCTATCTCAATCCGAACGAGAATGTCGAGCCGTCCAAACGCTACCGCCCGCAACATGACGACAAAGTGGAAACTATCCGAAACGCCGTTTCCGGATTCGTTCTCTGCCTCTTTGTCGTGAATATTGGCGGGGAGATCATCCTGAATTGGTCGGTCGTCGCCGTTATCACTTGCCTTGTCAAATTGGTTGTGACGATCATCTCCGGGATTACGGGGTATTCGTTCGGGAGCAAAAACGCAGACACGGAGATCGCGCTCATGCAGACGAAGGCAGCGGAATCCGACGCTTGTATCGAATGGTGCAAGCGCAACCCCGTTCCCGCACAGATATTCGAAAAATCCGAACAACCTGTCGGAAATTCCGACCGGTTACCGAATGTCACTTTTACTCTGTTTAAGGGGACAGGGGAATGATCGCCCTGCTTCTTCTCGCCTTGATCTTCTCCGCCGTGGAATCTTTTCACGATTTTGATGACTGAAACGCTTGCAAACGATTCGCGGACGTGCTATAATTTATATAGCCTATACGACATTTATCATTTCCCCCATAGAGAATCCCCCGGCGCACAACCGGGGGAGTTTTTTTGTTCCTCTTTCTTTTTGTTCGCCGCCGCAAGGGCGGCTTTTTGTTTATCGTCCAGGGCTTTGCCTCCTGTATCAATTATATTGATTATCCGCAAATATATCAAGCGAATAGATATATATCAAAAATAAAATTGCAAAATTTGATAAAACAGCGTCAAAACGCTTGACTTAAATCAGATTTTGCGATATACTGTATTTAGAAATGCGATATAGGAGGTGAGACGAATGCTTAAAGAGTTGAGGGTAAACGCCGGAATTACGCAGGTAGAGCTGGGGAAACACCTCGGGGTGCAGCAGAATACCATAAGTAATTGGGAAACCGGGCGTTCTCGTCCCGATATTGAGAAAACGGCGAAAATCGCCGAAGTTCTCGGCGTGACGACCGATGAAGTCATCGATTGCTTTATAGAGAAAAAATAAGCCGGAAGGCAAAAGGAGATAAAAAAAAATGAAACAAATTGAACCCATGAACATGCAGGAAATGAAGGCTATTCCGAATCCTATCGATCTGGATAAAAAAGCCCCGCAGAAGAACGACGCGGCGAAACAGCGTGTCGTTGAGGAGTTGGAAGATCTGCTGGAAAGGATAACGAAACTGATTAAATTCGTTTACGGTACGAAGCCGGAAGAACAGGGGCTGTCCCGCTCGATGGTGCTTGCGATGAAAGACCAGGCAAGAACAATGATCGAGTACGCGAACGAATTGCAGTACAGACTTTCGATTTGGGATAAAGCGGAAACCGAGATTCAGTTCAGATATTGAGAAAAAGCCGGAAGGCACAGGAGGCAGATATGAAAATCACGATTGAACAAGAAGGAAAAGAGGCAAAAGTTTTTGAAACGAACGGCATCATCTTTGTGGCAAATTTAGAAAAAAGTGTCCGTTGTGCGTGTTTGATAGACGGCTTATCTGTAGTAGACATAACTGAACTTGTTTTCTCTCTTAGAAAAATGCTTGAGAAAACAAAGGAACAGTGCCCCGAAGCCGCGAAGCTTGCCGACATTAAATCCGCATTGAAAGGGCTTGCGGAAAGTTTCGGTGAAGATCTCGATGACGACAAGGAGGCAGACAATGACGCTTGAAGAGTTTAAGACGTTGAAGCCGGGCGATAAGGTGAAAATTATCGATACGCCCGTGTCGGGGACGAAATACGGCGCGGAGTCTATGAATAAATGGTGCGGGAAAATCATGACTGTTCGTGATAAGCAAACATCATATAACGGGATGTATATATTTGCTCTTATGGAAGAGGACGAAGAAGATATTCCCGATGGTTGGGGTTGGTTCTCCTGGATGATCGAAAAGAAGGTCACGGAAGAAGATTCCCCCGACGGAATCGAATTGCTCAAACGTGAGAACGCCGACCTGAAAGCCGAAATCGTCCACTTAAAGGCAAGGCTTTTCGATTACATGGACAAAAAAATGACGTCGCGGAGGACGTCATGGGAGGAAATGGAATGAAAGAAATAGAAATTGACGTGTTGCGTGTAAACCTTTTAGGGATACAGTTCTGCTGCAATCTTTCTCCCGAAGAGATGAAAGAGAGAAAAGAGGAAGCGGAGAAAAAGCTGCCCTATATCCCCGATTTTTTGGGCAGTCGTTTGGAAATACAGCTTGAAGGCACATTATTCGGAATTGATTTATCGCCCGTCCCGTGTGACAGCAAAGAGGGACATTGGCATTATTTGGCGGTTTGCTGATAGGACTCCAATTTCTCTTGTGCTTTTTTAATTTTTATCTCATTGTCAATTAAGCCGCAGAAAATATCGAATAATTCAATACCTTCATCGACAGAGAAATTTGTCATTTGTATGATATGTACCGAATCATTTCCTATTTTTCGGATTAGATTGGCGCAAATAGTGGTGTACATTTGACTACTGTCTATCAGTTGTATTCGTTTAGACAGAGCAAGCGGCTTTAATTCTACTTCGGTTTTCCCTTTTATTTTAATTAAATAATCCCAAACTACCCACTCCAAAGCCATGCGAATGCCAGCCCCTAAAAGGTTTTCAATTCCAAGGGACTTTGCGTACAAGGTATCTTCAAAGATTTTATACCCCTTTGGTGATAACTCTCTTATGGATTCAGGCAGATCCGTGACAGGGGCAGACGGGTAGTAATGGACAAGCTCTTTCCTTGTATCTTTTATCGGATAGGTAATTTGTGTACATTTGTATATTAGAAAGATAGGTTCTCTACAATGTACACAGTCATGTATTTCCACGACATAGTTGTGTTCCCCAATTGTAGATTTTCGATTTTGGGTTATATCTTTCCCGCAGTACGGGCATTTCGTAGGAAAATCCATATTACCTCTCCCTCCCCACCAGATAGTCCAGACTCACGTCGAAGTAGTCGGCGATGATCTTTGCCGTTTCAATGTCTGGCAAACGTTCGCCTTGTTCATATCGAATCATAGTTCTGGTGGAGAGCCCGCACGATTTGGCAAGCTCTTGCAACGTGATTCCCTTTTGAGAGCGCAACTCTCTTAAAATCTCACAAAATTTTTTCATAAAACACCTCAAAACAGTTGACAAGTGACCGAGCGGTCACTATAATAGTAGATGTAGAAAGTGACCGAACGGTCACAATCTGCAAATACTAAAAGGAGGCAAAATGACAGCATTAAAACAGCGGCGTATCGGGTTAGGGTACACGCAGGAACAAGTGGCAAAGGAAGCGGGCATTTCCAAAAGGCAATACATCAGAATCGAAAACGGTGAGAGGTTGACGAATATTCTGACAGCCTATCGGATAGCCCAATGCTTCCAAAGCACTATCGAAGAATGCTTCTGTGACTATTTTAACCCAATGTGACCAAGTTGTCAAGTGAAAACGATGTCAAGGAATCAAAAGGAAATCAAAGCAGAGAACTTCAAGAAGCTGTGGTGGAAGTACGAGGACGGGAAACTGAAAGCGGACACGGAAATCCGCAGGAAGCCGTTCGGGGACTTTAAGGCGACGTTCCGCATGAACACGGAGAACGGGGCGACGGTGCTGGAAGTGAGGAATGAAGAGTTCCCTCTCTTAAACAGAACGGCAATCGGCTATGATAGCTTTGAGAGCGCCGTAGACGCGTTGAGAGGTTACTTCGAGGAAGTGGAGGAGATCGCAAAGAAAATCCCGCAGAGCGAAAGGAACGAAGCGGAGAGGGCACGGAGGACGATCATCTCCACGGCGGTGTCAAAAATCAAACGGGAGGCAAATGATAATGAAACAATTTAACTTTTGGGAGAAGGTCGTGGACGAGAACGGAGAAGAATGGTACAAGGAAATTCCCGCTTGCCATTGTGCGGACTGCGGAGATCCGATTTATAAGGATGACGCATGCTATTTTATAGACGGTGCGCCCGTCTGCGAGGATTGCCTCGGCTGGCACAAGATGACGGGACGGGAAGTTCTGCAAGCGATGACGAACGCAAGGAGGCGGGGAGCATGAGGAAAGGGATATTCTTCAAAGGCGACGTCAAGGACGTGTTCAAAGAGATATCGGAAGCGCGAGGTTGGACGGTGGATCAGCTTTTCAAACTGTATCGGATAGAGGAAGTGGAGCGGGCGCAGCTGAAAGAGATCGCGAAGCGATTGGAGGCGGAGAAATGACGGTATTGGACGGTGACAGAATTATAATTCCGCACGGCGTATGGAGCAGTATTATCTACGATTTATATTACGACTACGGCGTTCGAGTGAATTTTTATGACGATCGTTACGAAATCCCTCTTCCCGAGGACGAGAAACGGCGGGACAGGATTTGCGATTGGGTGGCAACCGAACTCGGCTTAAACGGACAGGAATACGACGAAGCGATCGCGGAAGCACGTGCGCGGAATCGGGAGCGGGAACACGAAGCGTATCTGAAAAGGGAAGCGGAGAAAGAAGCGGCGGAAGAACGTCGGCAGAAAGAACAGCGTTGGAAGAACGTTTCGGAAAACGGATGCGGGAAGTGCCCGTACAAGCGAGGAGCGAAAGAAGGCGACATCGGATTCGGGCGCGGGGAATACACCTGTGCGGTGACGGGCGAAGTCCTGAACGAGAAGAATTTCGAAGGCTGGGACATGATGACGGGAATATATTACCTGTTTAATTGGCGGGCAATGCCGTCAGAAAAATGTCCCTACAATACGGACAAGGAGGCACGGAATGCGTAAATTCAGACTTTTGACCGCGGACGAAATCGAAGTGAAGGTCAAGCAAGTGCGCGAGAAAGGTGCGGTAGCGCTGATCTATAAGACATCTCGCGTGGACATGGACATTTTGGACGAAACGGTCGGAGCGGAGAATTGGCAGAGCGAGTTCAAGGAAATCAAGGGAAATCTGTATTGCGGAATCGGAATCCGAGATACGGAAACGAAAGAATGGACTTGGAAATGGGACTGCGGAATCGAGAGCCGCGCGGACGGAGAGGGGAACGAGAAAAAAGGCGAAGCGTCGGACGCATTCAAGCGCGCGGGCGTGCAATGGGGGATTGGTCGTGAACTGTACACATCGCCATTCATCTTCCTGCCCGTACCGACGAAGCAGGACGGGAAGATGTACAAGCTGTCAAATCCATTTGAAAAGTTTTCGATTTCGCATATCGCTTATGACGAGAGCGGCAGAATCGCAGAAATCGCTATTACAGGCGAAAACGGGAAGGAGTGGTACAGATACCCGAAGAGCGTGAAATCGTCGAATACAGCCCGCGCAGAGCCGAAATTCAAGCCGATCACGGTGAAAGAGTTGAAAGAGTTTTACGGCGTCAGCAATCCGAGTGCGACAATCGCGGGATTGGAGAAGAAAATGGGAGTGCCGCTTGCGGAGTGGGACGAAGACGTGACGAACAAAGCAAGGGCATGGCTGGAAGGACGTAAGAAAACGCGGGAGCGGACGGAGAAGCTGAAAGCGGAAACGGAATCGGTATCGGCTCCGTTTTCCATAGCAGACGAAACGGCGTAAAATGACGCGGGAGGGCAGATGATGAGCAAAGAACACGAAAGACCGACGCAATGCGATCGGATTCAACGCTGGCTGGAAGAAATCGGAGAAATCGATTCTTCCACCGCCATGCGGGAACTGGGCGTGTACAGGCTTGCGAGCAGAATTTCCGAAATGAAAAAGCGCGGCATGAACATCAAACGGGAAATGCGTAGCGGTATCAATCGTTTCGGCGAGAAGGTTTCGTGGGCGGTATATTCTCTGGCATAGATTGCATAGGAGGATTTGACAAAAAATGGCGAAGCCGAAAAATGAAGGCTTCCCGTATTGTCAGCAAGATACAGACACCTTTCAGGATGCGAGAATCCGGGTGCTGATCTCAAAATTTGGGTGCGACGGTTACGCTGTATGGGATTACATAAAACAAGCGGCATACCGTGAGCATGGATATTATGTCATATGGGACGAAGATCGGAAGGATCTTATAGCGTCGGACTTGTACATAACATCCAAAAAAACAGGGATGATAGTGGCATATCTGTTAAAGCGATCACTGCTTGTAAGCAAATCTTTTAACGGTATCACTGTACTAACATCCCACGGAATACAAAAACGCTTTCAGGAAATGGCGAAGTCAGCCAAGCGAGATTATTATAATTTCATCCCGGAAGTGTGGGTTTTAAGTGAAGAAGAAACGCTTCGCTTTGTATTCTGCGCCCAAAAAAACGATAATTCGGGAATTAAGGCGGATAATTCCGGAATTAAAGGTGATAATTCGGGAATTAAGGCACAAAAGAAAAGAAAAGAAAAGAATATATATATTCCCGGTGTTCCGTCGCAGGCTCCGGAAACACCGCAAGAGTGTGATAAACAAATCAGCTTCCCTTTAATAGCAGAAGAAAAAGCTGGTTTCGACGAACGGGCAAAAGCGAAGCACAAGGAATTCGTGCGACCGACCTTGGACGAAGTCCGAGCGTATGCAATCCAGCGAGGACGGGAAGATTTAGCCGAGCGGTTTTACGAGTATTTTGAAGTCGGAGAATGGAAAGACAGCGAGGGTAAACCCGTAAAGAATTGGAAGCAGAAGTTTCTCACATGGGAAACGAACGGTCGTAAAACAGGCATCGCCTCCGGCGGGGAAGTAGGCGGTGCGGAAAAGCCGAAAGACCCGCGGTGGGAATGGACGGTGGTAGGAGCAACGAGGAAGAAAGATGAACGAGAAAAAACCCGAGTTTTTGAGATTTGAAGAAATCGCCGACGCGAGATTCGACGAGCAGGATTACCTGAAAACGGGGATAGAAGGCTTGGACAAAGCAATCGTCGGGCTGGGGCTCGGTCATCTGGTGATCGTCACCGGACCGCGGGCGGGAGGAAAGACGACGCTGATCGGGCAGATAGCGAACAACTTCGTGGACAGAGGGTATAAAGGCTTGATCGCTTCATTCGAAATGGTGAACCCGAGGCTCAAAAATTGGCTGGAATTGCAGGCGCTTGGACCTGAAAACCTGCGGGGATTCACAACGTCGAACGGAAAAGAGCTGTTCTACCCTAAAAACGATACCGTTAAGCGGGAGGTGGAGACGTGGCTCGGTCGGGGTCTGAAAATATATAACAACGCGTCTTTCAAGCGCGATGACATTTCCGAGACGATCGGCGCAGAGATCGCAGCGAATCCCGGTCTGAAATTTATCATCATTGATAATCTGATGAAAATCGAATTCGACGGCAGGGCGGACAGCAAGTGGGAGGAGCAGTCGCAGATCGTGAAGGGGCTGCAGAAGTACGCCCAGGAACATCACATCTGCATGATTCTCGTGGCGCATCCCAACAAGGTAAAGACGCTGCCGCGGATAGAGGACGTCGGAGGAAGCGGGGACATCATAAACACGGCGGACACGGTGCTGATGGTACACCGGGTGACGAAGGACTTCAAGAGCCGGGCGGATGTGATGTTCGGCTGGAAGGAAGGAAATCCGGCGTTCGATTTTTCGAACATCATTGAAGTGGCAAAGGACAGGGAGTTCGGCGCGGACGACACGATGGTCGGGGTGTACTTCGATCCGAGGTCCAAGCGGTTTTTGAACTACCCGGACGAGATGATTCGTTACGGGTGGGACACGCAGCCGGTGCAGGAGCGCGTCGGGTTCAGTCGGATAGAGGATTTGTCTCCGGATGACCCGTTTTGAGGAGGGGAAAAGGTGACGACGACAAAGGATTTGGTGGACGCTATCGGCGCTCGGCTGAAAAAGGAAGGGAATCTGTTTCTGCCGTCGTTGTGGACGGAGGCGGTCGTAAAGGCAGCACAAAAGCAAAACCGATGGGGAAAGCTGCTCGCCTGGATAGACCGGCGCCTGGATGACCTTGCGATCGTGACGAACGTGATGACGCCGGCAAACCGGGACGGGGACTACAAGAAGCGGTACCTGGACGGCTGGACGGAGAACTTGCAGGACATCGCGGTGCTGACGAGCTGCGAACTGATTCTGTTAGACGACAAGGCGACGGAAGCGCAGCGGGAAAACATCGAATATACGCTCGGAAAGCTGTTCGGCGTGGAATGGAGCGAGAATTTTAACGACTACGTTTGAGGAGGCAAGACGATGAAGGCAGAAGTACGGCAGGCGCTCGAAGATACGGAGCGGAACTACATGGAGAAATCGCGCGCGGCTATGGCGACGGAAAAGGACAAAGCGTCGTTCTATGCGGCGTATGCGGCGGGAATCCGGCGGGCGATCACGGAGATCATGGCGCGGGAGGGCAGAGCGAATGACGCAGAATGAGCAGGTTTTAAGACATCTTATGACGGCGGGGAAGATCACGAGCCTGGAAGCGATCGAGAAGTACGGGATTTTGCGGCTCGGGGCGCGGATTTGGGATTTGAAAAAGCAAGGCTATCCGATCAAGACGTTTCTGCGGTGCGGGAAAGCGCGGAATGGCGAGGGAATGGTCTATGCGGAGTATCGAATTGAGCGGCTGGACGACGCGCGGAGGCTGTGGGAATGAGAGTGCTTGTCGCTTGCGAGGAGAGCCAGCGGGTGTGCATTGCGTTCCGGGAAAAAGGTCACGAAGCGTATTCCTGTGACATACAGCCATGCTCGGGGGGGCATCCCGAATGGCATATTCAGGGGGATTGCCTTCCGATTCTTGACGGAAATTGCTCATTTTTTACGAACGATATGTCCATTCATACAATTTTCGGGAAGTGGGATTTAATTATAGCACATCCGCCCTGTACGTATCTGACGGTGACTGCAAACTGTTGGTTTGACACGGGAAAATATGGGAAACGCGCCTGGGATAGAATGGTGGAGCAGCGCAAGGCAATAGCGTTCTTTTATAAGTTCGTCATGGCGGATTGTGAAAAAATCGCGATCGAAAATCCGCTCGGCGCCATGTCTACGGCATATAGGGAATGCGATCAGATTATACAGCCGTGGCAATTTGGAGACCCGTTTGAAAAGCGGACGTGCTTGTGGCTTAAAAATCTCCCGAAACTTCGTCCGACTAAGATTGTTACGCCTCCCCCGCGGCATATTTTTGCTTCAAGCAACAGCATGCCAGAATGGTATGTGGCTCTTGGGAGATTGCCGAAAGCAGAACGAAGCCGAGAGAGAAGCAAGACGTTTTGGGGAATTGCCCGTGCCATGGCAGAGCAATGGGGAGGTGCTTTATGAAAGCGAAATACTGCGCGAGAATTTGTTCCGGAAGCGATTCGACCGGGCTGTGCGTTTCCGCCGAGGTCTGCGATTTCTTTATTCCGGACGTGACGATGGAAAAAAGCAATGTGCCGCAGCAGCAGACAGTCCCCACGGAAGCGGAGGAGCAGGAGAAGCTCTTCGCCTGGTGCCTTGCGAACGGGATTGAAATGGTACATATCCCCAACGAGCGCAAATGCACGGCGTATGTTGCGGGCCAGCTTTTGCGGCAGGGGATGCGGAAGGGATTCCCGGATAACTTCATACCCATTGCGCGGGGCGGATTCCACGGGCTTTTCATCGAGTTGAAGCGGGCGAAGAAATCGCTGTCGAAGAAGTCCCCGGAGCAACGGGAATGGGTGAAGAAACTGAACGCGGCGGGCTACAAAGCGGTGTTCTGCTACGGTGCGGAGGAAGCGAAGAAAGTCATCTCGGAGTATCTGTCGCCGTGTGAAAGCAATGCCACGTTCGCGTGTGACGGCGGGAAACGTGCCTGTATGCGTGAAAACGTTCTCGGTCGGTGGGATTTATCGACCGCAAACAAAATCGCGCATACAGCGAAAATAAACGAATAAAAACAGGAGGCAAAAAATGGTAGTGGAAAGTGTTTTGGACGCGTATCGCAGGGATGTGGCGAGAGAGATTCTCCAAAAAGTTTTCAAGGCGGTTGAAGAGGCTCGGCTCGATTGCGAGTTTCAGGACGAGAAAGGGAATTGGCTTATGGACGAAGGACAATTTTTAGGCGATTTTACGTCCGGAAAATTGTTTGAAATAGCCGGAGAGTACGGGATTGACTTGCTCAAAAATAATTCTTTGAAGGAGGCAGAAAAAATGAAATTCGGAGAAAAACAAATTGACGACATTTGCGACGGAATCAAAAGACGGACGGCGATCGAATGCCTGAAAATCCTGAACGGGATTGTGCAGGACGGAGAAGCGGAGAGCGAGTTCACGCTGGGATTTGACACGGGAATTGAAAAGGGAATGTGGGAAATCTGCCTGCATTTCGGTTTGGATTTACGGGAGGTACTTGATGACTAATATAAATGTAGCGGATATTGTTTATCGCATCTATATAAAAGAGATTGGTTTTCAAAAATATCAGATGATAAGTGAACCTTGGAGGGTTGTTGAAAAACAAAATTATAATTACGACGACGGAAGAATCCAGGAGATGTGTGAACTTGTAGATTTATCTGACCAAACACGACGCAAAATTATTCCTTCTTTTTTAATAGAAAAGAGCGTCGCTCGTTGGGATGATAAGGCGGAGGGCATTCTTTCCATATACATCTGGTCTAAAAACAGAGAGGATGGTGAGAAAGAAATCCTTAGGCTCATTAAGATGGATTGCGAGGATACGATAGAACAAGCTAAGGATATTCTCGCATGGATAAATGGGAAGGAGACACTCAATGACTAAGGAAGAACTGAAAAAGAAGATTGTGGAAGTGGTCAATCGATGGCATATGTTTCAGAACCGAGACATGAACGGACATACGATTTGGTTGACGAATGATAGCGAAAAACTTGCCGACGCTCTTATCGCGGCGGGGATTGGCGATGTAGAAACGCTGCGAAAGATAGGCGCACACGCAACGGCAATGGCTGTTTTGCGGGCGGCAAAGGCAGAACACCGTGCCGAAGTGGCGGAACGGGCGTTGAAATTAGCGTGCAAAACAATCGCACCGAGTTATGTTGATACTGCTAAATTATACTTCGAAATATTTGTAAATCAAGCCGAGAAAGAACTCGCGGAGGAAAGGAAAGATGAGAAATGATGACATTGCTGAAAACGTTTTACAAATCGGAAAAGAAGGGGTACGACAAAACATAGCAGAAGCGCTTAATGAGTTTTGCGAAGAGTTTGCTGACGAAATGTGGAAGGCGGCAGAAGAAGTAATAAAGTTGCGCGCCGAAAACGCCGCCCTGCGTGAAAGGTTGGAAAAGTCTGTGGAACGGTTAAAGACGCGTGAGAAGTCGGTGTGTTTAGGAACGGAGTGGAAAGCTGTCGTAACGGACGAGGATATAGACGAGGTATTTGGTATAGCCGAAGCCCGTCTTGCGGAACTGAAAGGAGATAGCGGAGGTAAAAATGCCGATAAAACCTGAAAATCGCGGGCGTTACCCTGCGAATTGGAAAGAAATACGAGCCGAGATTTTGAAACGCGCAGAAAACAAATGTGAGTTTTGTGGTATAGAGAACTGCGCCGTCCGTGACGGCAGCCGCATTGTTTTGACGATTGCGCACCTTGACCATACGCCTGAACACAATAGCCCCGATAACCTGCGGGCGCTGTGTCAGAGGTGCCATAACCGATACGACGCAAAACATAGAGCAGAAACGAGGAGAAAAAGGAAAGATGAGTAGAATTAAAGAATACTTTGAAACCCTTGTAAAAAACAGGATTATTCCGCAAGTACCCGCAAATTATGATGCGGGAACAATGGAAATATACATAGATCATTTGGAAGCCGAAAACGCCGCTTTGCGTGAGAAGTTGAAAAGGTCGATAGAGCTGCCTTTTCGCGTGGGACAGGAACTGTATATGATCGATGATTTCACTCATGCGAATGTATGGAAGGGGGTATGTAGCGGTATTGAAGTTATGCAAACACTCATTCCACAGCAGTTAATTTTTCACGTCTATGCGGCATTTGAAGATCCAGATAACCGTACAGTTATAGCGAGAAAATTCACAAATGAAACACTCAACGAAATATATACTACCCGCGAAGTTGCCGAAACCCGCCTTGCGGAATTGAAAGGAGAACAGGAATGAAGATTCAGCTGGAAATAAATGGAATAGAAGATCGGCAGACGGTGGCGGCGATTCTTGTGGCAAACGGGTATACCGTGCGGCTCGCGAAAGTGAAGGATTCACGGGTGAAAACGGTGCTGGAGGCGGAAAAAGAGGAGGCTGAAAAGAGATGATAGTTGACAGCTCGAAGGTTGAAAAAGGGAAGATATTTTTTTTCTCAAAAATAAGCAGCAAAAAGATTTCGGTTATATATCAATCCGTCGCTGACGTATTAAAATTATTTGAAGATCGGGGAGTACAAATCGATAGTGTTTTGATCTGCGGATATACTAACGCAGACGACGAAATTAAAATCCCGAAATATTTTGACGTCAAAATCGAATTTGAAGAACCCGAAGAAGGAATAGACTTAGTTGAACTTGATCGCAACGTTGCGGATATTTTCAAATATAGGAAAGTATTGAATATTGCGACCGGGAAACTTGTGGAATTTAATGGTGCGCCTGTTGATTTCGTTACGATTGAAAGAGACGATATGGAATACAAATACGGAATGCGTTTGCGCGGATTCTCGCCCGGTTGCCAGCCAATGAACGGGTTTGTGCGCCGCGAGGACGATATAACGGGAACGTATCATGATATTATCGTTTATAATCGACCGCTAACGGCGGAAGAGCGCAAGCAGTACGAGCTGGACGACATGACAGAGGCAGAAAAATGACTTGTCTTACCGAAGAAGAGATTATAAATTATCTCGGAAATCGTGAAAAATTCGGAGGCTACGGCTGGCATATCACCGAGCCGAATCTGTTTTTTATACCTTTTGACCTTTTTTACCTGAACGTGGAGCGCGCCCCGCAGTCATGGCAATATAAGCAATGCGGAAGATCGTCGGACGATTGCGGCAATTTTAGTCGCAAACGGTTATACCGTTCGACAAGTCAAAGTCAAGGGAAGCCGCGTAAAAACAAACATCGAAGCTATAAAATAGGAGAAGGAGGAGAGTGATGGAACAAAGACAGAGCGATTATGACTGGATGATTCAAGCGGCAGCATGGATTAGGTCAAATTTTACGGATTTTGAACGTGAAATATTTCGTCGGGTATTATTTTTGATTTTAATTGCGTGTCTGGTTGTTGTGGCGTGGGTATTATCGGATTATTTTAAAAACAAAGAGGAGAACAAAGATGAATAAGATTTTTTTGATCGGAAACCTTACGAAAGACCCTGAGCTTTCGGAGACGCAGAGCGGGATTGCCGTGTGCAGATTTTCCCTTGCGGTGCGGCGCGCCAGGGCAAACGCGGAAGGGAACCACGAAACGGATTTCTTTTCCTGCACGGCATGGCGGGGACTTGCAGAAACGATCGATAGGTACGTCCATAAAGGCGACAAGCTGGGTGTGGTCGGCGAAGTGCAGTTCCGGGAGTACACGGACAATCAGGGCGCGAAAAAGACCTCGACGAACGTCATCGTGCAGGAAATCGACTTCTGCGGCGGGAAACGCACACAAGAGAGCGATTCGGACGGCAGTCGGGAGAATACCCGAACGGAAAAGAAAACGCGGCAGAAACCCGTTTTACAGGACATAGACGACGATTCGGATATCCCGTTTTGAGGTGACAGAATGCGAGCGAGAATCGGAACGGTGATGAAGTTGTCGAGGAGCGGAACGGGGATGCACTACACTCCGACCCCGACGGCGGAAATAGACATTTGCCTGAACTGTCCGCTTCCGGACTGTAAGAAGGACCGGTGCGCAAGGTTTGCGGAAGAGGTGAAGAAGATACCGAACAAAAGGAGGCGGAAGAGATGACGGATGATGAAAAGCGGAGGTATATCCGCAGGGCATTCGAAGAGTATACGAAGAACAAAGCGCGACTTCGGTCGCTTAATATGCCGAACGCTGGCGGGGTAGATTACACCCGCCCTTCGGTCGTTTCGGGGGGCAGGAACGGTACGGAAAGCGCGGTCGTTCGTTACATAGACGACAAGGGAGATTTAGACAGGAAGTGCGAGATCGTGCGGCGGACGATGGAGTATTATGCGATCGAGGACAAGCGGCACGGCGGAAAGGGAAAGCGGGAGTATATCTATCAGCGGTGGATTCGGAAGCGGAGCTGTTATGTGGCGGCTATGAAATGTAACGTAACGGACAGAGCCGCGCGATTCTGGCGTGAAGAAATCTACATGACGGCGGAGATCATTGCAGAACAATACGGACTTTTCCCGTAAAAAACACGGAGAGGATTGCTCTCCGTGTGGTCGTTAATATTTGGCGGGACGTCCGCTCGGTGGCGTGTTCTCTACCTCTTGTATAGTGGGAATCCGTCCGAGGCGTTCCGCCATTTTATATATCCATGCGCGGGACTTCCCCGTCACTTCGGCGATTTCACTTACACCGAGGGAGGGTTTTGAAAAAACGATCTTCCCGCCGGAGAATATGAGGCGGATTCTGTAAATCTCTTCTTCGAGAACGGACAGAATCTCTCCGTCTTCATCGAGATCGTACACGGCGGGTTTTACAAGGTCGAGCGTTATACTGTTCCTTTCCCGATCATACCATTCGATCGTATCTTCTCCCATATGCCCGTTTTCCATAGCGGAGATTTCGATCCTTTCAACGATCTTTTTGAGCGAATACCCGAGGCGTTGCGTCGCCTTCGCGTGAGTGAGCACTCTTTCTGCGTCTTTGATGTTCGTGATTTTCATGGTTTTTCCTCCGTTTTTTAATAGTTATATTCCAATCCCGCCGCGCGGATCGCCGCGAGAATCGTTTTCGCCTTCATCATGTTCCGGACGCGCAGCCCGTTTGCCTTTGCAAAAGAAAGGAGGTTTTCGTAACGAGTTTTCGAATCGCGAAGTTCCTGTACGAGTTCCGCCGCGGCGTTCTCCGTCATGCAGGACTTCGGGCACCACATAACCGTGTCGCTTCCTTCGCCTTCCGTCTCACCGTCATAGCGGTTGTATTTTCTCGTGTGGACAAGAAGCTTATAGGCTTTCTCCGTCTCCCCGATGATCTCGTGACCTGCGTACTCCTTCCAGTCCGCGTGGAGCTCCATGTTCATCTTCCTTACAAACCAAGCCTTGATTTCCATGCTTTTTATCTCCTTCGTTCTTTGTGGCTTTATTATAACACATCTATTTATCACTGTCAACTGATTTTATACTATTTTTATATATTTTCTTAAAAAAATTTTTGAGCGGAAAAAAGTTTTCCGTTTTTTCTCTGAAAACTGTGGTAAAATGGTATTATCGGGAGAACCGGGAAGGGGAACCGAGAAAACAGAATGACGCCCTGCGGTTGCCCCCGGCGGGGCGTTTTCTATTGGGAAAAGGCGGTGGTTTTTTATGCCGAGAGGAAATATCGATAATTTAATATCAAATCCCGAGAGAACCCCCGAAGAGCTCAGTAATATGGGGAAGAAGGGCGGAGCGGCAAGCGGGAAGGCGCGGAGAGAGAAGAAACTCTTTCAGAATGCGGTGCTTGCGGCGTTGCAGGCGAAGGGGAAGAGCGGGAATACGTTGCTCGAAGAAATTGTGGCGGCGCAGATCAAGCGGGCGTTGAAAGGGGACACAAGGGCGTTTGACAGCCTTCGGGACACTTCCGGGGAGAAGCCCACGGATAAAGTGGAAGCGAGCGTCACGAGCGAGAACAAGGAGCTCATGCGGGAGTATCTCGATCGTATCAAGAAAGGGAAATGAAACTCGACCAAATCATCTGGACGGAAAAAATGCGGGCGGTCATGAATGACGACTCCCGCGTTTTATATTTAACGGGGGCGACGGGCTGCTCGAAAACGCTTGTCGCGGGGCATAAGTTTATGGATTGGATGATGACGGCGCCCGCGGACGAGAATCAGTTTTTCATGATATTCAAAGACCGGGGAACGGGTGTGCGCAACATCCTGCAAAACCCGGACAGCTTCTATAACATGTACGATTTTGCGCGGGAGCCGTATGCGGGCGGACGGGAAGGCGGCTTGCAGTTCGTGTTCCACGGGAATGGGGACAAGTTCGTGTACATCCTTGGTGCGGACGACAGGGACGCGTGGTCGAAGGTACTCGGCTCGAATCCTGCGGGGCTATGGCTGGAGGAGATGAGCGTACTACACCCGGACTGTATACGGGAGTGCATGGGTCGCGCCATTTCCCGAAACGGGAAGATCATCTGCACGACCAACGGCGGGCTGCCGACGCAGGAATTTTATACGGAGTTTATCAACCACGCAATCGTGCAATTCCGTGACACCGTGCCCGCGGCGGAACTTGCGGACATGCTGGAAGACCGTCCGTATGCGCACTACTATCATTTCAACCTGAACGACGACGCTCCGCACATGACGGAAGAACAGCGGGAGCAACTCATCGAACTATATCCCGAGAACTCATTTTATTACACGAGTAAAATACTCGGCTGTCGTGGTGCGGTAGAAGGTGCGGCGTTCGCTCCGCTTATGCACAAGGATACGCACATCGTACCGTTTGAAAACGTTAATATAGGGGAGCTTACGGAAATCAACGTGTCGGTGGACGTCGGCTCGAACCGTAGCCCCGATCAGACGGACAAGGCGTCCACGGTCGCCACGTTGGCGGGGTACTCGAAGAACTGTCAGCGGGTCATCGTGCTGGAATCGTGGGCGATCCCCGCGACTTCGCACGACGACATCATTGCGGCGGTGGAGAAACGGATAGAGCCGTGGTGGGTGAAATGGATGTGGAAAACTAAGAAAATTATAATAGACAGCGCAGAAGCGATTTTAATAAATACATGGAAATCAAAAAACCGATTCAGTACGATGACGGTCAAGGGCGCAGTGAAGGGGTACAAGAACGTCGTAACGCTGCCATCGCGGTGCGAGCTCAAGCAGCAGCTTCTCATGCAGAACCGACTGCTGTGGACAGACAGGGCGATGAACAGTTACAATGCGCATACCCGGCTATTGCTCGACGACGACGGGGCGGTGCTGGACATGGGCGTACAGGATAACGACTACGGCGATAGCCTGGACTATATCCTTACAGAGAAGTGGAACGACATAACGAGAAATATATCGAGGTGAAAAAAATGGCAAGATTTTATTATGTCGAGTGCCGCGGCGTCAGAACGGCAGTGGACGAGTTTCAGTACGAAGCAATTTATAAGCCGAAGGGCTGGAAGATCGAGCGCGTGGAGGGCGGCGAACACGACCCCGTGCCGACGTCGCCGACGGACGAAGCGGAGCGGAAGAATCTGAACCGCATGAAGCGCACGCCCGCGAAAAAGGCGTTTGACGACAAACTCATAAAAGGAGAGTGACGACGGATGTCCCGTTATAATTTCGAGCTTAAGAATAAAGAGCTCATCGATAAAATCCGATCGCCCGCAGTCTACCGCCTGAACATGGCGATGAACCTTGCGCTGCTCTCCGACGATCCCACTGTCATACGCAGGTTTTTTCAGGTGGAAGCTCCGAAGTATTTTACAGATCAGTGGCTCGCCATGTGGATGTCGGACATGTTCATGGGGTACTACCAACGCGGGCAAGCCTTCGCGTACTTCGGGATCATACCGATGATTGTTAATGCGAAAGTCAATCTTGTGGCGTCGAACGGGTTCAAATGCGAAAGCGACGATGAAGAGATCGACGAGATTTTGAACAAAATCAAAGACGACGCCGAACTCGAAAAGAAGTTCTGCGATGGCGTATACTGGGAATCCGGAATCGGCGACGTTGCCTTCCGGATTTCTTATTGCCCGGAACTCGACGACAAGCCGATCATCGACATCATAGAGCCGCAGCATCTGGACGTGAACTATAAACGCGGAAAGGTGCTTTCCTACGTCGTGAAGGAAGTATGTTCAGAGCACCCGGAGTACGAGCTGCACGAGATATACAGCAAGGACAAAGCTGGGTACGCGCAAATCGACTACAAGTTCACATACAACGGGGAATACGTCGACTGGAAGGATTCGGGGATTATAAAGGAGTGCTTGCAGAACTTCCCCGGCGCGAAGATCGGGCACGTTTCTCTGCCCTTCCGGTTCATCCCGATCGTGTTCAAGAAGAACGACAACTGCAACCAGCTCTATAAAGGCGAGCGCGGCGTTCCGGATATACAAGGGCTTGCGAAGATCGAGGACGCGCTTTCCGAGAGCATTTCCGACCTCATAGACGCCATCCGCAAGGGCGGCGTAAAGGTTTTCGTGTCGGACGACCTGATTCCGCAAGACCCCGAAGGGAATAACCTATCTTTTGACCCGTTTAATAAAACGATCGTGGCGACGAAAGGAAGCGCATCCCCGTCGGAAAACCAGAACCTTTACAACGTCGTGCAAGGGGATATTAAGTGGGAGGGGTACATCGAAGCGATCAAGACGCTTATGAGCACGGCCATCAACAAGGCGGGGCTTTCTCCCACGACGCTTGGGCTTACGGGACTGGAAAGCATTAACAGCTCCGCGGAATCGCAGGACGCGCGGGAAAAGCCGTCCATGCGAAAGCGGGAAATCGCCTTAAACGGCTGGAAGAAAACGCTTACGGAACTTTTTAATCGGTATTTACAGGTGGACGATTATATCCATGGTCGCGACATCGGAGCGTACGAAAGCCTGATAAATATAACTTTCAATGAGTACACGAACCCTACCGTCGAGAACGTCACGGACGTCCTTGTCAAGCAGGTCGTGGGCGGAATCAAAGCCCCGATGACTGCCATCAAGGAACTCAACAAGGGCATGACGGACGAGGAAGCAGAGGCAGAGTATTATCAGATACTCGCGTCCAAACAGGCGGACGTCGTGCAGGAGGACGCACCGGGAAACCCGGACGATGCAGAGGACGGCGGAAACGTGTACGAGGGCGAAAGTTACGGGGAATAGCACCTCATAAAAGGCTAAATTCGTGAATCGCGACACGGGAAAAGGCGAAATACGCGGCGGCGTTACGCGAAGTGGGTAGCGGCACTTGAAGGGGCTAAATAATTTTTCAAAAAAAGGATGAAAAAGAAATGGAAATCAAAGAACTCAAACGAGAACTCTCTCGACTGTCCGGAGTCGATTTTTTTAACCCTAAATATCGGGAAACGTTCAAGAAATTCTTCCCCGAAGCCGGCGACGACGCCGCGGAGGACGCGAAAGCGGAAGATGTAAAAGCGGAGGACGTGAAAGAGGAAACGGCGGAAGCCGCTGCGGACACGAGCCGCGAGGACATCAAAGGCGATTCCTACGGCGAAGTCATGGACAAGATCAAGGAGAACGAACAGGACATCGATATGGCGGAGGACAGGCGCGAAATCGATAAAATCGAGAAAGAGCGCACGAAAAACCCGGAGGAGAAAGCGGAGAAGGAGCGCGAGATCGCCAAGAACTCGGAAGAGATCGGCGAGAAGGTGGACGACCTCAAAGGCGACAAAGCCTATGCGGAACTGCTGGAAGCGCGGATCGAGAACGAACTCCTGCGCGGCGGCGTCCGAGAGGATCGGCTCGATCACGCCATGCGGCTCGCGAAGTCCGAGATCGGCAGCATCGAAGAGCTGCACAAGGTCAAGGACATCCTTGCCGACTTTCCCGAATGGGTACGCACGTCCTCCCCCATGGGTTACGGAATGGACGTAGACACCGGGGAGAACCTCACCGCCGAACAGCGGCGGCTCAAAGAACTGGGCATCGACCCGTATTAAAAAACAAAAGGAGATAAACAATTATGGCTGCTTATACGGAAGGTTTGCCGTCTTCGTTCAAGTACAACAACAGCGAGACGGTAGATACCACTTTCAGCAAAATTCTCGTCGCGAACCTTTTCAAGGACACGACCTTCAAGCCCGGCATCACGTTTACGAACAAGTACAACGAGAGAGCCGGGCAGATTTATGCCCGCAGGCTCGGCAAGACGGCGGCGACGGTAAAGACCGCGACGTCCGCGGGCGGGCTCGACCTTACGCACACCGAAACGGCGGACAGCCTCGTCCTCATTCAGAAGAACGACGCGGTTTCCCGTTCGGAGAAATGCTATGATCTCGTAGAGAATCTTCGCAACAGCGGCAAGACCGTGGACAAAGCGTCCGAGGTCGTCGCGGAGTTCCAGGAAGCATTCCAGATTCAGTGCATGAAATATCTGCTCAACACCACGGTGGCGGCTTCCAAGGTCGGCGTCGGCGGTGCGACCCGCAGCGCAAGCACCACGGCGGACACCGCGCTTTCGACGTTGATTTCGTCTATCCTTGCGGACAGACAGCAGATCCGCGTCAACGGCGGCACGGCGGACACGATCATCATCAGCCCGGCTATGGAAACGCTGTTCCTGGCGAATGCGTACACCTCCGGGAACGCGTTCATCCCCGAAACCAACGAATCCCTTATCAAAGACGGGAAGATCGGTCGGCTGTACGGCATGAACGTGTTCACCTCCAACCTCATCGGTGGCGGGACGCCGTCCGTTCTGCCCGTTGCGGGCAATGCTCCCGCCAACACGGGCGACGCGCTTAACTGCGAATATATCATTTACGACCATGAGACTTTCGCAGTCGCGGCGGACTTCGAGGGCATGCGCTTCGTCAATGCCATCGACTTCATCGGCTCCTATGCGCAGATTCAGGCGGTCATGGGCGGCGGCGTCGTCAATCCCGCGCTCGCGATCGCGAAGATCACCGCGGCGGGTTGATTCGCACAGGGACGGGGAAACCCGTCCCTTTTACGGCAATAAGAGTATTTTCGAGCGGGTGCGACTCCCGCGGTTGCCTTATTTTTTCGAGAGGTCACGGCTATGCGGTTATACTACGGCACCTATGGGCACCACGTCAGCGGAAAGCTGTACGTCTATTGGGGCGGCGACAATTTAAGAACGGGTCAGCAGGTGGTCGCGCCCGTGACGAACCCGCGCTCGGGCAGGACGTATAACACCATGTTCACCATAGCCCGATCGCAGAATCAGCAGAACGCGCAGGGCGAGGTCAGCCGCCTGAACGGCGAAGGTATTTTCATCAAGACCATCGGCGGACGGGACGTCCTGTCCCTGCCCGGCGGCGCGCCGTTCAAATCCGCGGCGGAATGGGCACGGGAGAGCGAAATTCGGTACCGTCGTCTGCATGGTCTGCCGCCGCTCCCCGAACCACAGACGAGCGGCACAGCGCCCCGACGGACGCCTGCGGCAGAACCGGGGAATATCCCTGGCGATATACCCGAACAGGACGCCCCGCAGAACCTTGCAGGAGAGGACAGGAGCGACGAGACGGAAGAAGTCGGGCGGGAAGTCAAACCCACGCGGAGAAACGCGTCAGGGCACAAAAAAACGCCTGCGCGCAAGACGGGGACGAGAAAGAAGAGCACGACGAGAAAACTCAAAAAGGACGCGGTGCGGTTTTTGAAGAATTTCGGTCGGGCGACGGGCGAAACGGACGCCGTGACCGCGGCGGCGCGGGGCAGTCTGCTCTCGTCCCGCAAAGTGGCGGCGGATTCCTTCGGCGGGAGGGAACGGCTGGCAGGAACAAGACAAAGGGAGGCTTTTAGGAAATGAAGCAGAGCGACGTACCCGTATACAACGACCCCGTGGATTTCGAGAACGGCGGGAATCTCTATCCCTGCTCCACGCAGTTCATGGTCTATAACGGGCTTTTGCACAAGTATTTCCTCACGGAGGAGAAAATCAACGCCGAGGGGATAGACGTCGAACGGCGGTACATCTCCGATTCGGCAAACAAAATGCGGGACTTCATCAAGCGCGTGACGGACACCGTCTACAACTACATTCAGTATAAGACAGGCTGGCGGACGTATCAGGTCATGCAGTACAGGATCGCCACCTGCCCGAAACAGATGATTCAAGACCCGTATGCTTTCCGGAAATCGTTTGAGGATATTCTCGCGATACAGGCGCATTACATCATCGACAACGGGCTGTCGTCCAAGTATTCCAACGTCGATCTGTCCAAGGGCAAGCCCGTGGGGCTGTCGCCGTCGCAGGACTTCCGCGACAACGCAGACGTGTCCGATCTCGTCAAGCATAACCTTGCGGGGCTGGGGCTGGATCGGTGGTTCATGCTTCCCGGCTGGATTCGGCTCGACCCGGAAAAGTATTGAACGCGGAGGTGATCGCATGCAGAATATACGCATTGAAAAGCGGGTGCCGTTCGGATTCCGCGGGGAGTGGGGAAAGCTGTATAAACTATACACCTCCGACGTCACGGACAAGAACGGGCTTATCAAATACAGCGAAGCGTATTATCGCGAGATCGGGCAGGACGTGCAGTTCAAATTTGTGGAGAACGAGATAGACAAGCGCAAATTCCCGTACGCGGAGGTGGAAAACCTCATCACTTGCGGGGAATACAGGGTCGTGGACAGCACGGACGCGTATTTCGATACGGATAAAAGGCGGTTCCACAGTGTCGTCGGCGTCGGGGACGTCGTATATCTCGCGGGGGACTGGTGGACGGTGGACAAGGAAGAGGAACGGAACATCTATACGCCTCTCCCGCAGACCTTTTACCGCTTCGGATTAAAGATCATCAAAAAGGGACTTACTACGGATTTATCGGAGGAAAACGACGATGTCACTTAATACGCAGGACGTGGCGAATTTCTTATCGCAGGGACTGAACGAGAGCGGCGCGGCGGAGAAGGTAACTTTCCGCGTCATGGCGGAAATCGACCGCGACAAAAATGTGCCGTATACCGACGTGAAAGGCGTTCTGCTCACGCTTGGCGGGGATGTCCTGCCCGTGCCGACCACCGCGGCGGTACCCGTGCGCAAAACCGCATACCGCTTTTCTCTGTCCTTCCCCGTCGTTTCGCCTATGACAAATAAATATGTCTTGCAGATCAAACGGGTGATAGAGGACTTCATCGCGAGAACGGAAGGCAAGGAATACACCTTCGGCAACGGCAAAGGCGTTGTGTCCTATACCCTTGAAAAGACGGGCGATTACGAGATTGCCTATATGGTGGGACAGAATGTCCCCATAAGGTTGCAGATCGGCGTGGTCTATACCGAGGACATGACCACCAGCGGCGCAAAGCATTGGCTTCTGGACGGCACCGAAATCCCGTTCCTGCGCGAATCGGTGTCCATAGAGCGCGAGGGACAGCTTCGCGACGTGTTCACGGACGATTACAAGAGCCTGCTTCTTACGTCGCAGACGAAATATTACACCTTCCGCGTACCTTACGAATCGGAGTTCTTCAAAGCCTTGCAGACGGGCATTCTCGCCGCGTCTTTGGCGCAGGGAAGCGAATCGGACGTGCATGCCCTTACATATTACGACGGCGCGGCTTTCGACGAATTTTCGCCCTTTACGGCGTCTGTACGGCTTTTCCGCTCGGGTATGTCCTCCTCCGAACGCCCCAACGAATCCTGGTTCGATATAACCTTTGCGGACTATTCCCTGCCGTCTGCCGTCTATCAGCTCGGGCTTCTCGATTTCCCGTTCGATATGAACGGCGACGATACGCGGTTCTTTGAATCGCAGTCCGCCCAGCAGGAGTATTTCGAAAACAAGGTGCGCCTGGGCGGTACGCCGTTCGTGAATATCGAAGCCCCGTCCATGGATTCTCTGTATATCACAAAACAGGTCTACCAGGGCGACAAAACCGCGCCTTTGAATCAGTTCGATTACGTCAATAAAAATTACGCCGTCATCAAAGTCACCGCGAAGGGACAGGCGGCGAAGTATTTCTATTACTTCATCGAAAAGGCGACGATAGGGGCGGCGGGGAAAATGCTGCTCGATCTCCGCATGGACACCGTGCAGACCTATTTCTTTGACCCCGATATCACTATCCCCGCCTGTCTCATCGAACGCGCGCACCTGAACCGCTTCGAGGACGACCCTACGCAAGAGGGCTATGTCCGATTTAATAGGAGCGACACCCGCCTTTTCAACGCCGAACAGGGCTTCGATACCCCCAAACGGCTCGTCTCCCGCACAAAACTCGACATCAATTTCACGGGCAACGCCGCCGTTGATAATTGGCTTAACGAGAACGTCGCTTATTGGGTCTATGTGTTTATCGACCCGCAACACGTTATTTTTGGAGAAAACGGGAGTGTTACCGTATCGACTTATAAGGTTTTTGAGATAGCTCAATCGCGACATGGCGAAGCCGACGCTACTATTTCGGGAAGCTTGGGCGAAACTACTCTTCCGAACGGGTTCAAGGGGGCGACGGCAGTCTTTTGTTACCCTGTATATAAGAATGCCGTGGACACAGTCAACGATCCCAACGGAGCGATTATAGTAAACGCAAGTCCTTCCGATGGTTCCTATACGTCCGGAATACTTATTTCCGAGAGGGGCAGATCGGAATTTCAACTCAATAATGCCGACACGTCGTATTATTATACAATAAAAATATCCATTGTCCCTCCGTTTTCCGCTGTCCAGAATTTTTCCATATCAGAAGGGAATCTATACTTGAATGCAACTATTGGTAACGGAAATACATTGCAGTCAAAATCCGCATCAGCGACCGCTGGTAATAATCGCGTGATAGCAACGGGGCTTCCGTTAAATATAAATATGCAGTATTGCGGAGTGTTTTTCGGAACATATCAAAATTCTACTTCTATCGAAACCGAAGACTATACTCTTTTGGAAAATACGTCGGTTCTGAAAACCGCCGTCGTAAGCCAGCAAGCTCCGCAACTGTCTTATAACCCCAAACTTAACGGGCAGAACTTCCGCGAGCTTGTCATCACTTCCGCAAACGGCGACGAATTTTCTTACGACGTCCAAAAACTGGAAGAGGGAAGCATATCCTTCCTGTACAGCGAACCGATACAGCCCGAAGTCACGAAATACTACATGCGCGTGAACGCCCCCGCAGGGCTTTACCTCGAAGGCACGGAAGAGAATTACACGGGGCTTGTGGGCAGTACGGACAACGCGCTCGCCTTTACAAACGATCAGTATGCCGCATTTATCGCGAACAACAAAAATTTCTATTTGCAGTCGAATATGAAAATCGCGCTCGGAGCGGTACGGCAGACAGCGGGGGCAATTTCGCAGGGAATGCGCGGTAATCCAGCCGGTGCGGTCGGAACATTGGCGGGAACGGGATTGAACATCGCGGAAACGCTGATAGACAGATCGCTCACCGTGGACAATATGCGGAGCGCCCCCGACCAGATGAAGAACGCAAACGGGAATGTGCTTTTCAATCTGTTTGCGACGGACTTGGGACTGTATGTCGAGAAGTATATCGCACTCGATTCGGGATTGCAAGCCGCAAACGACTTCATGGATTTGTACGGCTTTTCCGTGGGTGTGGTGGATGATATAGGGAACTATACGAACATCCGCAAATATCACAACTATGTAAAAGCGCAGGTCAACAGCGTGGTGGGGAATATCTCCAACGAAGCGAGAAACGATCTGCGGCGGCGTTTCTCGGAAGGTATTCGTTTTTGGAACGATGATACCATTTCATACGAGTATGAGAACTACGAGAATTGGCTGGAATAGTAAGAAAAACCGCCCCGAAAGGGGCGGCGGACTTAATCTTCAAAATATGTAATCTCGTAGGAATCCGTTGAAACGCTTACAGAGACTTCCTTATCGTCGTCATAGTGTTTTATTTCAAGCTCCCTGTCGCTGATTTTTTTTACAGTTATGTACTGTATCTGATAAGCACTGATAGAATATTTTATCACGGAAGTTTCGTCCGAATCCGAAGCTTTGAAGTAACGTTCAGGCGTGTTTATTTGAGAAGAATCGAAGAATGCATCTCTGTCTGCCGGTATTACTTGTTGCGTGCAATATGGACCAGACCAAAGTAGGAAATTTTGAAAATTTTCTACTTGCTGCCCTTCCGGGACTTCACTTGCGTCTATAATTTCTCGTTCAATATCATAAAAAATTGTGGAGGTATATGTAGTAGTTTCTCCGCCAACGAAATAAGTTATGCTCTGCACCTCCGTCCAGCCGTCGGAGCACCCGGCAAAGGAAAGGCAGAGGACGAGGACAGAACACATAAGCGCGAGAAACTTTTTCATACATTGCCTCCTTTTGCCGACGTTTTTGTTTGCGGGGTTGGTGTTTTAGGAGAACAACAGGAATGTATTCCGTCTATATGTTCCGATAGATTGTCTTTTATTTTTGCCCACATAGGGTCTAAAATGAAGTCGATTCCTTCACGCCGTGCAAGCTTCGCTGCCGGGACGAAATCGCTGTCCCCTGAAATAAGTACAATTTGTTCAACCTGTTTTTTATAAGCCAAGGAGGCTATATCGATTCCGAGTTTCATATCTACACCCTTTTGTTCGAGTGTAAAATTGAAGTCCGATTCGGTAATATCTTCAAGTTTTACCTTCCCCGCAAACAGATCCTTTTGAACCTCTTTTTTGAGAGAATATCCAAGTGTAATTTCCGACAACGAGCCTAATCTGACGGCAAATTTTCTTGCTTTCCGAAGTTCGTTCAAAAAGGTTTCCATCCAAGAATAAGTTTGAGAGTTCTTCAAAATGATGTTTTTCTTCAAAAGCGGATGATATGCGCATCCTTGGATAGGTGCACAATCGTAATAAAATACGCGATAGAGATTGGATTTTTGCGCTTTTATGTGTTCCTGACAATAATGAATGAGTTCTTTGGCTCGTTCTTCCGCGGTCTTTGTGCCCCATAAAGCCGTAGCGCGTTTCCTGTAAAATCCACCATCCACCAAAATAGCTGTTTTCATTTTATCTTCTCCCGTAAAAAAAATTAGTCCCTGAATTCTGGCACTCCCTTATAAGTGGGAACCTTACTATCAAGGACTGTTAAGCAATACGAATGTTGGCAATTTGTATACCGCGACCAACTTCGCGGTACAACAAAGTAACGTTCCTTTGTAGTAACTATTATATGCAAAAAGATTGAACCTGTCAAGCCTTTTGTAGAAAAAAAGTAAAATTTTTTATATAAACAAAAACCAAAAGAGGTATTTCCATGAACGAAATCAAAATTTTCCTCAAAGCCAGCGGGAGTATAGCGGAGCTGTACAAGGATTTCAACCTGTACAAAGGCGCGTACAGAAACGCGCAGATTTCCGTCTATGTCCCCAAGTCCCTGCTTTACACGATTCCTGCGGCGAACATCGCCCCGGCGGTAAAGACGGGGGCGATTCTTACGGCACCGAACGGCTCGAAAGTGACGACGGACAGCCACGGGGCGGACTATGTCAAAGACGAGACGGTGGGGAATGTCGCCTATTCGGTCTTTACGCAGATTCTGCCGAAAGAATACTGTATGTATGCGGGTACGCAGACGATCGTCGTGAACGTGGTGAACGTGGACGGGACGAATGCGAGCTCGCCCGCGGCGGTGTCCGTCATAACCTCGCAGACGGCGCAGATTGCCGTGCAGGAAAGCGCGTATGTCGCGGACGAGCAAATACTCGACCCGACGCAGGCGGAAGCGATACAGGCTCAGCAGACGGCGCAGGACGTTCGTATAACGAAGAACGAGACGGACATTGCGGCGCTGCAGGAGGAAGTGCAGCAGAACACGTCGAACATCTCGAAGAACGCGGGGGACATTGCCGATCTTCAGGCGCAGATGACGACGGGGGAGAACTACATCGGGCAGATGAAGGGCTTTTCGCTGCCGACATCCGAACAGCTGGGCACTTTTGTCTCGGAGAATACCGAGCCGTCCAGACAGCCGCAGGGCGGGGATTCGGTGATTTTCCTGTTACAGAGTTTCGAAGAGGACGGGACGATCTCGGAAAAGCCGTACAAGTACATTTACGGGGCGAGCGGTTGGAACGGGTATGAGATTTCGCCTATACAGACGGCGGAGAACGGCACGGCGGGGCTTGTGTCGGGTACTTACGGCGTGGACAGCGAGAATAATCTGCTCGCGGACATCACGGGCGGGAAGATCGTCGAACTGTATTTCAAAGGCGCGGACGGGGAGTATAAGCCCGTGTCTTCTTCGCTGTCGTCGCTCATCTCCACGCTGGACGGGATTATCGGCGGCACGGTGGGCGTCGGGCTTGCGGGCATGGCGATCAGAGACCGGAACGGGAATATCATCGACATCACCTATCAGACCAAGGAAGAGGGCGCCACGAAGGAATTTGTGGAGAACTATGCCCTGCCGAAGACGTTTTCGGACGTGAAATATATCGCCGCGGACGGGTATTCCGATACCGTACCGACTACGCCGTCGAACGGGATTCAGTTTTCTGTCGGAACTTCCGGCACGAGCACCTTTGAGGTGTTCGAACTCGACAGGACGCTTGCGGACGGGTATGAACTCACCAAAAACAACTCCACGACCAATGTGCTGTGGATTATGTCCGGCGTAAGCGATACGCCGTCTTTCCGGCTCGTCACGCAGGCAAAAAAGGCTTCGGAATCCGCATGGACGACGCTGTCTTCCCAGGAATCGGGACCGGTGGCTATGGAAGGCGGAACGCCCGTAAAAGTGACATTCTACTCGAATTTCTCCGCGCTGGATTCCGCGACCGTGTCGCTTGCGGACGGGGACGAGATTCGGCAGATGTTGTATGTCACGCCGGGGACGTCTGCAACAAACGCCTATGCGGTCTATTCGAGCGCGACCTATCCGTCTACGTTTGCTTTCAACACGAATACGCTGGCAGTAGGGGAACTGTCGGGCGATTTCGTTACGACCAATACCGCGCAGACGATCAGCGGCGCAAAGACGTTTACGAACGGGGCTACGGCGGTTCAGCCGAATAATACTACGCCCGCGTTTTCCGTGACGTACAGCGGCGGGATTCTGTCTTTCTATGCCGACAAAATCACCTACCTCCCTGCGAGCGGCGGGAATACCTATACCTTCACTTTCCCGTCCGAAAACGGCGTGGTTGCGCTTGTGTCCGATATAAACGCTCTCGACAGCACTTTGCGGGCGTATATCACGCAGCAGCTTGCCCTCAAATTCGACAAGACGGGCGGGACTATATCTGGAAATGTGAACGTGACGCAGAACGTGACGGCTGGCGGGAACGTAAGCGCTTCGGGGGATGTCACCGCGGGCGGGGATGTAACCGCGCAAAGCGGGAACTTCTCCAAGGAAATCACCGTAGACAAACAGATCACTATGCGGGGGAATCCTGAAACCGATACGTCGGAATCCGTTTTACAACACAAGGAATATGGCTTTAACTTCTACGAGGTCGAAGAGGGCACCGACCTTTCGGGGAAGAGCCTGTTTATAGATACGGGAATATCTCCGCTGGAAGACAGTAATTTCAACGGCACAAGCCTGGAAACGCTCATCTCGTTCCAGAACGGATATACCCTGTACGTCAACCCCAACGTCAGTCCTTCGAACTATTCCGTTTATATGGCTACGCCGAGCGGCGGAATCAGTTATTTCTATCTCAACGGACAGTGGATGACAGATGTCTATACCTTCACGGGCAGCGGCTGGGTCGTCTCGTCTGTCAAGAAAGAGAACTTCGAGAGCGACGCGGCACAAATACTCGCGGATATGCTTGTCGTCGGGACGTTTTTCGTACCGTCCCGCACCCGTTTCGACGACGGGGCGCAGATACCCCTCACGCCTTCGGGCGCGTTTGATGTCGCCAATAAACAGTATGTAGACGTCACGGTAAAGACGGAAGCGGGGGATCTGCAACAGGCGATTGACAACGAAGCGTCTGCCCGCGCCGCCGCCGATACCGCTTTGCGAAACAGCAAATACGACAAGACGGGCGGGACGATCAGCGGAAACGTACAGATTACGGGCGATTTGACCGTACAGGGTACTACCACGACCAACGACACGGAGACGCTTGCCGTCAAGGACAATCTCATCGTCACGAACTCGGACGGGGCTACGCTTTCGGGCTTGTCGGGGCTTATTATCCGCACAAGTCCCACGCAGTCCTACGGTATCGTGTACGACCCTGCGAACGAAGGGACGGTTAAACTCGGGCTCGGCTCTTATAATTCCGACACGGGCGTGTTCACCTTTGCGACGGGCGAGGGTTTGCCCGTGGCAATCCGCGCGCTCTCGACGGCATGGAACAATCTGCACCTTGCGGCATGGGACGCGGCGAGCAATCAGTTTATAGACGCGGGGAAAGCGGTTGCGGACTTCCAGGAGAAACTGACGTTCGACACCACGCCCACGCAGAACAGCACCAACCCCGTGACGAGCGGAGGCGTTTTCGCGGCGTTGCAGGATAAGCAGAACGAACTTACGGCGGGGGAAGGCATTCTTATCAGCGATACGGATGTCATCAGCTTCGACACGACGGTATTGGACGGGTACGTCACGGAAACGGGATTGACCGATACACTGGCGGGGTATGTTACGCTCGACACGGCGCAGACGATTACGGGGCATAAAACATTTCAAGGCGGGACGAATCCGGGCGCGGTAAATAAATTCACGGGGTGGACGGATTTTACGCAAAGTACCACTTTAATACAGACGCTTTACACGAATACTGGTATATCGTGGCTTTCATGGAATAGTTTCCGCGTAGATTTCGGTAGTAAAAGTCCGTTGTCGTCGTTCAGTATAGTCATAACCAATCGTCCGCAAGTTCGTTTAATTTCGAGTGGCGATACTACGCACGACGTCGCTTTTCTCGATGATGTCGAGCCCGTCTCCGAACAGGTTTCCGACCTCTCTCAATCCGTCGACGACATCTACACCATCCTCCAACAGGAAGTCTATAACGCGCAGGACATCGAGCAGGAGTATTCCTCGCGGGAAACGGCTGACGGGGCGGATATTATCGACGGGGCGCTGGAAACGGTGAAGAAGATTCAGGGAAGTACGGTTAAGACGACGAATCTGCTACCGTTCCCGTATCTTGATGGCGCTTCATATACGTCTAACGGTGTTACGTTTACCGCAAATTCAGATGGTAGCGTAATTGTAAATGGAACGCCGACTGATTATATCTACTACAGATTTATTTCTGATTTTAGAGGTGTTGGAGAATTTATTTTAAGCGGAATCCCTTCATCTGCAAATTTGAGTTTTACATTCACGGCTTATAATTCTGCGGGAGATTCTATTGGTTCGGTTGAAGGTTTACGAGGACAAACCATTCAATTTAATACCGCAGATTACGAGGGATACGATCATGCACTTTTACAAATTCGGCGGGTTAGAAATAACATCGCAATTAACAATGTCACCGTCTATCCCATGCTTAATCGTGGCGATTCCGCTCTTCCTTATTCTCCCTACTTCCCCGGACTTAAAAACGCGTATTTCCAGGGCTTGCAGAGTACGGGCAGGAATCTTATACCGTTCCCGTATTATGATGATACCAAAACCATAAACGGCGTTACGTTTACGGTAAATGACGATGGAAGCGTTACGGCGAACGGTACGGCAACGGCAAGTGCTTCATTTGCTCTTGTGTTAAATACGGCTGGAAAATGTCTTGTGCTGCAACAAAATACTGCTTATTTTTTAAGCGGTTGTCCTTCCGGTGGAAGTTTTTCGACTTTTTCTTTGACCATTCAAGAAATTTCTTTTTCTCAGACGGTTGCAGATTACGGAAATGGTGTTTCATTTACAACGCAATTTACGAATTATTATTTGTTTATTACTATTTTTCCAGGATATACTGCAAATAATCTAAGGTTTTATCCTATGTTTAATTACGGCTCCTCCGCTCTCCCTTACGAACCATACATCTCCCACGAAGTCTCTCTTCCTGAACCCGTAGAACTTCCGAAATGGGATTCCATTGACATGGTGCGAGGAAAGAGGATTGTGCAGAGTAATACGCTGACGTTCGACAGGACGGAGACGTGGCGGGATTATAGCAATGAAAATTATTTCAGTTATGTATCCCCGTCGTTTTTGACTTTAACAGCCAAAACTACATCTGATATTATATGTAACAAATTGAATACGGGTTATCCTATGACAGGAGCCGCCGGTTGTAGTGCAACGGGAGTACAACCAAACGGGTATAGTTCATTTCAAGTATCTTTTTCAAAGACTGCATATCCCGACATGACATTAGACGCATGGAAAGCCCAACTTGCCGCATGGGCAGCCGCAGGAGACCCCTTGACCGTCTGCTATCAGACCGCAACGGCAACGGAATCCGACATCTCAATGGAAGACCGCTTGCCCGCCTATAAAAACGGCTCGGAAACGGTTATCCAAGGGGCAACCGATAACAGCGAATACGGCGCAGAGAACACGCTCACGCAGAACTACGCCGAAGTCAGAGGTACGACGGAAACGACAGAAGGAGGTATGAACTCATGAAAAAAGCGATACGATACAAGCCCCAACCCTTGAAGCTGGAAGAGAAAGACAGGCTGACGGGGACGGGAAAAGAACTCGACTATCTGCGGGCGCTTAGGAAACCGCTCCTGCAAGCCTTCGACATCTACAAGAGCAACGTGTATTACGGCGTTATTACGGAAACGGAAGAAGAGCATGCGGAGGTGCTGGCGTGGTATGCGGCGCTTTTAGACATCGGCGGCACGAACGCGAAAGCGAGGACGATGACGGCGGAGGGCGCAATCCAAAACGTTCCCGCGGGCGTTAGGAGGTATCTAAAATGATTCGGACAATCACAATTCGCGGACGGACGGGGCGTTACGACGTTCCGTCCTTTGTCTTGACGCAGAACGAGCCGCTTAAACTCTGTTTCGTCGCGGAAGAACTCACTTCGGGCGTTTACAGGGCGGTTATCACGCACGGAAACGCGCCTAAAATCGACGTTTCTCTCGCGGTCGAGAAATCCGTTACCATCTCGCCCGAATGGCTCTTAAAGGGCAACACGGAGCCTGTACAAGTAACCGTACAGCTTCTCGACCCCGCGCAATCGAAAGTCATCAAAAACGACTTTTATATAGAGCCGCTGACGGTGGTATCGGACGGCGCGGGAGGGTACGAAGCCACGGCGGAGATGACGGCGCAGTCCGC
>ERZ1090867.143-NODE-143-length-36209-cov-15.462549_pt1 | contig 36209 bp, 27 predicted proteins | sample MGYA00478476_ERZ1090867 | MGnify/ENA primary metagenome ERZ1090867 (study PRJEB33644, sample SAMEA5815742) | chicken gut metagenome | biome: Chicken; feature: Gastrointestinal Tract; material: Caecum | place: Ireland | collected 2019-01-01 | study: A study of the... | reverse complement strand
CCAAGTCGATATCACGCCATCGGCTTGGCTTTATCACGCTGTTATGCGCTTTTTGGAATGCTTGCGCATCCTCTAAGCTGAGCGTGAGCTCCAAGAGTCCAACGTAATTACTTGCGAGGATTCTTGATAGCGGCCTGAGCAGCAGCCAGGCGAGCGATAGGCACACGGTACGGAGAGCAGCTGACGTAGTCCAGACCAACGTTGTGGCAGAACTCGACGCTGGAGGGGTCACCACCATGCTCGCCGCAGATGCCCAGACCCAGGTTGGGGTTGGTTTCGCGGCCATCGTGAGCGGCCATCTTGACCAGCTTGCCGACGCCAACCTGATCCAGATGCTGGAACGGATCGCTCTCGTAGATCTTGGTGTCGTAGTAAGCGGTCAGGAACTTGGCAGCGTCGTCACGGCTGAAGCCGAAGGTCATCTGAGTCAGGTCGTTGGTGCCGAAGCTGAAGAAGTCCGCTTCCTTGGCGATCTCACCGGCGGTCAGAGCGGCGCGCGGAATCTCGATCATGGTACCAACTTCGTACTTCATGTCAACGCCAGCGTCAGCAATAAGCTTGTCAGCAGTCTTGACAACCACGTCCTTGACGTACTTGAGCTCCTTGACCTCGCCCACCAGAGGAATCATGATGTGCGGGGTGATCATCTTGCCGGTTTCGGCGCTGACCTTCAGGGCAGCCTTGATAACGGCATTGGTCTGCATCTCGGCAATTTCCGGATAGGTAACAGCCAGACGGCAGCCACGGTGACCCATCATGGGGTTGAACTCATGCAGGCTGACAACCACGTTGTTCAGCTCTTCGGTGGTCATGCCCATATCCTTGGCCAGAGCCTCGATCTCCTCGGGCTTGGTGGGCAGGAACTCATGCAGCGGCGGATCCAGGTAGCGGATAGTCATGGGACGGTCGCCCATGATACGGTACATGGCGGTGAAGTCGGCCTCCTGATAGGGCTCGACCTTGGCCAGAGCAGCCTTGCGCTCCTCAACGGTACGGGCACAGATCATCTCGCGGACAGCCTTGATGCGGTCCTCAGCGAAGAACATGTGCTCGGTACGGCACAGACCGATGCCTTCAGCACCCATGTCGACGGCGTTCTGAGCGTCGCGCGGGTTGTCGGCGTTAGTCAGGACCTTCATCTGGCGGGCAGCGTCAGCCCAACCCATGAAGCGCTTGAAGTTGGCGTTCTCGGTAGAAGCCACGGTGGCAATCTGGCCCTCGTAGATGTTACCGGTGGAGCCATCGATGCTCATCCAGTCACCCTCATGGAACTCATGGCCATTGATGGTGATGGTCTTGGCGTCGTAGTCAATGACAACATTGTTGTCGTTGCCGCAGCCGGAAACACAGCAGGTGCCCATGCCACGAGCAACAACGGCAGCGTGGCTGGTCATACCGCCACGGACGGTCAGGATGCCCTGAGAAACCTGCATACCGACGATGTCTTCGGGGCTGGTTTCCAGACGGACCAGAACGACCTTGGCCCAGGCTTCGTCCTTGACCTTCTCTTCGGCGTCCTCAGCAGAGAAGACGACGCGGCCACAGGCAGATCCCGGAGAAGCAGCCAGGCCCTTGCCGATGGCTTCGGCAGCCTTCAGAGCGGCAGCGTCAAACTGGGGATGCAGCAGGGTGTCCAGCTGCTTGGGCTCAACGCGCAGCACAGCGGTCTGCTCGCTGATCACGCCCTCGTCAACGAGGTCGCAAGCGATCTGCAGAGCAGCCTGAGCGGTACGCTTGCCATTACGGGTCTGCAGCATGAAGAGCTTGCCATCCTCGATGGTGAACTCCATGTCCTGCATATCCTTGTAGTAGTTCTCGAGGCGGGTAGCGATCTCAACAAACTGATCGTAGACCTCGGGCATCTCCTCATGCAGCTTGCTGATGGGAGAAGGAGTGCGGATACCGGCGACGACGTCTTCGCCCTGAGCGTTGATGAGGTACTCGCCCATCAGCTTCTTCTCGCCGGTGGCGGGGTTACGGGTGAAGGCCACACCGGTGCCGGAACGCATACCGGAGTTGCCGAACGCCATCTGCTGGACGTTGACGGCAGTGCCCCACTCGTAGGGGATCTCGTTCATCTTACGATAAACGTTGGCACGGGGGTTGTCCCAGGAACGGAACACGGCCTTGACGGCGCCGATCAGCTGTTCCTTCGGGTCCTGCGGGAACTCGCTGCCCTGCTTCTCACGGTAGATCTGCTTGAACTCCTTGACGAGTTCCTTCAGGTCATCGGCAGTCAGCTCAACGTCCTGCGTGACACCCTTGCGTTCCTTCATAGCGTCGATGCGCTCTTCAAAGAAGCTCTTGCCCAGCTCCATAACAACATCAGAGTACATCTGAATGAAGCGGCGGTAGCAGTCATAGGCAAAACGGGGGTTGTCGGTCTTCTTGGCCAGGCCTTCAACAGCCTGGTCGTTCAGGCCCAGGTTCAGGATGGTATCCATCATGCCGGGCATGGACTGACGGGCACCGGAACGGACAGAAACCAGCAGCGGGTTGTCCACGGAGCCGAAGGTCTTGCCGGTCTGCTCCTCCAGGATGCCCATGTATTTGAAGATGTCCGCTTTGATCTCTTCGTTGATCTCACGGTTGTCGGCATAATACTGGGTGCAGGCTTCGGTGGTGATGGTGAAGCCCTGCGGAACCGGCATGCCGGCGTGGGTCATCTCGGCCAGGCCGGCGCCCTTGCCACCCAGAATGTTCTTCATGGTGGTCTGGTCGCCGCCGAAGGCGTCATGGCCCTCTTTGAACAGGTACAAGAATTTCTTGCTCATACTAACCTCCCAAAAACGGTAACGTGTTTGCATACAACGTTTCGTGTTTGCACAGTCCATTATATCAGACCCTAAAACGAATTTCCAGTGGATTGTTAAAAAAGTGCTCAATAGTTTGGCCGAAAAACCACCAAACTTTTCTCCCCAAGGTATTGCAATTTGCACAAAAAACGTGTAAAATATACTGGGCGGAAAGTTCGGAATTTGTTCTGAACTCCGCTTTTTTGTTTCCTGTAGCTGTTTTGCATTTTTCATGCCGGCTATCCCCTTTTTCGGGTTGCGAAATCGCACCGTCTGGGGTACAATACCAATAAGGTATTTTATTAGGAATATGAGGGGGATTGTTATGTCTACCGCCAAAGAAAAGTTTGAACTGGCCCAGCAGCGCTATGCCGCTGCTTTTGAGCACCATCTGAATAACGGCGTGGAATTCATCAGCCGCGATGTTTATATTGATCCGGAGGTGCAGATCGCGCCGGGTGCCACCATTCTGCCCGGCTGCATTCTGCGCGGCAAAACCGTGATCGGCACAAACTGTGTCATCGGCCCCAACACCCTGCTGGAAGACACAGTTGTGGAGGATGGCTCCACCATCAACGCCAGCCAGTGCTATCAGAGCCACATCGGCCCCAACAACAAGATCGGGCCTTTTACCCATGTGCGTCCCGGCACCAAGACTGCCGAAGGCTGCCACCTGGGCGCCTATGTGGAAACCAAGAACGCCGACTTCGCTGAAGGAAACACCGTCAGCCACCTGACCTACATTGGCGACGCCACCGTGGGCAAATACTGCAACTTCGGCTGCGGTACCGTGACCTGCAACTACGATGGTGAAGGCAAGTTCCATACCACCATCGGCGATTACGCGTTCATTGGCTGCAACACCAACCTGGTAGCGCCGGTGACGGTGGGCGACCATGCCTTCACGGCAGCCGGTTCCACCATCGGCCAGGATGTACCCGCCGGGGCGCTGGGCATTGAGCGTGCCAAGCAGGCCAATATCAGCGGCTGGGGCGAGCACAAGCTGGAAAAATACATTGCCAAAAAGCAGAAGCTGGAGGCCGACAAGAAGAAAGGCTGATGGACGATGATGTCCCTTTGGCTGATGATCTGCGGCTGGCGGGAAGTGATCTGCACCTTTGATGCGGTTCAGTTTGGCTCTGCCATGCAGGCTTTGCAGAAGGATGGTATCCCCTGCCGTAGCCGTACAGTGAATTTCAGCAGCGCCTCCCGCCGCACCGGCACCATGTGCGCCGTGGGTGAGCGGATGGACCGCAGCATTGAATATCAGATTTTTGTGAAAAAACAAGATCTGCCCAAGGCGCAGCTGGTCCTGCAGGGACGGCTGCAATCGCTGTGAATTTTCTCGGCGGACTGCCGGACGTGACGAAAAGGAAGTCACTCAAAAGCTGCCTTTTCAGCCAAAAAAATTCCAATCGAATGAGAGTGAAATCTATGGACTCCCTTTACCTCGTTATGCCCGCATACAACGAAGAGGAAAATATCCGGGATGTTGTGGATCAATGGTATCCCCTACTTGCCGCCGGCGGGCCCGATTCCCGTCTGGTGGTGGCCGACAGCGGCAGTACTGATCACACCCACGCCATTTTGCAGGACCTTCAGCAGACACATCCTCAACTGGAAATCCTGTCCGATACCGGCAAATACCATGGCCCCAAGGTAATCGCACTGTATCGCCATGCGGTAAACCGGCAGGCTGACTATATATTCCAGACCGATTCGGATGGTCAGACTTCCCCGGCAGAATTTTCCGCTTTTTGGCAAATGCGCCGGGAATATGACGGTATTTTCGGGTACCGGCGCGTTCGCGGCGACGGTCTTGTACGGGCTTTTGTAGAAAAAGTAGTCTGCCTGTTGCTGCAGATGTATTTTGGCGTACGGGTACCGGATGCCAATGCCCCCTTCCGGCTGATGAAAACCACTGCAGTGCAGAAATATCTTGACCGCTTTGATGCGGACTACAATTTGCCGAACATCATGATGACGACGTTCTTCGTGTACTATCACGAAAAATATCTGTTCCGGGAGATTTCTTTCAGCCCCCGGCGAAAGGGTAAGAACAGCATCAACATCAAAAAGATCATCGTCATCGGGTTGCAGGCGCTGAAAGATTTTGCCGGCTTCAAAAAGCAGATGAAGCGGGACCGGGAAAAATAAACTGCGCTTTTCCCGGCTGTGCCGCCTTCCCCGTTTGCGGAAGCCTTTGCCTTTCCCCTGATGAAAACCATTGAAAAGGAGCAGTCATGTTTATCCAATCCTCCGGGGCCGACTGGCTGATTGCCGGTTTGGGCAACCCCGAACCCAAATACGACGGCACCCGCCACAATGCCGGATTTGAAGCGCTGGATTATCTGGCCGCACAATGGAACTGCAGCCTGAACAAAAGCAAATGGCAGGGCCTGTACGGTACGGTTCAGGCCGGTGAACATAAGGTCGTTTTGCTGAAACCCCTTACCTATATGAATCTGAGCGGGCAAAGCATTGCCCCTGCCGCCAACTTTTACAAAATTCCGGCCAACCATATTATTGTGCTGTGTGACGACATCACCCAGCAGCCCGGACACCTGCGTATTCGCCCGCATGGTTCCGCCGGCGGCCACAACGGGCTGAAAAGCATCATTGCCAGCCTGGGCACCGAAGAATTCTATCGCATCCGCATCGGGATCGGGGCCAAGCCCAACCCGCAGTATGACCTGGCGGCCTGGGTGCTGGGCAAGCTCCCGGCAGAAGACCGCAAGGCGATGACGGACCGTTACCCGGACATTGAACAAGCCTGCAAGCTGCTGATGGACGGCAATTTGCAGTATGCACAAAATAAATTCAATCGGTAAAGGAGATAGACCCATGAGCTCTCTTCGTAAAAAAGCACTGATCCGCCTGCTGCTGTGCGCTATCGTGTTGATTGCCACCATTGTATTCAGCTTTTTGCTGCTGACCGGCACCTTTGACGGCAGCACAGATTCCACTTCCACCCCGGAGAGTTCCTCGGTATCTGACGGCGAACCTGCCAGTGAGGATGCCGTCGCCGAGGATGGCACCACCACAGAGGGAGAAGGCTCCTCGGACGCTGCCGAGGCAACACCGGAGCCCACTCCGGAACCGACGCCGGAACCCACCCCCGTGAATTTTGATGGACTGTCTGAGCAGCCCGCCACCGTATACGCCGAAGGCGAGCAGCCCAACTTTACCGTTACGCCGGATTCCAACATGAATCTGCGTGCAGGCCCCGGCACCGATTTTGACAAGGTCGCGCAGATCCCGGCCGGCACCGCCGTGACCGCTCTGGGTACCAACGCCGACGAAACCTGGGTTGTGGTACAGTACGAGGGTCAGTACGGCTGGCTTGCCAAGGAGTACCTGAACGCCGCCTGATTCCCCGTAGCGGCCTATACAATTGAATAGGAGGAAGGTCACGATGAAAAAGCGTATCGCGTCCCTGCTGTTATCCGCAGCGGTGCTGGCTGCCTGTACCGGTTGCCGTACCGCGCCCGCCTCTGCGTCCTTGGATTCCGGTTCTTCCTCGACCTCCAGCGGAGATACCGTTCCGGAGGTCACCCCTGCCCCCTCAGCCGCTCCTGCCGGTCTGCTGGGTGAGCTGCCGGTTCTGTATGACACGGCACTTACACCCTGTGTGCCGGAATTCACGGTGGCAGAGGATTTTTCCAACGTCATCAATCCCGATCTGGTAGAGTACTGGAACGAGGAGGCCAAACAGAAACTGCTGGAAAACGGCTTTGTCGTCTGCAGCAGTACCAATGACGAATTCTATCCGCAGTATGAAAGCAACCGCTATGTATATACCCCCAGTTTTGTGACGGTGGATGCTTCGCTGCACACCTATCATTTGTACTTCCTCTATTTGCAGCGCCAGACGGAGCAGGCCCATCTGCTGCCGCTGCTGCAGGAACTTACCACGGCCATGCTGGCCGAGAGCCGGACCCAGGCCGAGGCACTGACCGGTACCGAATGGGAAAATGCGGCGCAGCGCAACGTTGCCTATTTCAGTGTGGCCGCAGCGCTGCTGGACCCCACCATGGATGCCGCCACTCTGCCGGAGGAGGCCGCGCAGGAACTGACTCTCATCGAAGCCGCTGCCGGCATTGCCCCCTCCCCTGTCATGAACTTGGGCGAGGAAAACGGCAGCCAGCAGGAGGATTACAGCCAGTACATTCCCCGCAGCTATTATACCGAGAGCGAAGAGCTGACCCGCTATTTCAAGGCGATGATGTGGTATGGGCGGATGGCGTTTTTGCAGTCTGACGCGGACAAGACCCGCAGCGCAGTGCTGATGAACCTGGCCCTGCGTGACAGTGGCGCCCAGGAAAACTGGCAGCGTATCTACGATGTCACCTGCTTTTTTGCGGGTGTCAGCGATGATGCCAACACCAACGATTATCTGCCTTTGATCGATGCGGCCTACGGAGGGTCGGCGCAGGTTTCGGCTCTGCCCGGCAATGATGCGGTCTGGCAGACGTTGATGTCCTCGCTGGAAACGCTGAAGCTGGCTGCCATCAATTCCATCCCCATTTACGAATGGGAGGACCGGGATGCCGCCACGGCGGGGTACCGTTTTATGGGGCAGCGGTACACTCTTGATGCAGATATTTTGCAGCAGCTTGTTTACCGCGATGTGGAGCAAAGCGCCGACGGGCGCAAACGGCTGCTGCCGGATGCGCTGGATGTCCCGGCCGCGTTAGGTTCTGACACGGCGCTGGATATTCTGCACACCCAATGTGATACCGACTACCCCAACTACGATGACCAGATGAATACTGCCCGCACCAAGATGGCAGAGGCCGGAGAGGAAGTCTGGAATGCCAGCCTATATTCCGCCTGGCTGAACACGCTCCGCCCCCTGACCGAAACACGCGGCGAAGGTTGGCCGCAGTACATGCAGACCGCTGCCTGGCGGACCAAATCGCTGGCGAGTTTTCTGGGCAGCTGGACGGAGCTGAAGCACGACACTGCGCTGTACAGCAAACAGGTATATGCCGAAATGGGTGGTGGCGGCGGCATCGAAGAAATGGATGACCGCGGTTGGGTTGAAACCGAACCGGTGGTTTTCGGCCGCCTGGCAGCACTGAGCCGGGCTACCTCCGAAGGGTTGGAGAAGCTGGGGCTTCTGGATGACAACTCCAAAGAAAACCTGGAGAAACTGTACCAGCTGAATTATCAATTGATGGTTATTGCGGAAAAAGAATTGCGCAACGAACTGCCTACCGATGAAGAGTTTGAACTGATCCGCAGCTTTGGCGGACAGCTGGAACACTTCTGGCTGGAAACCGTTGCCACCGATGACCAGGCGTTTATCACACCGCAGGAGCATCCCGCAGCGCTGGTGGCCGATATTGCCACCGATCCCAATGGTTCCGTGCTGCAGACCGCTACCGATGTGGGGACGATCTATGTGCTGGTCAGCGTTGACGGTTCGCCGCGTATCGCTGTGGGCACGGTCTACAGTTTTTATCAGTTCACGCAGCCCCTTGACCAGCGCATGACCGATCAGGACTGGTGGGTGGAACTGGGCAAGGCCCCCGATGCGGAAGGCAACTTCCACTGGGAGGAACGCCCCGCCCCGCCGGCCTGGACCGAAGGGTATTCCGTTTCCACCACATACCAGGTGGGCTGAATGAAGCAAAAAATGGGCTGGTTCTTGTATGTCGTTGTCTTGGCAGGCGTTGCGGTACCGTTGCTGTGGGCACGCGGGGTGTTTCTGCCGCCCGGCAATGACCGCAGCGAAACCGTTTCTTTTGCAGATGATACCGCTGTTTCTTTGACTCTGGCGCACGGGCACTTTACCGCGTCAGGCGAAAACTCTTCCACCTGGAAAAGCGATCCCGGTTGGCGTGTACAGGATTATCTGACCATGGATATTGACCGGGACGGTGCCACCGAGTTACTGCTCCTTGTGTGGAGGCGCGGGAATTACGGCCCCAGCAGACCGTTCTGGGTCAAACGCAATGATACCGGATGGAGCCAGCATATCTTTATCTATGACCGACAGAACGGCACCTTTGCGCCGCAGTGGATGTCCAGTCAGCTGCGGCCAGAGGTGGCCCGCTGGGCGGTTGCGAGTACGGATGAATTGTTTATTCTGACGCCGGAGGGCGATAAGACACTATGGCAATGGGGCCAATGGGGTCTTGTACGCACCGACACCTAATACATGATCATGACACTGTTTACTGCACGTTTTACGCAAACCAAGGAATATGAAAAACTGGCGCATGCGCTCTCCGAACCGGGGGCATGCGCCTTATTTGGGTTGCCGGGGGCAGGCCGGGCACTGGTGTATGCTGCCCTTTGCCGCACGCTGAATCGCCCGCTGTGCATTGTTACCCCGGGCGAGGCTGAGGCCACCCGTTTTTGCGGTGATCTGAACGCGCTGGGAATCCCGGCGGCCGTGTTCCCGGCGCGGGATTATGTGCTGCGCCCCATCGAAGGCACCGCCCGAGAATACGAATACCGCCGCCTGGGCGTATTGGGGGATCTGGTAGGCGGCCGCTTGCAGGCGGTCTGTGTATCGGAAGAAGCGCTGACCCAGTATACAACGCCAAAGGCGGATTTCTGCGCCAATACCCGGACCCTGCGCCCCGGGGACAGTATGTCCCGGGCCGACCTGACAGCACTGCTGTATGGCGCCGGTTACACCCGCCGCACCCAGGTTGACGGACCGGGGCAGTTTTCCATCCGCGGTGATATTGTAGACCTCTATGCCCCCGACATGAAACTGCCTGTACGTATGGAGTTCTGGGGGGACGAGATCGACACAATGCATACATTTGATCTGACCACCCAGCGCCGCGAGGACCCGGTGGAAAAGATCTATGTAAGCCCCGCACGGGAAGTTCTTTTTGGCGCCCCTGCTGAAGCCGCCGCGCTGCTGCGCGCTTTTTTGAAAAAGCAGCGCGGCAAGAAACGCACGGCGCTGGAAATCTGCATGGGCCCGGAGCTGGCCCAGCTGGATGATGGATTGATCCCGGTAAACATGGATAAATACCTGGCTATCCGCTACCCGGAACCTGCCACGCTGCTGGAATATTTCGAGGACCCGCTGCTGGTGCTGGAGGAGCCTGCTTCTGTGCGGGAGGCTCAGCGCGCTACCACCTACCGCCGCGGCGAAGAACTGACTACGCTGCTGAATGACGGGGTCCTGGCCTCCGGGCTGGACGCCCTTTACGCCGAAGCCAGCTGGCTTTGGATGCAGCCCGGCCGCTGCCGTACCATCTGCGCAGAAAACTTTGCCCGCAGTATGCCGGATCTGGCTTTGAAGGAAATCATCAACGCCCCGGCCCATTCCCTGCCGGCGTGGAGCGGAGAAGTTGCACATCTGCTGGAGGATCTGCAGCCGCTGTGTGACGGTGGTGCCGCTGTCACGATACTGGCCGGCACGCCTCGCGCCGCAGCCGGTCTGGCTGCCGATCTGCGGGTCAAGGGCCTGAATGTTACTACCGATGAAGACGCACCGCCTTCCGCCGGGCTGGTACAGGTACTGCCGGGGCAGCTTTCGGCCGGGTGCAGTCTGCCCTTTGCCCAATATGCGGTCTTTACAGCCCGTGCCTTTGGCGTAAGCACTGCACAAAAGAAGAAAAAGCGCAACAAGGACGCCCTGAACAGCCTGAGCGAGATTTCTCCCGGTGATCTGGTGGTTCACCAGAACCATGGTATTGGCCGTTATGCAGGCATCCAGCGGATGGCTGTACAGGGGGTCACCAAAGATTATCTGCGCATCGAATATGATAAAAAAGATGTGCTGTATGTACCAGTCACGCAGCTGGACCTCCTGTCCCGCTACACCGCCCCGGGCGACAAAGACAATGTGAAGCTGAGCCGTCTGGGCGGCAGCGACTGGGCCAAGACCCGCAAAAAAGTACGGGCTGCTACCGAGGCCATGGCCAAGGAACTCATTGAGCTGTACGCCCGCCGCAAGCAGGCCAAGGGCTATGCCTTCCCCTCCGATGATACCTGGCAGAGCGATTTTGAGCAGCGGTTTGCCTACGACGAAACGCCCGACCAGCTGACCTGTGCCGCCGACATCAAACATGACATGGAACAGCCCTGGCCCATGGACCGGCTTTTGTGCGGCGACGTAGGCGTGGGCAAAACCGAAGTGGCGCTGCGAGCCGCCTTTAAATGTGTGATGGGCGGCAAACAGTGTGCCATTCTGGCGCCGACTACGATCCTGGCCTGGCAGCACTTCAATACCGCCATCGCCCGTATGGAAGCATATCCCATCCGTATCGGACTGCTTTCCCGGTACCGCAGCAGCAAGGAACAGAAAGAAACGCTGCGCGGACTGAAAGACGGCACTGTGGATATCGTGGTGGGCACTCACCGCCTGCTTTCCGATGATGTAAAATTCCGGGATCTGGGACTGGTCATCATCGACGAGGAGCAGCGCTTCGGTGTCAAACACAAGGAAAAACTCAAGGAGGCTTTCATCGGGGTAGATATGCTCACTCTTTCGGCCACCCCGATCCCCCGTACCTTGAATATGGCCTTGTCCGGCATCCGGGATATGAGTACCATCGAGCAGCCGCCATTTGAACGCCAGCCTGTGGAAACCTACGTGCTGGAATATGACGAGGGTATTGTTTCGGAAGCCATCCGTAAGGAGTTGGCCCGGGGCGGGCAGGTATATTACCTGCACAACCGCGTGGATACCATCAACGAATGTGCAGCGCGCATCGAAAAACTGGCACCGGGCGCTCGGGTGAGGGTTGCCCACGGCAAAATGACCGAGGAACAGATTTCCTCGGTGTGGCAGCAGTTGCTGGACAATGAGATCGACGTGCTGGTGTGTACCACGCTGATTGAAACCGGCGTGGATGTGCGCAACTGCAATACTCTGATTATTGAAAACGCGGACCGGATGGGGCTTTCCCAGCTGTATCAGCTGCGCGGCCGCGTGGGGCGTTCCTCCCGCAAAGCCTATGCCTACTTCACCTTTACCCGGGATAAGGTCCTGACTGAGATTGCCGCCAAACGGCTTTCGGCGATCCGGGAGTTTACGGCGTTCGGTTCTGGATTCCGTATCGCCATGCGCGATTTGCAGATCCGCGGCGCAGGCAGTTTGCTGGGCCACAGCCAGCACGGCCACATGGAGGCTGTGGGCTACGACCTCTATGTAAAAATGCTCGGGCAGGCTATTGCCACGGCCCGTGGCGAAACGCCGCCGCCCGACAAGAGCGACTGTCTGGTGGATATTTCCATTGACGCCTATCTGCCGGAGGATTATATTCCCGACCCCGCCGGACGTATCGAAGCCTACAAGCGCATTGCTGCCATTGAAACCACCGCTGATGCCGAGGATGTGCTGGACGAACTGATCGACCGCTACGGCTCCCCGCCCAAGAGCGTGCAGGGCCTGGTGGATGTTTCTCTGGTACGTGTGACCGCCGCCCGCGTGGGCATTGTGGAGATTGTCCAGCGAAACGATCAGTTGATTCTGTACTCCGATGTGGTAGGTCCGCAGCAGTTGGCTGCCGTGATGGAGCAGTATCCCCACCGGGTGCTTTACAACGCCCTGGGGCGGCCCTATTTCAGTCTTCGGGTTCAAAAAGGCGAAAATCCGCTGGTGCTGCTGCGTGATGTGGTTACACTGTTGCCCGGCGCGGCACCTTCGAGCCCCTGACATTTTGCCAGACAAGTAAAAATTCCTCCGGTCCTGAAAGGCCGGAGGAATTTTCTTATTTTGCGGATTGTGCAGGGGCCTCTTTCTCCCCTGCTTCAGCCGTAGTGGTTCGGATCACATACTGCGGGCTTTTGTTCATTGTCATATACATACGGCCCACGTATTCGCCGACCAGCCCCAGCATCATCATCAGGATGCCGTCCAGCAACAGTACAACGGAAACGATGCTTGACCAGCCGGCATCGATCTGATCCAGCAAAAGAATCTTGCGCACAATGACGAGAATTGCAGACAGGAATCCTACTGCCGAGAACACCATACCCATCACGGTGGCGACCCGCAGCGGTTTGACGGAAAACGCCGTAAACCCATTGAGCCAGAGCCGCAGCAGCTTGAGGAAGGTATATCCGCTTTCTCCTTCGGCACGGTCCTGGTGATCAATGGGAATGTTTTTGAACCGGCAGGTGGAACGTACCGCCAGACCGTCCACATAAGGGAACGGATTGTCGCACTTCACCATCTCGTCAATAATAAAACGCCGCGCTGCGTAGTAACTGGCCATATACAGATCTTTGGGTTTCCCCATCAGCCAGGTGGCCATCCAGTCGTTGACCTTACTGCCAAAATTGCGGAATGCGCTGTGATGTTTGGCGGGATAGCTGGCATAGACCACGTCGGTATCCTCATCCAGGGCATCAATCAGCCGGAACATCTCAGCCGGTGGGGTCTGCCCGTCATCATCCAGACTTACAATGATATCCCCGTGCACATGGCGGTACCCGGCCATCAGCGCCGAAGCCTGGCCGAAATTCCGGGACATACAGATGCCGAAGATCTGCGGGTCCTCTGCTTTCAGGCGGCAAATTTCCCGCCAGGTATCATCGGCAGGGTTGTCGTTGACCAGAATGATTTCATAGGCATAACGGCCGTCTGCCAGAACGGTTTCGCGAATTTCCCGCGTGACCGCCGCCAAAGTTGCCGCACTGTGATAGCAGGGTATGACAAAGCTGAGAAGCTGCATGAGATGCTGTTTTTCCTCCCTCTTATTTTTCCATCCAGGTTGCGATGCGTGCAGGGTCTTCCGACGCAAAGATATAATATCCGAAACGGGTGGAGGAGTCGGTTACAATGTGATCCATGGGATCAATCGGGCTTTCCTCCAGCATGGTAATGCCGGGTGCCGCACGAAGGGCTTCCCGCAGTTCCAGGTCCCGGGGGCCAAACACAAAGCGCACCCCACAGGCCGCATGATGCGGGCCACTCGTCAGGTCCGGTGCCTGGCCCAGTGCAATCTGGACAACCATCCGCACGAAATCCATACCTGTTGTAAAAGGCACCAGGTGGCTGCCAATGCAGTCGCCGCCCATACGGCCGCCAATTTCGATGAGTTTGAGGTTGCCCTTTTCGTCGATTTTCAATTCACTGTGGGACGCACCGTTACAGATTTCCAGTGTATCCAAGGCGTGAAAGACTACGTCACGTACCTTTTCCTGCATTTGACTGCTCAGCGGAGCCGGTTCCATGTGCCCGGTTTCAATGTACATGGGAGCGCCGGTGGTGTACTTCAGGGTGATTTGCAAAAGATGATGCTTCCCCTGCCAGGAAACGCACTCCACACTGTATTCCTGGCCGGTGGCGAACTCTTCCACCAGCACCATTTTTTCAAAACTCTGCTCCCGGGCCCGTACAATGGCAGCCTGCAGTCCGGCAGGCCGCTGTACTTCGGTGATGCCCCGGCTGCCGGAACGATCGGTAGGCTTGACGATCAGCGGATACTGCATGCCTTCCACCACCGAAAGATCACTCTCCGGTCCAATGAGTACCGAACGCGGCGACGGGTCCCCGGCTGCCAAAAATGCTTCCCGCATCTTGTGTTTGTTGGTGGATTTTTCGCAGCAACGCATACTGTTGCCAGGCAGCCCCAGTTTTTCCGCCACGTAGTTCACGGTAATGGCCGCCAGGTCACTGGCAATGGTGCAGATGCCATCGATGCCGATTTCCCGGCATTTTTCCAGAATGGCGTCTTTTTCCACAATGCTGATGGGATAAAAATGGTCCGCCATCTTCTCCCCTACGTCATCTGCCGCCCAGGCAAACACGTGGGTTTCACACCCCAGATCCTTTGCCTTTTGAATCAGCGGGGCCTGCAAATAAGACGCACCGATAATCGCCAGTTTTTTCATCTGTTTCCTTCCCTCATCACGGTTGACCGAAAGTTGCCTTTTTATCGTGTATTATAGCACAGTCCCATGAAAATGGGAAGCGCTGTTTGTCTTGTGTTTTGCCATTTTACAAGGTATAATTGTAAAGATTATAAAGTGGAGGATTTCGCTATGCAAACTTTGCAACACGCCCTGCACAGTGCCCTGCGGTATCTTCGGGTCTGTGCCAAGTGGCTGCTTCTGGCTGCACTGGTCGGCTGTCTGACCGGCCCGCTGGGGGCCGCCTTCGGTCTGGCCTTGGACTGGGCCAACACCACCCGTGCCCTGCAGGGCTGGCTTTTGTACCTGCTGCCACTGGGGGGCCTGGTCATTGTTTTTCTGTATCGCCATTTCGATCCGGAAGGCGGCGGCTCCACCAACCAGGTCTTTGCCGCAGTGCGAGAACGCAAAGTTCTGACCTTGCGCACGGCCCCCCTGATCTTTTTCTCCACTGTGACGACCCACCTGCTGGGCGGTTCCAGCGGCCGTGAGGGTGCAGCACTGCTGCTGGGCGGTTCGGTTTCCGGACAGTTCGGCCGTCTGCTGCGGCTGGACCGGTACGACTGCCGGTTGATGACCATGTGTGGTATGGCCGGTGCGTTTTCTGCCATCTTCGGAACCCCCCTGGCAGCCACCGTATTTACCATTGAGGTCGTCAATGTGGGGTCCATGCAGTATGCGGCGCTGCTGCCCTGCCTGGTTTCGGCACTGCTGGGGGTCTGGATCAGCGGGCAGTTGGGCCTGGCCCCCACTGCATTCACGTTAGGTGCCACTGCGGAACTGACCCCCGTCACGATCCTGCAGGTGTTGGTTCTGGGCATGCTGCTGGCAGGGCTGAGCATAGTATTCTGCGAACTTCTGCACACCGCGCCCAAACTCTACGCCCGGTTTTTCCCAAATCCCTATCTGCGTGTGGTGGTTGGCGGCCTTCTGATCATTGCTTTGACCAAACTGCTGGGAACCACCGACTACAACGGTGCCGGCAGCGCTGTTATTGCCGCCGCCATGGTCGGCCAGGCGCTGCCCTGGGCATTTGCACTAAAGATGCTCTTCACGACTTTGACACTGGGAGCCGGATACAAAGGCGGCGAAATCGTTCCGATCTTTTTTACCGGCGCCACTTTCGGTTGTGTGGTGGCTCCCCTGCTGGGGTTGCCGGCTCCGCTGGGCGCGGCGCTTGGAATGGTAGCGCTGTTCTGCGGATGCACCAACAGCCCACTGGCTTCCATTTGCCTGGGGCTGGAAGTGTTCGGCGGGCAGTGCCTGCCGCTGTTTGCGCTGGTGTGTGCCGTTTCCTACATGCTGTCGAGTTATTTCAGCCTGTATCATGAACAGCACTTCCTCCATTCCAAGCTGCGCATCGGCAGTGTTCGGTTCCTGGAGGGGCATTGGACGGAAACGGAACCCAATGAGGAAAATTGAGTTGTACGCTGACAATGAACGTGCTATAATGAAGCGTTAAGAACAAGAAAGGAGGGCGGTCATGGACGCCATGCAGCATATCACCGGTCTGGTGCGAAAAGCCGTACAGGACTACGAAATGATCGCCCCCGGCGACCGGGTGATGATCGGTGTTTCGGGCGGCAAAGACAGCGTTGTGCTGACAGTCGCTCTGGGGCAGTTGCGCGCCTATCTGGGGGTTCCGTTCGAGGTGCAGGCCGTCACGCTGGACCCCTGTTTTGGCGGGGTTGAAACGGATTACAGCCTGCTGGCCGAATTGTTTGCCGCCGAAAACATCCCTTATGAGGTACGCCGCACGGACATCGGTCCGGTAGTATTCGACTACCGGAAAGAGTCCAATCCCTGTGCTCTGTGCGCCAAACTGCGCCGCGGCACACTGCACACGGCCGCCCAACAGCTGGGATGCAACAAGGTCGCCCTGGGCCATCATCTGGATGATGCCGTGGAAACGTTTTACATGAACCTTTGGCGGGAGGGCCGCATCGGCTGTTTTTCGCCGGTCACCTATCTTTCCCGCCGGGATCTGACTATGATCCGTCCCCTGCTGCTGGCCACCGAAAGCGAAGTTACGTCGGCCGTCAAACGAGCAGGACTGCCTGTCATCAAAAGCCGCTGCCCTGCGGATGGCGTGACTACCCGGGAAGAAACCAAACAGTTTGTCCGTGAATTCAGCCGCAAAGATCCGGCATTCCGTCAAAAAACGCTGCACGCCCTGCAGGAAAGCGGCATCGACGGCTGGAAGCCACTGCATACCGGCCGTAAGAAGGAGTGGGCCAAATGAACGATCCGATACTGGAAAAACATTGCTGGGCAGAGATCAATCTGGATGCTCTGCGCCATAATTTTGCCTTTATCAAGCGCACCATCGGCGGACCGGTATGCGCCGTTGTGAAAGCAGACGCTTACGGCCACGGCGACATTGTGGTGGCCCGTGTTTTACAAGAAGAAGGTGCGGCCGCTTTTGCGGTGAGCTGCCTGGCCGAAGCCAAACGGCTGCGCCGGCATGATATTAACGTGCCGGTGTTGATTCTGGGATATGCCGACCCGTCCGAAGCCGCCGCACTGGCCCAGGAGGATATTGCCACAGCCTGCTTCTCCACGGAATATGCCAAAGCGCTCTCCGCGGCCGCTGTGGCTGCCGGCGTCAAGGTGAAAGTGCATCTGAAAATCGACACCGGCATGGGGCGTATCGGATTTGCCGCTCAAAGCGGGTGGCAGGCCGTGGTGCAGGAACTGGAATCGCTGTACAGGCTGCCGGGCCTTGACATTTGCGGCATCTTCCAGCATTTTGCCGTGGCGGACAGTCTGGAACCCGATGCACAGACCTACACCGATCACCAGTACGCCTTATTCCGCAAGGTGGTGGAGCAGCTGCAGGCGGATGGCTACGAAACCGGCACCGTGCATTGTGCCAACTCTGCTGCCCAACTGCGCCACCCGGAATGGCGCAACGATATGACCCGCGCGGGGATCATTCTTTACGGCCTGGACCCCAGCGACGAACTGCACTTCCCGGTATTGCAGCCCGTTATGACATTGAAATGTATCGTGACGTTTGTGAAGGACCTGCTGCCCGGCCAAAGTGTGAGTTACGGGCGTACCTTTACCGCACAGTCGCCCATGCGGGTGGCAACGGTTTGTGTGGGATATGCCGACGGGTACCCCCGGATGCTGTCCGGCACCCAGGGGCAGGGATTGATGATGGTCAACGGGCGTCCTGCGCCGGTTCTGGGCCGCGTTTGCATGGATCAGACCCTGCTGGACGTGACAAACATCCCTGGGGTGCACATGGGCGATGAAGTGACTGTCTTTGGCCCCGGCGCTCCGGACACTGCCGACACCATAGCCCGAAAAACCGATACCATCTCCTACGAGATCGTGTGCGGAATTGCCCGCCGCGTCCCGCGTGTGTATATGGAGAACGGAAAAATCTGCAAGATCTGGAACGATTTGGAGGAAAATTGATGGCTCGCGATACGATCCGCAACTTTTGCATTATCGCCCACATCGACCACGGCAAGTCCACCTTGTCTGACCGTATGCTGGAGCTAACCGACAGCGTTGACAAGCGCACCATGACCGACCAGGTCCTGGACGACATGGACATTGAAAAAGAACGCGGTATCACCATCAAGGCCCGCGCTGTGACCATGCGCTACAAAGCCGACGACGGCAAAACCTACGAGTTGAACCTTATTGATACCCCAGGCCATGTGGACTTCCAGTATGAAGTCAGCCGCAGTCTGGCTGCCTGCGAGGGTGCTGTGCTGGTGGTGGACGCCAGCCAGGGCGTGGAGGCCCAGACCCTGGCCAACTGCTATCTGGCACTGGACCATAACCTGGAAGTAGTGCCCATCCTCAACAAGATCGACCTGCCCAGCGCTGACCCCGACACGGTAGCCAAGGAAGTGGAGGACGTGATCGGTCTACCCTGTATGGAAGCCCCCCGGGTATCGGCCAAGCTGGGCGTAGGCGTGAAAGACGTGCTGGAATGTGTGGTCAACCAGATCCCCGCCCCCACCGGTGATGCGGACAAGCCCCTGAAGGCTCTGATTTTCGATTCCATTTACGACAGTTACAAAGGCGTCATTGTTTATGTGCGTGTGTTTGAAGGCTCGGTAAAGCCCGGTGATACCATCCGGCTGATGAGCACCGGCGCCGAGTTCCAGCTGGTGGAAGTGGGCCACATGGGCGCTACCAGCCTGACGCCCTGTGAAAAGCTGGAAGCCGGCGAGGTCGGATACCTGACGGCCAGCATCAAGACTGTGCGAGATACCCGTGTGGGCGATACCGTAACGTTGGCTTCCAACCCCACGCCGGAACCGCTGCCCGGTTTCCGCACCGTAACGCCCATGGTGTTCTGCGGCATCTACCCCGCCGACGGCGCCGATTATCCCGACCTGAAAGACGCACTGGAAAAGCTGCAGCTGAACGACGCCTCTCTGAGCTTTGAGCCGGAAACCAGTGCTGCCCTGGGCTTTGGTTTCCGTTGCGGTTTCCTGGGGCTTTTGCACATGGAAATCATCACCGAGCGTCTGGAGCGGGAGTTTGACCTGGACCTGATCACCACTACGCCCGGTGTTCAGTATCGCCTGACGCTGACCGACGGCACCGTGGAGATCATCGACAATCCTGCCGCCTACCCGGACCCCACCCGCATCGTCAAGCAGGAGGAGCCCTTTGTCAATGCCCACATTTACACCCCCAACGACTATGTGGGACCGCTGATGGATCTGTGTCAGGCCAAGCGCGGTGTGCTCATCGACATGAAATACATGGACGAAACCCGTGTGGACCTGCATTATCAGTTGCCCCTGGGCGAGATCGTCTACGATTTCTTTGACGCCATCAAGTCCCGCAGCCGCGGCTATGCCAGCTACGATTATGAGTGGGAAGGCTGGCACGAGAGTAAGCTGGTACGGCTGGACTTTTTGCTCAATGGCGATCCTGTGGATGCTCTTTCCATGATCGTATTCACCGACAATGCCTACGCCAAGGGCCGCCGCATCTGCGAAAAGTTGAAAGAGAACATCCCCCGCGCGCTGTTTGAAATTCCTATTCAGGCGGCTGTGGGCGGCAAAATCATCGCCCGAGAAACCGTCAAAGCCATGCGCAAGGACGTGTTGGCCAAATGCTACGGCGGTGACATCACCCGTAAGAAAAAGCTGCTGGAAAAGCAGAAGGAAGGCAAAAAGAAGATGCGCCAGCTGGGCAGCGTGACCCTGCCCAGCGAGGCCTTCACTGCCGTGCTGAAACTGGATTCGGATTCCTGATACGACACAAGAGAACCGCGCCGGTCTGTGGTAAGTTCCACAGACCGGCGCTGCTTTATGCATATAGTTTACGGCTCAATATGGCACTCATTCAACGTCAGGTATTCGCCCTCGTTCACACTGATATAAGCAGAAGATTCAATATTGTCATTGGTGCGGATACTGGCAAAATCATGGCTGCTGTCGGATGCCACTTCCAGATATCCCAGACCCATGGCCGCATCTTCGTCCACCACAATTTTGTACTCCCCTGCCGGGATATTCACCCCGACTTTGAACATCCCGCTGCCGGTGGTATCGATCTGCGCTTCCGCCATGGGCACCGCATAGGCGCCGGTCATGGAAAAATAGCGGCCCTCTTCCAGCGTGACAATGGTATTGTAGCTGAAATTTGCGTTACAGAGGATGGATTCAAAATTCCCGCTGCTGTCAGACGCCACCTCCATATACCCCAGGGACCGTTCCGCAAAAACTGCGTATTCTCCCGCCGGAATATCCTTTCCCACCAGGTACATACCGCTTTCATAGTGTGTAGGTTCAGGAGATTGTGCAGGCTCGGGTTCCGCTTCCTCTACAGGTACAGAATCTGAAACCGCCGCCGATACCATTTCGGTTTCTGTACTTTCGGAACTGGCCGCTTTGTTGGTATCCGGTGAAACAGCTTTTTCCGAATCCCCTCCTGCTGCTGCCAGCAAAATCAGTACAACCACTACGCCTATGATGATCCACTTACCTTTTCCGCCCTGCTTTTTGCGGCAGTACGGGCATACTTTAGCATCTTTGGGTATTTCCATTTTGCAATGCTTGCATTGTTTATTCTGGGGACTTCCTATAGTTTCCTGCTGGTTGGCTTCCATAATCGCTGCTCCTTTTTTGTTTTTAGTCACCATTGGAATAATATTATCATCAAAATGCGGTATCGTCAATAGAAATTACTCATCTTTAGACTAAAACGAGGGAGCCGCATGAAGATCTATCGCCCAAACGACCGTTGCAACATCGTAGGAGAGCAGGTGCGTCTGCTCCGAAAAAAAGCAGGTCTTTCCCAAGAGGAACTGGCCGCCAAAATTCAGCTGGCCGGGCTGGACATGAGCCAAAAAGCCGTCAGCCGCATCGAAACCGGCAGCCGCGTGGTGCCGGACTACGAGCTATTGTATCTTTGCCGTGCCCTGCACGTGCCTCTGGATGTCCTGTTGCCGGAAATCCAATAAGTGGACATATAAAAACGGGAGGACCGTGTATACGGTCCTCCCGCTTTGTGCAGCGTGCGATCCTTACAGCAGGCTGCGGTAGAGTTCCTTGATTTCCTCCACGCTGGTGTCACGGGGGTTGCCCGGGCAGCAGGCATCGGCGAAGGCGGACTCAGCCAGGAACTGCACGTCCTCTTCTTTCAGGATGCCCTTCAGGTCGGCAGGGATGCCCACGTCGGCACTCAGCTGCTTCACGGCAGCGATAGTGGCATCCGCGGCCTCAGCCTCGGTCATGGCGTCGATGCCTTCCACACCCATAGCCTTGCCCACAGCGCGGTAACGGGCGCCGGCTACGCTCTTGTTATATTCCAGGCCGGTAGGCAGAATGATGGCGCAGGCCACACCGTGAGGGGTATCATACAGAGCGGACAGACCATGGGCCATGCTGTGCACAATGCCCAGACCTACGTTGGAGAAGCCCATACCGGCAATGTACTGGCCCAGGGCCATGCCCTCGCGGCCTTCCGGCGTATTCTGGACGGCGCCGCGCAGGTTTTCGGAAATCAGGCGGATGGCTTCCAGATGGAACATATCGGAGATGGTGCAGGCGCCCTTGGTGATGTAGCCCTCAATGGCGTGGGTCAGGGCGTCCATGCCGGTAGCGGCGGTCAGCCCCTTGGGCATGGAGGCCATCATATCGGGGTCAACAACGGCCACCTCGGGGATGTCGTTGGTGTCCACGCAGACGAACTTGCGGCGCTTCTCCACATCGGTGATCACGTAGTTGATGGTGACTTCGGCAGCGGTGCCGGCGGTGGTGGGCACGGCAATGGTGAAGACAGCATGCTTCTTGGTGGGGGCTACGCCCTCCAGGCTGCGTACATCGGCAAATTCCGGGTTGTTGATGATGATGCCGATGGCTTTGGCAGTGTCCATGGAAGAGCCGCCGCCGATGGTCACGATGCAGTCCGCTTCGGCATCCTTAAAGGCGGCCACGCCGTCCTGGACGTTCTGGATGGTGGGGTTGGGCTTGATGTCGCTGTAGAGGGCATAGGCAAAGTTTGCGGCATCCAGCAGGTCGGTGACCTTCTTGGTGACACCGAACTTGACCAGGTCGGGGTCAGAGCAGACAAAGGCTTTCTTGTAGCCGCGGCCGGTCAGTTCCGGTACGATGTTTTCGATGGCGCCGTGGCCATGGTAGGAAATGGTGTTCAGAACAATGCGATTTACCATAACAGTTTTCTCCTTCAGGTATGCATTTTTTGGACGAATACAATAAAATCCCTATTGAATTTCGCCAATTTCTGTCCATATTGTACGCCTTTGTAACCGCTTTGTAAAGCCTTGTTTTTCCCGGGGCGCCCCTTGCCATTTTATACGAAGTAGTGTACAATAAAGAAACACTAAAAATTTGGGGTGCGATTTATGGCAGAAGAAAAATTTTCCAACTTTTTGACGGATATCATCGACGCCGACCTCGCCGAAGGCAAGGTCGATACCGTGCATACCCGTTTTCCGCCGGAGCCCAACGGATATCTGCATATCGGTTCGGCCAAGGCCATTTTCATCAACTACACCATCGCCAAACATTACGGCGGCCAGTTCAATCTGCGCTTTGATGATACCAACCCGGCCCGCGAAGGCGACGAGTACGTGCAGAGCATTCTGCAGGACCTGCACTGGCTGGGAGCCGATCCCAACGGCGGCATTTTCTACGGCAGCGACTATTTCGAGCGTTGCTATGAATATGCTGAGCAGCTGATCCGGGAAGGCAAAGCCTACGTGGACGATCTGACCCGCGAAGAAATGCAGGAATACCGCGGCAACGACGCTGGCAAGCCCAGCCGTCCCAGCCCCTACCGCGACCGCACACCGGAAGAAAACCTGGACCTGTTCCGCCGCATGCGTGCCGGTGAATTTGCCGATGGCGAAAAGACCCTGCGCGCCAAGATCGATCTGGCCAGCCCCAACATGAATATGCGCGATCCGGCCATCTACCGTATCAAGCACGTTGCTCACCATCGTCAGGGCGACAAATGGTGCATCTATCCGTTGTACGACTTCGCTCATCCCATCCAGGACGCCATCGAGGGCATCACCTTCAGCCTGTGCAGCCTGGAATTTGAGAACCACCGCCCGCTGTACGACTGGGTGGTGCGGAATCTGTTCGGCACCGAGTTCCCCAAGCAGCGCGAATTTGCCCGCCTGAATGTGACCAATACCGTCATGAGCAAGCGCTATCTCCGCGAGTTGGTGGAAAAGAACATCGTGGACGGCTGGGATGATCCCCGTATGCCCACCCTGAGCGGTCTGCGCCGCCGCGGCTACACCCCCACCAGTATATTCACCTTCGTAAAGGAAGCCGGCATCTCCAAGGCAGACAGTCTGGTGGATATGCGCCAGCTGGAAGCTGTGCTCCGCGCCGAGCTGGAACTGAATGCCCAGCGCCGTGTGGCCGTGCTGGACCCGGTCAAGCTGGTGATTGACAACTACCCTGCCGACAGCTGCGAATATTTCGATCTGCCCAACAACCCGAACCGTGATGCCAACGATTCCACCACCCGTAAGGTTGCTTTCACCAAGGAAGTTTGGATCGACCGCAACGACTTCTTTGAGGTGCCGCCGCCGAAGTTCAAGCGCCTGACCCTGGGCAGCGAAGTACGCCTGATGGGTGCCTATCTGGTGCGCTGCACCGGCGTGGACAAGGACGATGCCGGCAACATCACGGCCATCCATGCAGAGGCGGATCTGGAAACTCGCAACGGCAACCCCGCCGATGGCCGCAAAGTTCGCGGCACCATCCACTGGGTCAGCTGCGAGCACTGCGTAGAAGCGGAAGTTCGCCTGTACGACAAGCTGTTTACCGAGGCCAATATGAACAGCATCCCCGATGATGCCGACTTTAAGGATTACCTGAATCCTGACAGTGTTTCGGTGATTTCTCACGCCAAGCTGGAGGAAAGCCTGCGCGACGCCAAACCCGGCGAGCGTTTCCAGTTCGTGCGCACCGGCTACTTTACGCCGGACAGCAAACATCCCGGCGTTTACAACCGCATTGTGACGCTGAAGGACAGCTTCAAACTGTAATCCATACAAAAAGACCGACGCTTCTGCGTCGGTCTTTTTCTTTTGCCTGTAGATCAGGCTCCATGGCGGGCCGCAATGCAGCGGCGCAGCCAGCCGCCCTTTTTGTAATAGATCACAAACAGTAAAGAGGCCAGAATCCAGGTGATGGGATAACTCAGCTCCACTGTGGCCACCGAGTGCCACACCGGTACGGCCGTAACCAGCCACAGAATGCGCAATCCGCAGACGCAGAACACCGTGATCAGTGTGGGGACCCGCACATCACCGCAGCCGCGCAGCGCGCCGGACAAAATTTCAATACACACATAGGTCACGTAAGCCGGAACCAGTACGTGCATCATCTCAATACCCACAGCAATCACTTCGGGGTCCTGGCTGAACAGACGGAGCAGCGGCCCCGCCGCGAAATAAAACACAACACTGATACACAGCGTGACGCCCGCGGCCATGCCCAGGCAGATACGGGTGCCGCGGTGTACACGGTCATATTGCCGGGCACCGAAATTCTGCCCGGCAAAGGTGGTAATAGCAATGCCCAGGGAGTTGATGGTCATCCAGAAGATAAAGTCGATTTTGCCGTAGACACCCCAGGCCGCAATGGTATCTGTGCCGAAGCCGTTCATACAGCTTTGAATCATCATGTTGCTGACATTGTACAGTGCGCTCTGAGCCGCCGCCGGGATGCCAATGGTACAGATCGCCACAAGAATATCCCGCTGCATCCGCATCTTGGCCGCCGACAGGTGCCAGGGCATTCCCTGGGAGCCGGCCAGGCAGCGCAGCGTCAGCACCGCACTGGCGACCTGACTGATCACCGTTGCCAGGGCCGCCCCCGCGACACCCCAGTGGAATACCGCAATAAACACCACGTCCAACACGATATTGACCAGGGAAGCCACAATCAGGAAGTAAAGCGGCCGTTTGGAATCACCGGCCGCACGCAGGATGTTGGTACCCATGTTATAGAGTATCTGCGGGATCATACCCAGAAAATAGATGCGCAGATAAAGGGCGGCGTCCCCCAGAATTTCTTCGGGCGTACCCATCAGACGAAGCACCGGTTCCGCCGTAAGCAGGCCTACCACCGTAAGCAGTGCGCCGATCACAACGCTGAATACCAGCGCCGTGTGAACCTGGCGGTCTACCGCATCCACATCCCGGGCGCCATAACTTTGTGCCACTACTACGCCAGCACCGCTGCAAAGCCCTACAAACAGGCCTACCAGCAGGTTGACGAAGGCGCCCGTGGCCCCTACGGCGGCCAGCGCATTGGTCCCGACGAAGTTGCCGACGATCAGGGTGTCGGCGGTGTTGTACAGCTGCTGGAACAGCGTGCCGAACCAGATGGGCAGAAAGAAAACCAGCAGCTGGCGGGGAATGCTGCCGGTCAGGATGTCCGTTTGTTTGACAGTACGCATAATAAAACCTGTTTTTCTCCTCTTTTGTATTCCTTGCGCACCTATTTTATGCTATAATGGCGACAATGTAAAGAGGGGGAAAAAATATGGCGGTTTTGTGGCAGCCTTGTGGTGCGGGAGCGCGGATTCTGCGCGTTTTGGGGGACTCCCCCTGCCCTGTTCTTCCCGACTGTGTGGACGGACGCCCGGTCACGGAACTGGGTCCCTACTGTTTTTCCGCACGTCCCGTGGAGGGCGGTTTGCTCTGGCCAGCAGACAGTGACGAAACACATGAAGTGACCGGAGATTTTCTGGAAGAGGTTGTGCTGCCGGATTCGCTGCGCATACTGCACAGTGCCGCATTTTACAACTGCCACCGTCTGCGCCGGGTGGAAGCCGGCCCCAATCTGGAAAGTCTTGGCAGCGACCTGTTCACCAACTGCCGGGCGCTGCGCACCTTTGCGCTGCGCGCTGCCCCGGATGCCGAAACAGGCCTGAAGAAACTGCTGGGGGCCGTGAGCGCTGATGTAGGGGTGGAATTCCTCGGCGAACCGGGGGCAACTCTCTTCTACCCCGAATACTTTGAGTGGCTGGACGAAAACACCCCTGCCCACATCTTCAACCACAGCATTGAGGGCGAGGGGTACCGGATGCGGCAATGCTTTGCTGGCGGAATGGTGGACTACTCGGCCTATGACGCCACTTTTGCGCAGACTTGTGTTGGCGAAAGCGAAGAGAAACTTTGCCGTATGGCCCTGGCCCGGCTTCTGGCTCCTTTTGCGCTGAGTGAGAATGCCCGGGCTGACTACGAGTTTTATCTGACCGGGCATCCCGATGCCGCCTTTGCCCTGGCAATTGCTGAACGCCGGGAAGCTGCCCTGCGGCTGCTGGTCGGCCTGGGGCTGGATGTGCGGGAGGCCGCTGCCCGATGTGCCCGGGCCGGCTGGAGCGCCGGTGCCACCATTTTGTTGGCACGGCCAAAACGGGCAGCCAAACAATATGATTTTGATGATCTATGACGGAGGGGCCTATGCCGCACACCGAAACCCAAACCGAGTGGGAGCAGACGATGGCAAGCCGGGTCATGGAGCAGATCCGCAGCGAACTGTACCTTGACCAGCGCTACCTGAATGCCGCCTTGGGGGCGCTGCCTCCTGCCCCGCTGCACAGCTCCCAGACTGCGCTGGCTACCGATGGGGCACATCTGTATTATCCGCCGGAATGGGTGTTGACTACCTACCGCAAAAACCGCCGGTATCTGCCCCGGGCCTATTTGCACAGCCTGTTCCATTGCGTGCTGCGCCATCTTTGGCTGCGGGACCGCCGGGACCCTGATCTGTGGGGGTTGGCCTGCGACATTGCCGTGGAACATCTTCTGGATTCCCTGGGAACGCCTGCCACCACCCGCCCGGTGGGCTGGGTACGGCAGCAAGCCTATACTGCACTGAAAAGTCAGTGCAAACTGCTGGCTGCCGGGCCGATCTACCGCGTTCTGGCCGGCACCGACGCTGCCACATTGCAAAAGTACCGGCAGGAATTCTATTGCGATAGCCACCGTCTGTGGCCCGCCGACCCGGACAGCCCTTCCGCGCAGGTACGCGGCAAGCAGTGGGAGCAGATGGGCCGCCAGACCGAATTGAGTATGGAGGAATCCGGCCAGCAAGCCGGAGAAACCGATGGGGCCAGGGCTTTGCAAGCCCAGGTTCAGGCCAGCCGCAGCCGGCGCAGTTACAAGGACTTTTTGCGCCGTTTTGCCATCTGGCGGGAAGAACCCCACCTGGACCCCGATGAATTTGATTTGGGGTACTACACCTACGGTTTGCGCACCTACGGCAAGATGCCGTTGATCGAACCGCTGGAAAGCCGGGAAAGCAAAAAGATCCGCGATTTCGTCATCGTGCTGGATACCAGTGAATCCACCGCCGGGGACCTGGTCAAAAATTTTCTGCGGGAAACGTTCACCCTGCTGAAAAGTCAGGACAGTTTTTTCCGGCAATGCCGGATTCTGGTCATGCAAGCAGACAACGCAGTGCGGGAGGAAACCTGGCTTTTCGATCTGGAGGCCCTGGACCGCTACACCGAAGCCTTCACTCTGGTGGGGGGCGGCGGAACAGACTTCCGCCCCGCCTTTGCGCGCATCGAACAGCTGCGGGCGGAAGGTCCACTGCGGGATATGCAGGGGGTTCTGTACTTTACCGATGGCAAGGGAATCTACCCGGCCAAACGACCGCCCTTTGACGTGGCGTTCCTGTTTTTGGAGAACGGGATACCGCCACCGGAGGTGCCGGCCTGGGCGATGCGGCTGGTATTGCAGCCTGAGGAATTTTTAAGTCAACCGAAAGGATGAGAGTGCACATGGATATCCAACGTGCCAAAGAGGAAATCAAACACACCGTACAGGCCTACCTGGCCTGCGATGATACCGGCTGCCCGTTGATTCCGCCGGTGCGCCAGCGGCCCATTCTGCTCATGGGGCCTCCGGGCGTGGGCAAGACCCAGATCATGGAGCAAATTGCCCAGGAGTGCGATATTGCCCTGGTGGCCTATACCATCACCCACCACACCCGGCAGAGTGCCGTGGGTCTGCCGTTTATCCGGGAGCGGAATTTTGCCGGCAAGACCCGCAGCGTCACCGAGTATACGATGAGTGAGATCATTGCCAGCGTGTACGCCGCCATGGAACGCACCGGCAAGAAAAACGGTATTCTGTTTATCGATGAGATCAACTGCGTCAGTGAAACGCTGGCCCCTACCATGCTGCAGTTTTTGCAGTGCAAGACCTTCGGCAATCAGGCGGTACCGGGCGGCTGGGTGATCGTAGCCGCCGGCAACCCCCCGGAATACAACAAGAGCGTGCGGGATTTTGACCTTGTTACGCTGGACCGTGTGCGCCGTATTGATATTGAGCCCAAGCTCAGCGTGTGGCAGAGCTATGCCCGTGCCCATCGGCTGCACCCGGCTGTGATGGCGTACCTGGAACTGCGGCCCCAGCATTTCTATAAAATTGAAAACGATGTAGACGGCCCGCAGTTTGTTACCGCCCGTGGCTGGGAGGATCTTTCCGCTTTTTTGCAGGCAGCCGACAAACTGGATCTGCCGGTGGACGAAGGCGTCATCGGGCAATACCTCCGGCACCCGGAAGTGGCGCGGGATTTTGCCGCCTACTGGGTACTCTATCGCAAATACCACCAGGACTATGGCGTGGAGGATATTTTGCAGGGCAAGCCCTTTGATGCGGTGTTGGAGCGGGCGCTGAACGCCAGCTTTGACGAGCGCATCAGCCTGGTGAGTCTGCTGCTGGCAGGTTTGAACACCCGTTTTGCCGCCGCCCGCAATGCGGACGCCGTGACCGATGCCTGCTACCAGCAGCTGCGCAGCTTTAAGCGGGCGCTGAACCAGGCCGATACCGACACAACACCCGCGGCACTTTTTGCTGCGCAGTGCAAGGCTTACCGCACCCGCCTGGAGGAAGGCAAAAGCGCCGGCACGATGCTGCCCTCGGAAATCGCTACCCGTACCCGGGCGGCCGCGCTGCTGGACCGCTGGGGTGAAAACCTGGAGGGCAGCCTGGATGCCGACGACGCTTTTGACACCGTGCGGACTGCTTTCAACAAGCAGGTACGCAACCGCGAGGATGCTGTTGCCGCAGCTGCCGAAGCGCTGGAAGCTGCTTTTGATTTTATGGAACGGGCCTTCCCCGATGGGCAGGAGATGGTCGTCTTTGTCAACGAGTTGGCCCTCGGCCCCGATTCGGCCCCGTTTTTGGCCGACAACGAGTGTGAGCGGTTTGAGCAGTACAGCCAGCGGCTGCTTCTGCACGCCGGTGAGGATGAACTGCTGGCCGAATTGCAGCGCGATGATATTCGTGCCGAAGAGCACAGCCGGGAATTTTGAGGAAAGCCGCCTGACACATGAACGTGTCAGGCGGCTTTTGCTGCTCTTTACAGCTTTCCCCAGGGGGAGTATAATGGGCGACGGAAAAGCCGCGGCAAGAGGGCCGCGGCCGTTGTGCAGGAGAGGGGTTTTGTATATGGCACAACAAGTTTCGCAAGGTTCCCGGCAGATGTCCGAGGCTTTCCGCACCGTATTGTTTCTTTCTTTGTCCGGCGGTTTGCAGGACGCCTACACCTATCTGGGGCGCGGCAGTGTATTTGCCAATGCACAGACGGGCAACATTGTCTTTATGGGGCAGTCACTCTTTGTGGGGGACTGGGCGCGGTTTCTGCATTATCTGGTGCCGGTCCTGGCTTTTGCCCTGGGGGTGGCGGCTGCAGAACTGATTCGCGTGTTCTGCAAAGAAGGCAGACGGCTGCACTGGCGGCAGCTGGTATTGCTGGTAGAGATCGGCCTGCTGTTCCTGGTGGGGTTCCTGCCGGATACGCTGAATCTTGCCGCCAACGCGCTGGTATCCTTTGCCTGCGCCATGCAGGTGCAGACATTCCGCAAAGTGCATGGGTATCCGTTCGCCAGCACCATGTGCATCGGCAATCTACGCAGCGGCATGGATGCCCTTGTGACCGGGTTGCGGCTGCATGACGGCAAAATCCTGCGCAAAGCAGGACACTATTTTGCCGTGATCGTACTGTTTGCACTGGGCGCCGGTATAGGGGCACAGTGCATGGCACCGCTGGGGCTGCGCACGATCTGGCTTTCCTGCGCACTTTTGTGCGTGAGTCTTTGCCTGATGTTCCGCAAAGAAACTACCCGCCCCGCCGAAACCTACTGATTCTCATAAAAAATACCGCACGGGAAAGGCTGAACCGTGCGGTATTTTTGTTATCATATTGTTTTTCTGCGGTCCCTCAGGTGGCGCCCCGTCTGCCACAACCGGTCGACTACCCGGGTTGCAGTCCGCAGCACCGGCAGCACAAGTGCAGCCAGTACCACCAGGATAAGGGTATCGCCCAGATCCAATGGGATCAGTTCCAGCCAGGGAGCAAACAGTACCGCGCCGCCCAGGCCCAGAATCGTGCAGCTGCCCCACAAAGTCCAGCGCAGGGGCGTAAAGGGATGGCAGACGCCAAACAAAACGATCAGCCCGGTTTCCAGTACCAGCAGCGTACTGATGGTGCCCAAGGCATCTGCCGAGAGGTCAAACGCATAGGCAAACCCCTGGGCGCAAAACACCAGCAAAAAATCCGTAAGGCCCCCGGGCAGGGCGGCGTGCAACACGTTGTGCATGAACTTGCCGTGCACCCGCTCGTAGTTGGGCTCCAGTGCCAGTACAAAAGAAGGCAGGCCGATGGTGACTGCCGACAGCAACGAAAGCTGCAGCGGCTGGAAAGGATAGGCCAGCGGCAGGCAGAGCGTTACCAGGCTGAGCAGCAGCGAAAAGATGTTCTTGACAAGGAACAACGACGCCGAACGCTGGATGTTGTTGATAACGCGGCGGCCTTCGGCCACTACATCGGGCAGCGCGGCGAAATCGGAATCCAGCAAAACCAGTTGGGCCACCTGGCTGGCTGCCTGCGCACCGGATGCCATGGCAATACCGCAGTCGGCATCTTTCAGCGCAAGCACATCGTTTACGCCGTCGCCATTCATGGCCACCGTATGCCCCTGGCTTTGCAGCGCATGAACCAGTTTCCGTTTCTGTTCGGGCGTCACACGGCCAAACACGGTACAAGTTTCTGCCGCCCGGGCCAGGGCTTCGTCATTATTCAGGGTAGTGGCGTCCACCCACTGTTCCGCTCCGGCAATTCCCGCCTGGGCGGCCACATGGCTGACCGCCTGCGGGTCGTCACCCGAAATCACCTTGATCTGCACGCCTTGCTCGGCAAAATAGGCAAATGTTTTGGGGGCGTTGGCCCGGATGCGGTTTTGCAGCGGCAGCAGGGCCAGAAATTCCAGATAGGCCGGGTCCAGCTGTCCGGGCGGATCGGGCAGCGCCCCATTATAACGGGCCAGCAACAGCACGCGGCGGCCTTCCGCCAGCAAGGGGGGCAGTTTTCCCCTGAGTTCCACAACGCGGTCCCCTGCCAGCACGTCGGGCGCGCCTACTACATAGACGCCTTTCTCCCCGAAAGATTTGGCGCTGTATTTGTAGGCTGTATTAAAAGGAATCTGTCCCGTGACCGGCCACAGGCGGCCGCCTTTTCCGAAACGGTCCTTCAACGCCCGCCCGGTATCATTATCCGGCTCTTCAGCCCCATAGTAGCTGTGCAGAATATCTTCCAACGGGCCGTTGCCCAGCGGTACCGGCTCATCGGCTTCCATGGCGCTCTCGGTAATGGTGCCGGTCTTGTCAACACAGAGCACATCCACCCGGGCCAGTGTTTCGATGCAGTTCATGTCCTGCGTCAGCACGCGGCGACGCGCCAAACGAAGCATACCAATGGCCAGCGCTACACTGGTAAGCAGGTACAAGCCCTCTGGAATCATACCGATCAGGGCGGCTACCGTACTTTCCACCGAGCCGCGCAGGTCCACTTCCAGCACCCAGTGCTGTTTCCAGAACAGCGCTACACCCACCGGAACAAGCCCCAACCCGATGGCCTTGATGAGCTTATCCAGAGAGCGCATCATCTCGCCCTTGGCAACCTTGTGACCATCCGCCTGGGCGGCGGCGGTCAGCTTACTGGCGTAGCTTTCCGCGCCCACCCGGGTCAGCCGCGCCGTGCAGTGCCCCGCCATCAAAAAACTGCCGGAACGCAGTTCTCCCCCGGCTGTTTTGGGAACGGCCCGTGCTTCGCCGGTGATCAGGGACTCATTGACCTGCACACTGCCGTCCAGCACCACGGCATCCGCCACGATCTGGTCCCCGGCACCAAATTCCACTACGTCGTCCTGGACCAGTTCCTCCGAGAGGCAGGGATTCCAGGTGCCATCCCGCAGGCAACGAACTTTGTGGGCTGAAACCAGCGTCAGTTCATCGATGGTCTTTTTGGCGCGCAGCTGCTGCGCGATACCGATGAGTGTGTTGCACAGTACGACCCCCAGAAAGCCCATATTGAGCCAGGAACCTACCGAGGCCAGCATGATGGCCAGCACCACAAACACCAGATTGAAATAGGTGCATAAATTGTCCCGCACGATCTGTCCCACGGTTTTGGTGGGGGATTCGGGCGGAAGATTGACTTTTCCCTGCCGGCGCCGGGCCTCAACTTCGGCCGACGTCAACCCATTGGATGAGGTCATACCGGGTACTCCTTTCCTGATAGAGTAACAGTATAGCAACCGATTGTGAACAAATAAAGCGTCGGTATACAAAAACGGTACACAGTGTGCACTGTGTACCGTTTTACTGTTCAGGTTCAGTTAGACGTCCTGCAGTTCGCCGCGGGAACTGGCCTTCAGGTAGGCATAGATGAAGCCGTCCAGGTCGCCATCCATGACAGCCTGCACGTTGCCGCTTTCAAAATTCGTGCGATGGTCCTTGACCAGCGTGTAGGGCATGAACACATAGCTGCGGATCTGATGACCCCAGGCGATCTCGTTCTGAACGCCCTTGATGTCGTCGATCTTGTCCTTGTGCTGCTGCAGCGCGATCTGGTACAGCTTGGCCTTCATCATTTCCATCGCGTACTCACGGTTCTGCAGCTGGCTGCGCTGGGTCTGGCAGCTGGTCACAATACCGGTGGGCTTGTGGATCAGGCGCACAGCCGAAGAAGTTTTGTTGATGTGCTGGCCGCCGGCACCCGAAGAACGGTAGACCTGCATCTCGATATCCGCCGGGTTGATCTCGATCTGGATATTGTTGTCCAGTTCCGGCATGACTTCCAGGCTGGCAAAGCTGGTCTGACGGCGGGCATTGGCGTCAAAGGGGCTGATGCGCACCAGGCGATGCACGCCGTGCTCGCTCTTGAGCATACCGTAGGCGTTGGCGCCCTTGATCATCATGGAAGCGGACTTGATGCCGGCTTCATCGCCATCCAGCACGTCCAGGACTTCCACACTGTAACCGTGGGCTTCGGCCCAGCGGGTGTACATACGGTACAGCATCTCGGCCCAGTCCTGGGCTTCGGTGCCGCCGGTGCCGGCGTGGAAGGTCAGGATCGCATTGCTGTGATCGTATTCGCCGTTGAGCATCGTCATCAGCTGCAGTTCGTCGATGGCCTTTTCCACGCCTTCAACCGCCTGCTCGCCTTCACTGGCCAGCGAAGGATCATTTTCTTCCTCAATCATCTCCAGCAGCGTTTCGGCTTCCTCGTACTGGGTCGACAGCTTGCCGAACCGCTCCAGCTTGTTCTTGACCTCGCCCATCTCGCTGATGACGCGCTGGCTCTTCTCCTGATCATCGTAAAAACCGGGCAGCGTCATCTGATGTTCCAGCTCCGCCAGGCGCTTTTCGCTGGCTTCGATGGAGAGCGCTTCCCGCAGGTCTTCGACGGAGGTTTTCATGCCGCCGAGTTTTGCTTTCAATTCGTCAATGGTGATCATATCGTTACCCCTTGGTTGGCATAAATTCACATAATAATAGTATAAACCATATCGGTGAGGTTGTAAAGGGGCTCTTGGCCCCCAAAAAGGCGCCGGAACAGCCAAACTTCATAGAAAATTCTTTGCATTTATGGCGGCGATGCGGTATAATGGCTCTATGCTATTGGGAGGACACATACACATGGCACGTTACACTGGAAACCACTGTCCTGTTTGCGAACAGGCTTTTACCGACGATGACGATATCGTCGTTTGCCCCGACTGCGGCACCCCGTACCATCGCGCCTGCTGGCAGAAAGTCGGTGTTTGTCTGCATCAGTCGGAACACGCCGCCGGTTTTGAATGGAAGCCGGAGTTCGGGCCTGAGGCGGAGGCGGCTGCCCATGCGGCAATCTGCCCCAACTGCGGCACCCACAACGAACCCGGTGCTGCCCGCTGCAGCCACTGCGGCGTTCCCCTGCCTCGACCGGAAAACGACGCCCAATCCCCGGAACAAGCCCAGGAGTCCGGACCGATCTACGCCCGGAACCCAGGGGCTTATGCCCCGCCTGCCGGGAACACGGCCCGGCAGGCTCCCGGCCCGCATATAGATGCCTTCGGCACCGGCGCTGACGGCGCCATTTACCGGCGGGAAGTCGGCCCCGAAGACCCTATTGACGGCATCAAGGCCCGCCATTGGGCCATCTTCCTGGGGCGCTCCCCGATGTACTATCTCATGCAGTTTTTCCGCATGAGCGAAACCAAACATCGAATCACCTTCTCGTTCGCAGCCTTCTTCTTCGGCCCTGCGTATCTGTTGTACCGCAAGATGTGGAAAGAGGGAATCCTGACCGCGCTGCTGTCGGTACTGTTCTATCTGCCGGGGCTGCTGGATTTTGTGGCTTACTATAATCCCGACTTTTTCGGCAGTATGCCCATTGGCTGGCTGCCCGTTGCTTCCACCATCGGAGAGATCGCCAGCTGGGCGCTGCGTATTGTGCTGGCCCTGTTCGCGGTTTCCTGGTACGAGAAGCACGCCAAAAACCGCATCGAGAATGTCTGCAGCCAGTGCCCCGAAGGACCGGAGCGCACCGAGGCGCTGTCCCGCAGCGGCGGCACCAATGTGCTGGCGGCCATTCTGTATTTCGGCCTGATGGCACTGCTCGAAGTCGCCTTTTTGTATATGGCAGGTCCCGCCTTTATGAACCTGCTGATGTACAGCATTGGCGGATAAACGAAAAATTCCGGCCCTTGTGAAACGGCCGGGCCGATAATAAAACGCATTTTTGTGAAAAGCAGGAGGAACCTATGAAAACAGCATTGGTTATCATGGCAGCCGGCATCGGCTCCCGTTTCGGCGGCGGCATCAAACAGCTGGCCGCTGTCGGCCCCAACGGCGAGATCATCATGGACTACTCCATCCATGATGCCATTGAAGCCGGTTTTGACAAAATCGTCTTTATCATCCGCCATGACATCGAGCAGGCCTTCAAGGAAGCCATCGGCGACCGCATCGAAGCCACCTGCAAGGAGTTGGGCGTGGAGATTGCCTACGCCTTCCAGGCGCTGGAGAACGTACCGGAAGGTTGTTCTGTTCCGGAAGGCCGCACCAAGCCCTGGGGTACCGGCCAGGCCGTGCTGGCCTGCAAGGGAATTCTGCAGGAGCCTTTCGCGGTTATCAACGCCGACGACTACTACGGCAAGGAGGCGTTTGTGCAGCTGCACGACTTCCTGCAGGGATATGATCCCGCCGAGCCCGGTAAACTGTGCATGGCCGGTTTTGTGCTGAAAAACACCCTGAGCGACAACGGCGCCGTGACCCGCGGCATCTGCCAGATGAACGACGAACAGTACCTGACCGGCGTTCTGGAAACCAGCGGCATTGAAAAGACCGCGGACGGCGCGGCTGCCGGCGGCAAATCCATTGACATCAACAGCCTTGTTTCGATGAATATGTGGGGCCTGACTCCTGCTTTCGTGGATCTGCTGGAAGCCGGTTTTGTGGAGTTTTTTGAAAAAGCCGCACCCGTCAACCCGCTGAAGGCAGAATACCTGCTGCCCATCTATATTGATGAATTGCTGCACGCGGGTAAGGTCAGCGTGAAGGTGCTGCCCACCCACGACAAGTGGTTCGGTGTCACCTATGCCGAGGACAAACAGCTCGTCATCGACAGCTTTGCCAAACTGGTGGCCGACGGTGTCTACCGCAAAGACCTCTTCAGCGATCTGAAAAAATAAAATTCCTGCCTATCCCCTGCCGGTTTCGTATCGGCAGGGGATTTTTCATTGACAACGGTAAGACAAAATGCGACA
>ERZ1090867.137-NODE-137-length-37068-cov-12.766596_pt1 | contig 37068 bp, 30 predicted proteins | sample MGYA00478476_ERZ1090867 | MGnify/ENA primary metagenome ERZ1090867 (study PRJEB33644, sample SAMEA5815742) | chicken gut metagenome | biome: Chicken; feature: Gastrointestinal Tract; material: Caecum | place: Ireland | collected 2019-01-01 | study: A study of the... | reverse complement strand
ACTCGATAAAAAATCTGATAATATATCTACAAATCCTCAAAATATCTAATAATCTGATAATTTAAGAATTTTTTTCTTTACAAGCCGAAGAAAGTTGTGTATGATAAATGACAAATAAAAAATGACGAAGGGAGAAATAAGATGACGAATCAGATGAATCAGACGCCGGGATTATATGATCCTGGTTTTGAACATGATAACTGCGGAATTGGTGCCTGTGTCAACATCAAAGGAACCAAAACTCATCAGACGGTAGATAATGCATTAAAGATTGTAGAAACATTAGAGCACAGGGCAGGAAAAGACGCTGCGGGAGAGACTGGAGATGGTGTGGGAATCATGCTCCAGATTTCACATAAATTTTTCTCTGCTGCCTGTAAAGAAGCCGGAATCAAAATCGGAGACGAGAGAGAATACGGAATCGGTATGTTCTTTTTCCCGAATGATGAACTGAGGCTTCAGCAGGCAAAAAAGATGTTCGAGATCATTGTGGAAAAAGAAGGAATGACATTCCTTGGATGGAGAGAAGTGCCAACAGATCCGGGTGTCCTTGGAAAGAAAGCACTGGAATGTATGCCGCGGATTCTTCAGGGATTTGTCAAAAAACCTGAAGGAGTGGAAAAAGGTCTGGCCTTTGACCGTAAATTATATATCGCAAGGAAGGTGTTTGAACAGAGTAATGAGGATTCTTATGTAGTTTCTTTATCCAGCCGTACTATCGTATATAAAGGAATGTTTCTGGTAGGACAGCTCCGTACTTTCTTTAAAGATCTTCAGAATCCGGACTATGAATCCGCGATCGCCCTGGTTCATTCAAGATTCAGTACGAATACAACACCAAGCTGGGAAAAGGCGCATCCGTATCGCTTTATTGTTCATAATGGTGAGATCAACACCATTCGCGGAAATGCGGATAAGATGCTTGCCCGGGAAGAGAACATGGAATCTGAATATCTGAAAAATGAGATGCACAAGCTGATTCCTGTTGTAAATCCGAATGGATCAGATTCTGCAAGACTTGACAACACACTGGAATTCCTTGTTATGAGCGGTATGGATCTTCCTCACGCAGTGATGATCACGATTCCGGAACCGTGGGAAAACAATAAAGTCATTTCACAGGAAAAGAAGGATTTTTATCAGTATTATGCAACCATGATGGAACCATGGGATGGACCGGCCTCCATTTTGTTTACCGATGGTGACCAGGTAGGAGCAGTCCTCGACCGTAACGGACTTCGTCCTTCCAGATATTATATTACAGATGACGATCAGCTTATTCTCTCTTCCGAGGTTGGAGTTCTGGATATCGATCCAACGAAGATTGTTGTAAAAGAAAGACTTCGCCCAGGTAAAATGCTTCTGGTAGATACGGTTCAGGGAGAAGTGATCGCAGATGATGTTGTAAAAGAAAAATATGCCGAGAAAGAGCCTTATGGAGAGTGGCTGGACAGCAATCTTTTAGAGCTGAAAGACTTAAAGATTCCAAATCAGCCGGTTCCTTCTTATGGAAAAGAAGAAAGAGAAAAACTTCTGAAGGCGTTTGGATATAGTTATGAAGCCCTGAAAACAACGATTCAGCCAATGGCTCTGAATGGTTCTGAGGCAATCGCGGCCATGGGAACAGACACACCGCTTGCAGTACTGTCCAATCAACATCAGCCGTTATTTAATTACTTTAAACAGCTGTTTGCCCAGGTAACGAACCCGCCGATCGATGCGATCAGGGAAGAACTGATCACTTCTACGACCATCTATGTTGGAAAAGAAGGCAATATCCTGGATGAGAAACCTGAGAACTGCCGTGTCCTGAAGGTAAAAAATCCGATTCTTACAGATACAGATCTGATGAAAATCAAGAGTATGAAGAAGGAAGGATTTAAAGTTGTAGAACTTCCGATCATTTATTATAAAAACACATCCATGGAAAAAGCGCTGGATCGTTTGTTTGTAGAAGCAGACCGTGCATATCGTGATGGAGCGAATATTATCATCTTATCTGACAGAGGCGTTGATGAGAATCATGTTGCCATTCCATCACTTCTGGCAGTATCCGCAATGCACCAGCATCTGATCAAGACAAAGAAACGTACTTCTGTAGCCCTGATCCTGGAAAGCGGAGAACCAAGAGAAGTACATCACTTTGCAACGCTGCTCGGATATGGAGCATGTGCGGTAAATCCTTATCTTGCACTTCAGGGAATCCAGAAGCTGATCGATGAAGGAATGCTTCATAAAGATTACTATGCGGCAGTGGATGATTATACCAATGCGATTCTTCATGGAATTGTGAAAATTGCGTCTAAGATGGGAATTTCAACTCTGCAGTCTTATCAGGGATCTCAGATTTTTGAAGCAATTGGTATCAATTCCGATGTGGTAAATAAATACTTTACAAATACTGTCAGCAGAGTCGAAGGTATTTCACTGAAAGACCTGGAAGCAGACGTAGACGCAAGACATGCTGCAGCATTTGATCCGCTGGGACTGGAAAATGACCTGACTCTGGAAAGTGACGGAAGTCATAAATACAGAAGCGGAAAAGAACAGCATCTCTATAATCCAAGAACGATCCATACACTGCAGACCGCTGCAAGGACCGGGGATTATAAGATGTTCAAAGAATACACGCAGATGATTGATAAAGAATTAGAGCCTGGCAACTTAAGAGGTCTTATGGAATTCAATTATCCAAAGAAAGGAATTCCTCTGGATAAAGTAGAAAGTGTAGATTCCATTGTAAAACGTTTCAAGACCGGAGCGATGTCTTATGGATCTATTTCCGGAGAAGCTCATGAGACTCTGGCAATCGCCATGAATATGTTAGGCGGAAAGTCAAACAGTGGTGAGGGAGGAGAACGCCCGGAACGTCTTGTAATAGGAAGAGACGGATTAAACCGCTGTTCTGCGATCAAACAGGTAGCATCCGGAAGATTTGGCGTGACCAGTGAATATCTGGTAAGTGCAAAAGAAATTCAGATTAAGATGGCGCAGGGAGCAAAACCAGGAGAAGGCGGACATCTTCCTGGAAAGAAAGTATATCCATGGATTGCCAAGACCCGTCATTCAACAGCAGGTGTAGGACTGATCTCACCGCCGCCTCATCATGATATTTATTCTATTGAGGACCTGGCACAGCTGATCTATGACTGTAAAAACGCCAATACTGATGCCCGTATTTCTGTAAAACTGGTATCTGAAGCAGGTGTGGGAACTGTTGCCTGCGGTGTTGCCAAAGCAGGGGCTCAGGTTATCCTGATTTCCGGATATGACGGTGGAACAGGAGCCGCGCCAAGAAATTCCATTTATAATGCGGGACTTCCATGGGAGCTTGGACTTGCAGAAACTCATCAGAACCTGATCATGAATGATCTTAGAAATAAAGTCATTCTGGAAACAGACGGAAAACTTATGAGCGGCCGTGATGTTGCCATCGCAGCCATGCTTGGAGCAGAGGAATTCGGATTTGCCACAGCACCGCTTGTAACGCTGGGATGCGTGATGATGCGTGTCTGCAATCTGGATACATGTCCGGTTGGCGTTGCAACTCAGAATCCGGAACTGCGCAAGAGATTCCGCGGAAAACCAGAATATGTGGTAAACTTCATGAGATTCATCGCGGAAGAATTAAGAGAATATATGGCGAAACTCGGTGTTGCCACAGTTGATGAACTGGTTGGACGTACTGATCTGCTTAAGCCAAACCATGTGGCAGCAGAAAAACATGTGGATCTGTCCAGAATTCTCTGCACAGACTACGTGAAAGCAGCAAAGATTGAATACAGCCATAAGAATGTATTTGATTTTAAACTGAATCAGACGGCAGATGCCAAAGTGCTGATCAAGAGACTGAAACCAGCGCTGGAGACAAAACAGAAAAAAGTGATTGAAGTTGATGTAACGAATATCGATCGTACATTTGGAACCATGTTTGGAGCTGAGATTACGAAACGCTGGGGTGAAAGAACACTGGACGATGATACTTTTACTGTAAAATGTAATGGTGCCGGAGGACAGAGTTTTGGAGCTTTCATTCCAAAAGGACTGACGCTTCAGCTGGTAGGAGACAGCAATGATTACTTTGGAAAAGGTTTATCCGGTGGAAAACTTGTGGTTTGTCCGCCAAAAGGCGTGAAGTTCAAGGCAGAAGACAATATCATTATCGGAAACGTGGCATTATATGGAGCAACCAGCGGTAAAGCATTTATCAACGGTGTGGCAGGCGAGAGATTCTGTGTCAGAAACTCAGGTGCGACAGCAGTTGTAGAAGGTGTGGGAGACCACGGATGCGAATATATGACAGGAGGACGTGTTCTTGTGCTGGGAGCAACAGGAAAGAACTTTGCGGCCGGAATGAGCGGCGGTATCGCTTACGTTCTGGATGAAGACAGCAAGCTGTACATGAATCTGAATAAAGAAATGGTTGCTATCGAGCCGGTGACATCTAAATACGATGTTATGGAAGTAAAAGACATGCTGAAAGAACATGTAGCATATACAAATTCCGAAAAAGGAAAAGAAATCCTTCGTAATTTGGGAGATTATCTGCCAAAATTCAAAAAGATCATGCCGAACGATTATAAGAAGATGCAGAATCTGATCGTTCAGATGGAAGAACGGGGATTGAGCAGCGAACAGGCACAGATTGAAGCATTTTATATGAATGCCAGCGAGTAAAAGAAGGAGGAAGTTATGGGAAAACCAACTGGATTTTTAGATTATCAGAGAGAAGACGCAAAAGCGGAATCTCCAAAAGAAAGAATCAAGCATTTTAATGAGTTTCATGTTCCTCTTTCCAAAGAAGAACAGCAGAAACAGGGCGCCAGATGTATGGACTGCGGAGTTCCATTCTGCCAGTCAGGACAGATATTAAACGGAATGGCATCTGGATGTCCTTTGAATAACCTGGTTCCGGAATGGAATGATCTGATCTATACAGGAAACTGGGATCAGGCATATTTAAGGCTGAAGAAGACAAACCCGTTCCCTGAATTTACAGGGCGGGTCTGCCCGGCCCTTTGTGAGAATGCCTGTACCTGCGGGCTGGATGGAAATCCGGTCAGCTCCAAGCAAAATGAGCTGAGTATCATTGAATATGGGTATGCAAACGGGCTTGCAAAAGCGCATCCGCCAAAATTCCGCACCGGTAAAAAAGTTGCTGTCGTTGGTTCCGGTCCGGCAGGCCTTTCCGCGGCTAATTCTCTGAACAAGAGAGGACATGAAGTTACGGTTTATGAACGTTCTGACCGTTTCGGAGGGCTTTTAATGTATGGAATTCCAAACATGAAACTGGAAAAAGAAATTGTTGAGCGCAAATTAAAGATCATGGAAGAAGAAGGAATTCATTTTATCGCAAATACGGATGTAGGAAAAGACATCAAAGCAGAACAGCTGAAAAAGGAATATGATGCTGTTATTCTGGCGTGTGGTTCTTCTCATCCTCGCAACATCGAGGCGCCGGGAAGAGAAGCGAAAGGAATTTATTTTGCGGTAGATTTCTTAAAAGCAACGACAAAGAGCCTTTTAGATTCCGGACTTAAGGACAGAAAATACATTTCAGCCAAAGGAAAGAATGTCATTGTCATCGGCGGTGGTGATACAGGAAATGACTGTGTCGGAACATCCATCCGTCATGGATGTAAGAGTGTCATTCAGCTGGAAATGATGCCGAAGCTTCCGGATGAGCGTGCGGAAAACAATCCATGGCCGGAGTGGCCGAGAATCTGCAAGACAGATTATGGTCAGGAGGAAGCCATTGCGGTATTCGGACATGACCCTCGTCTTTATACAACGACGGTAAAAGAATTTAAGATGAATAAGAAGGGCGAAGTCTGCAAAGCGGTTCTGGTTTCTCTGGAAAGCAAAAAGGATGAAAAAACAGGAAGAATGGCAATGGTTCCGATTGCGGGATCAGAGAAAGAAGTTCCGGCAGATCTGGTACTGATCGCAGCAGGATTCCTGGGAAGTGAGTCTTATGTCACAGACGCTTTTGGAGTGAAAGTCAATGAACGGACAAATGTGGCGACAGAGCCGAATCGATTTGCGACAAACGTCAAGAATGTATTTACAGCCGGCGACATGCACCGCGGACAGTCACTGGTCGTGTGGGCAATCCGTGAAGGAAGAGACGCGGCACGTGAAGTTGATAAGAAGCTGATGGGATACAGTAATTTGTAAAACCGAGAAAAAAGATACTTTTCACAGGCAGGACTTTTTGATATATTAAATAGTAAAGGACAAATTAGGAGTGCTGCAGATGAATATTCTTGGACATTTTAAGACAATTACAAAGCATAAGATACTGGTCGCAAAGGGCTGCTTTCGTCTGGGACTTTATTATCAGGGGCTGATGCATGATATGTCAAAATATTCTCCAACGGAATTTCTTGAGGGAATCCGTTATTATCAGGGAAATGCAAGTCCGAATAACGCGGAACGTCTGGATAAAGGATATTCGAAGGCATGGCTGCACCACAAAGGAAGGAATAAGCACCATTTTGAGTACTGGATCGATTATAGTCTGGACCCTCATAAAAAGGGACTTGTGGGAATGAAGATTCCAAAACGCTATATGGCGGAGATGTTTGTGGACCGGGTCAGCGCCGGAAAGATATATAATGGAGACAAATTTACCCAGGAAAGTCCGCTGGAATATTTTAACCATGGAATCGGCGGATCCTTGATGCATGATGCTTCCAGAGAATATCTTACGAAGCTTTTGACCATGTATGCCCGGGAGGGAGAAGACGCTGCCTTTGAATATCTGAAAAGAGATTTAAGGGAGGATATCAGCGGTTATGATCAGATATCTCCCAAGAGCGAGACGGGATGTATCCATATTGGATAGAATTTCATGTATCGTTGGGTTGCAATCTTGACATACTTATTCTATAATAAGATTAAAGAGATAGATACGACGGCCTGGGGTGTGCGATAACCTGCTATTTTGAACCTACATTTATTTATCACGGGATCTCAGATAACAGACTGGATGTCCAGCCCTCCTCGAAGGGACTACAAAAGGTTTGTCGAGGGAACCCACCTAGCTTCGCTAGGCGTCAAAACTGCGGGACCGGCATTCTGGGCGTTACAAAAGATAAAGAAGGAGACTCTTGGAAGTCTCCTTTTAATATGCAAAAAATTCAGGAATCACTGTACTTTTTTCGGAAAGAGCGTATAATGGGTTTATTACATGAAGAAGGAGTGAGGTATGAAGTATTTTAAAGAAAATGACAAGACCCCTTTTGTTGTGGTGGCTTTTGGAATATGTCTGTATTTCCTGCTGGAGCATTTATCGCTTGTAATGCACGGAATTTCATATATAGGATCGGTGGCGTTTCCGTTTATCCTTGGAAGCTGTCTTGCTTTTATCATTAACGTGCCGATGCGCTTTTTTGAAAACCGGGTGCTGCATAAGATAAAAAAAGGAAGGCGCGTGCTGAGTCTGATTGCGGCAATCCTGTGTATTATCGGCGTGATTCTTCTGGTCTGCGGTCTGATCATACCGGAACTGGCGGAAACAATGTACCGGCTTTCAGTCAGTGTTCCCGGGTTTATTGAAGCGGTTCAGGAATATATTGATAACCTGTCCAAAGACAATCCGAGGATACATAGCTATGTACTGAGTCTGGATGTTGACTGGAATGAGATTGGAGGACAGATGATGGGATATTTTCAGACCTGGGCGACCAACCTGCTCAATTCCACAGTCAGTATTATTTCCAGTGCGGTGCAGGTAATTGTCAGCTTCGCTTTGGGATTTGTATTTGCACTGAATGCTCTGCTGAAAAAGGAAACGCTGGCTTTTCAGGTGAAGAAGCTGCTGCTTGCGTTTCTGCCTTTGAAAGCGGTCAAACATATTGTAAGGGTCGGAAGACTGTCCAATCAGGCGTTTTCCAATTTCCTTTCCGGACAGTGTACGGAAGCTGTGATTCTGGGATGTCTGATTTTTGGATGTATGAAAATCCTGGGAATCCCGTATGCAGTATTGATAGCGGTTTTTATCGGTGTAACTTCCCTGATCCCGATCGTAGGAGGATTTGTCGGATGCGGCATTGGGATCCTGCTGATTATTACGGTTGACTGGAAGCAGGCGATCATCTTTGTCATTATGTTCCTTGTAGTGCAGCAGTTTGAAGGCAATGTAATTTATCCTCATGTAGTAGGAAATTCTGTCGGACTGCCGGGAATCTGGGTTCTTGTGGCAGTTACCATAGGAGGAAATGTCGCGGGAGTTGTTGGAATGCTGTTCAGCATCCCTCTGTTCTCGGTTTTATATCAGCTTCTGACGGAAGTGGTAAACTGGCAGATTAAAAAAAGAGATCTGGAAAAAACAATCCGAAAAGTATAAGATAAGAAAAATTTGACCATAATATCTCCTGTAAACAAATGGAACAGATTTAGGAGGTTATGGAAATGGATAGAGACCAGGTGATATGTCCATGTCTGGACGTAACAGCAGGCCAGATTATGGATGCTTATGAAGATGGAGCGGTAACCGTAGACGCGATCAAGGATGTGACCGGAGCAGGGTCTGTCTGCGGAGCATGTCTGGATGAGATTGAAGATCTGCTTAATGAATTAAGGAGCTGATTTTAAGAACAGCCGGAACATGATATCAGTAAAATTTCGGCATCCGGTCAGAAGTGTAAATAACATAAGACGCAGGAAAACAGATTTCCTGCGTCTTTTTATGTCGTGCGCCTGGCGGCTGACAGGCGGAGAGCCTTTTTAAAAAACTATACAGCCTGTTTTCGAAACCGGGATGAAGTTTCAGACAGTCCTTTTTTTGCGTGGGGAGCAGTAAAATACCGGTGGAATTTCCAGTAAATCAGGATGCTTAAAACGGCAGAAAAAAGAGATCCTGCCGGGGAAGCAAGTCCCATTGGCGCTAAAGTGTCAGGAAACAGGACAGTTGCAAAATATGCGCCTGGAATCCGGATCAAAAATACAGAAATGACATTCTGTAAAAATGAAATGTAAGATCTTCCATATGCGCAGAAGTATCCGCTGAAACAGAACTGAATGCCGGAAAAAACGCAGTCAAATACGTAAGTTTTAAGATACTGGGATCCCATTGTAATAACAGCAGGTTCGCCCTTTGAAAATAATCCCAGGATCGGTGCTGCCCAGATCTGACAGATTCCGGAAACTGTAAGTCCGAAGGCCAGACAGATGCCAAGGGCATAAAATAAGGTTTTCCTGCCTCTTTCATGACTGCCTGCCCCGGCATTCTGGGCTGCGATGGCAGATACAGAAGACATCATTGCGGATGGAACCAGAAACAGAAAACTGATGATTTTTTCCACGATTCCAACGCTGGCAGAGACAACAACGCCTCTCTGGTTAGCAATGGCTGTGATAATAAGGAAGGAAATCTGGATCAGTCCTTCCTGAAGAGCGATTGGCAGACCAACCTGGAGAATCTGCCATAACGTAGTTTTTCTTGGAAGAAAATCATATCGGTGAAGAGGAATTCCAAGATCAATTTTTCTAAGAGAAAACAGAGCAAGGATTACGCTGCATGCCTGAGAAATTGTTGTCGCCAGGGCGGCGCCGGCGGCTCCCATTTGAAAGGGACCAATCAAAATGAAATCCAGAATGATATTTATGATTCCGCCTGCCGCGATAAAATACATAGGACGGTTGGAATCTCCCATTCCGCGGAAAACCGCGCTGATTACATTATAAGCAGTAATAAAGGGGATTCCCAGAAAACATATTTTAAGGTAATCTTCTGCCTGTCGAAAAGCCTCGGCCGGTGTTGACAGCAGAGTAAGGATATTTTCCAGAGAGAATAATAATATAAAGGTTGTAACAACAGAAAAAACAGCAAACAGAACCACCGTATTGGCGATCGTCCGTTTCATAAGCCGTTTATCACCGGAACCGATGGCTCTTGCAAGCGTAACAGTAGTTCCCATGGACAAACCGGTGATTACAAAGGTCAGCATATGAGTGACCTGGCTTCCAATGGATACAGCGGAGATAGAGTCAGCGCCGTTAAACTGTCCTGTAATAAATAAATCAGCCAGTCCATAGAAAGACTGTAAAAAACAGGACAGCAGATAAGGCAGAGAAAATAAGATCAGATTTTTGAAAATACTTCCTTTCGTCAGATTTCGTTCCATTTATAATAACCTCCAGTCAATTTTATGCGAGATTATGGTAACAGAAAAGGGAAGCAGTGACCAACGAATCTTTTTGATGTATCTATTACTTATTTTCATGGATGTAGTCTAAAAGTCCCTGCAGTCCGGAAGATACAAAGGCTGGAGAATACAGCAGCTGTGCGGTTTCAGAGAATTCCGGAGGCATTGGAAAGAATTCAAGATTTTCATAGTCTGCCATGAAAAGAGACGGCAGGAAGGCGAAACCTCTGGATAAATTGAGCATGAGGAGCTGCTGGGATATGGTTTTTACGAGCAGAACGTTTGAAAAAGTTGTGCCGTAAAGTTCTTTTAACTGTGTGCGGCAGAATTCCTGATAATTTTCTTCCGAAGCCTTCGTAATAATCGGCTGACTGGCAACGACCCCCTGGAGAGACTGATACTTTTCAAGCAATTCTCGGGAACAAACGAGTGATTCTTCAAAGGTGATCAGATCGACTCGCTCCATTTCATCCAGACCGTATTGTTCCAGTGTAAGGATATTCGGACAAATCAGTGCGTCCAGCCGGTGCTGACGAAGATCGGAAAGGAGTCTTTCTTCTTCTGCAAAAGAAAAGTATACGGAAATATCAGGATATGCCTGCTCAAATGCCCGCAGGACAGGAAAATTTTCATAATCGGTTGTAATCATGCCGATTCTCAGCTCCAGATTGTCCATACGCTGGATTTCCTGACATAGTTCCTGATATCGTTCTGCAATCTTGCGCATTTCTTCGTAAAACAGCTGCCCCTGGCGGGTTAAAACCATACTCTTGCTGGAACGGATAAAAAGTTTGCAGCCTAATTCCTGCTCCAGCACCGCGATATATTTGCTCATGGTCGTCTGAGCGATATGACACCGTTCAGATGCCTTCGTAAAATTCTTTAATTCTGCTGCCCGGAAAAAATAGTGAAGTTTATTGATATCCATAGTGAAAAGTTTCTCCTCTCATTTGCTGCGTGTATTTTTATTCTACCGCAGGATGATGTTTTATTCCATCCTGGAAACCGTATTTCTTCAAAAACAAAGGCCTAAAACTTTCCAAGTTTATGTTGACAGACCTCAGATTTAATGATATTATATCTGAGGTCGAAAAAATTGAATATGCCGATGTGTCGGAACTGGCAGACGAGACAGACTCAAAATCTGTTGTTCTTATGGACGTGTGGGTTCGAGTCCCACCATCGGCAGTGATAAACCTACGGAGAACCGTAGGTTTTTTTATGCTTATTTTCAGGAAAGCGGGAAATTGAAGTCATAATATAAGCCTGCGGGCGCCATTTCTGTGGACAGTATATGATATAATAAGTAAGATATAGAAGAAAAGATATTTAAAAGACAAAATAAAGGGGCATGAAGAACAGAAAATATTGTGAAAGACCGGGGAGGGAATCAGAGTATGAAGAAAGATGATCTGTTTGAGGAAATGGTAACAAATCTCACCTTAAACTTTATGGATGAAGATTTTGACATTGAAAATGCAAACATACCGCTGCCGGGGAGACTTGCGGTGCTGGCAGAAGGCTTTGCAAGGAATCTGACACTGGAGAAAGTAAATGAACGTCTGGAGGATGAGGGGTATGAGACCCTGTATGCCCGCAGTTTTTACGAGGCGGGGCTGATCTATGCCTTCAGTCATCAGCTAAGCTATGACAGATGGATGGAATTATACCAGAAATATATGGAGAAATACACGGAGCAGGCAAAAAGCAAAAAACAGAGTTTCCCAAAAGGAAAGATTACACTTAAAAATCTGGAAAAATACGTGAGAGAAAACTCTTCTGAGCAGTTGGAGACGGAAATGCTGACCAGTTTTATGGAGCGTGAAATTATTGACAGCCAGTCAGAGGAAGACTTTTTCCATTTTATGGATCGAAATGCAGAAAATTTCTCCGCTGTCCGGGAAAAAGCAAGATATTATTTCTGTAAATATCTGTACCTGTATATCCGGCAAAAAATAGACAGCTATTATGAAAGCTGTGAGAAGTCAGAAGCACTGCTGCGTCAGTATGGCAGCGCCCTGGAAAAGGAAGAAAGAGGATATCTGGAGCTGCATGCCCTGGAGGAATTGAATTTCCTGAAGCCGCTGACAGCCTTGAAAAAGGATGCGGCAAAGAGCCGGAACCGCATGCCGCTGGAAGAGAAAAAAGAACTTGTGGAAAATACGGCGATTACGCCGGGCGGTGTTTTTGATGAATTCAATTATTTCTATTTTGGATATGTCTCCGTGGACTGGATGGAACTGATTTTTGAATTGTATGGTTCCGTCGAAGACTGGCCGGATAATCTAAAGCTGAGGATCGCCCATGCTCTGGGGTACTGTTCGGCCCATCCGGTTGCCGGAGAAGAGCAAAAGGCACTGAAACGGCTGAAACAATGGGAGCAGGAAGAACTGGAAAAAGAAGAAGAAAAAGACCGTGAATACGAAAGAGATGAGAAAAAAGCGGCAAAGTTGTATCAGAGAGGAAGATCCGGCGAGGACTTTTTCCGTGATTTTATTACCGGAAAGAGGGATATTAACCGGGAAACGCTGATCAGTTTCCTTTTGTTTGTAAAAACAAAGATTACCATGGAAGATGACAATAAGATTACGATGATGCGGATGAACCGGATTCTTTCCAACTGCGGATTTTCCCAGCTGTCACCGGGAGCCGGATTTGACCGTTTTGTCATTGAGTTTTTAAGAAGTCAGGATCCGTTTTCTGTACTGGAATCCCATGTGGACAAAAAAGTAGGGGAAGGTGAGAATTTCTATCTTTATAAAGTTTACAAAGGAGCCTATTGTCATCAGGATGAACTGGCAAAATATCTGAGAATCAGAAAGAAAGAAGATCCGGGAGAGCAAGACTGAAGCAGAAGGAAGAAAAGTTAGATGGAAACAAAACGATGTATTTTTTGTATGCAGGAAATTGATTTTACAGAAGAAAGGTGTCCGCATTGTAAGAAAGCAGTTTGGGAGTATGAATGGAAACCCGGCTGGATCAGGCCGTATACTGTGCTGCAGGAACGGTATATGATCGGACAGGCATTGGGGGAAGGCGCCTTTGGAGTGACGTATCTTGCATATGATGATAAAGAGAAAAGGTCTGTGGCCATTAAGGCATATTCCCAAAGAGAAAATGAGTCATCTCAGGAGAAAGCAGAAGCGGATCTTCTGGATGAAATAAAAGATATTCCGGGAGTTGTAAATAAGACAGGATATTTTCAGGAAAACGGAGCCCATTATCTTGTGATGGAATACTTAAAAGGCGGCAGTTTGCGCAATTATCTGAAAAAGCGTCATCACATTCCGGCAGAAGAAGCGGTCAAGCTTCTGCAGCCGGTGATGCAGGCACTGATTCGGCTTCATGGCAGAGGGATCATACATGGAGATATCAGTCCGGACAATCTGCTGTTTGATGGTGAAGGAACATTGAAAATCATTGATTTTGGAGCTGCTCTGATAAAAGGTTATCCGGCAAGGGAAAAGAAACTGAAAGAAGGATATGCGCCGATGGAATCCTATCAGGAAAAGGATAAAATCGGTCCATGGAGTGATTTATATGCGGTCTGTGCCGTATGGTATGAGGCGGTGACGGGGCATAAAGTGCCGGCGGCTCCCCAGAGAGTGAAAAGAGATCACATAAGAGTTCCCAGTGATTTTGTAAAAGTGCCGGATCAGATGGAGCAGGCATTTATGAGAGGCTTGTCTGTAGATATTCAGAGCCGGTATTTCAGTATTGTAAATCTGCTGCATCAGCTGGATCTGCAGGAAGAAACAGACGATGAAAAAGAAAGCGCGGCCATCCGAAAAATCTGGGGAGATTCATGGATCCGGATTACAACCGAGGTGGAGCGGGTTTCCGCAAAGAACCGAAAAAGAGGAAGATTTCGCAGCCGTCTGAAGAAGATTCTCTGCTCATGTGCGGCTTTGATTCTTATGGTTCTCCTGGCGAGGGCAGGAATTCAATGGTATCGAACGACTCACCCGGAAAAAGCAGCAGAGGAAGACCTGAAAAATGACCGGGAAGCGGCAGAAGAAATGGAGAAACCGGAAATCCGGGGACAGGACTCAAAAGAATTCAAAGAAGCGGTAGAATTCCTGGAGAAAAATGCTTATGAGGTGGATCAAAACGAAGTATATACGACTTACAGGATTTTAAAAGGTGCGCTAAAAGGATGGAAATATCCAAGTGAATCAGCGGGAGTATTCCCGGTCAGAGCAGCTACAATGAAAAAAATAATAGATCTTTATATGGGAATCGAAGGCGAGGAGGATAATGACCGATTTAACGGATATGTTTCTGTGGATCATAGGAATCAATGGGATCCTCTCCGAATTCATTTGAATCAGGAAACACAATGGGATTATGAAGGAGAAACAGTAAATATGTATTCCGATTATACGACCAAATTTGTTATATATCTTCAAATGACATCACAGAATCAAAAAAGTACGGGCGCTTTTTTATATAGGATGCTGCCAATTCTTTCGCCGGAGTCTTATTTGACAGAAGATGAAATTAAAGAATTGCTTGAGAGTTTGAACGGAAAAAATAATTACATATCATTGAAATTGAATAGTAAATGTGAGGCTGATTTATTATATAATTCGGATAAAAAAACGTTTAGTATAGCTTTGAGTGTAAGGTAAGAAGAAATGGAAAAAGATAACTTAGAGATTGGGATGTATTTAAAAAAGAGATATTGTGTTCTGAAAGTATTGGGAATTGGGGGTTTTGGAATTACATATCTTGCAGAAGATACGGATTTACAGCAAAATGTAGTAATAAAAGAATATTATCCGAGAGAAATAGCAGGAAGAATTTATGATCAGGATGGGAATATGAATGTAGTGCCAAGGGAAAAAGACAGCCGCAGGCGTTTCCTGAAAGGAAAAAAGGATTTTTTGAAGGAAGCCAGGCGGATGTCGAAGTTGTTTGATATTCCTGAAGTTGTCAAGGTTCTGGATTGGTTTGAAGAAAATGGAACGGCATATCTGGCAATGGAATATATCCGGGGAATCAGTCTGGATGATTATCTGCAGAATCAGGATGTGCCATTTTCTTTTCAGCAGGCCTGGAAGATGCTGAGACCTGTGGCGGAAGCTCTCGAAAAAATTCATAAAACAGGAATTATCCACCGTGATTTAAATCCAGGGAATCTGATGATGGAAGAAAACGGAACGATTAAAATCATAGATTTCGGTTCGGCAAGGCCGTATCTGGAGACAGAAAAAACCATGACAATCTTGATTAAGAAAGGATATGCACCGCCGGAACAGTATATGAAAAAAGGAAAACAGGGACCGTGGACGGATGTTTATGCTTTATGTGCAACGATTTATGAGATGGTAACCGGTGTGCGCCCGGAACCTTCCATTCAGAGAATTGAAAAAGATGAATTATATCCGCCATCAGCTTATGGTGCAGAAATTCTGCCAGAGGAGGAAGAACTCCTGTTTAGAGGATTAGAAGTAAATCCCAAACAGCGCTTTAGGAATATGAATGAGGTATGCTGCGCTTTGAATAATGTTCAAAATCCGGTCAAAGAGGGAGATGTAAAGATAAAACAAAAACGATGGATTATACTTCTGGCAACTGCTTTTACAGTCGTTGTTTTATGCACAGTAGGAGGCACTGTTTTTTGGTTAAATATGAAAGATGAGCCGGAGAAAACACAATATGCTGGAAGCTATGGAAGACAAAGTGACCGATATGAAGAGTATGTGGAGTTTGTAGAAAGTCATGCAGTATCCAGTCAAAAAGAAGATGATGGGGATCAAGGAACTAAGATGATCTATACCTTGAAACCTGAAGATGTGAAAAAATGGGGAGATCCTTGCAATCAAGTTCGTTTTGAGTATACAAAGACTGACTATTTGAAATGGATGAAAAAGAACGGATATCAGTTGAAAAGGATAAAAAAATCAGAGAAAGATACAGTGGAAGTGCGAAAATATGGGGCAATTCTTACTAAGTTTGTAAAGGAAGAGATATTTGAGACAGAGACAGGATTACAGATTAAGGTACGGCAGGACAGCATAAATGAAGAATTATTTTCAATTGGTATGCAGGTGTCGGACCAAAAGAAAACTGAAGTAGAAAATGTAATGCGGGAAACGGCAAAATTCCTGACACAGGAACATTCAGTAACAGAAGAAGAGATAACATCAGAGATAAATGATTTGAAAAAAACAGAACAGGATGAGAAATGGGAAAAAACAGGATTCTGTGATTTGGGAGGTAATTATAATTATAGTTTAAGTATATTTAGGAACAAAAATACGGATGTAGAATGGTGGTTTAATGTAAATACATTAAATGTAGATGCTCCTGAGTATTTATGGTAATAAAGGAGAGTTTGAAAAAAGATGAAGTGTATTTTTTGTATGAATGAAAAAGAGGAATTGGAACAAATTTGTCCGGTTTGCAAAAAAGGATTGTGGGAATATAAATGGCAGGAAGGCTTTCTGGAGCCATATATTGTGCTTCGCAGTAAATATATGATTGGAGCGGCTTTGGAACAGGATGGACATACTGTGCGGTATGCGGGATATGATCTTGTGCTGGAACAAAAAGTACTGGTATATGAATATCCGGAAGAATTTTGGAGGACAGAAAAAGAGCAGAAAGTAAAAGGTATGTTTGGAAAAACTTTGTCCTCCGGTATGGCAGTAATCAAGGATTATTTTTTAGAAAATGGAAAAGGGTATATGATTACAACATCCCCGGAAGGAGAAATCCTTGAAAATTATATAAAGGAAAAACACAAAATAGAAGAAGAGGAAGTGATACGGTTGCTTCGCCCGGTTTTGCGGGCGGTAAGCGGCCTTCATGCTGCCGGACAGATTCATGGAAATATTACACCGGAACATTTAATGGTAATGAAAGATGGAACGCTTCGGTTATTGGCAGACTGTAAAGGAAGAGAGATTAAGGAAAGTACGGATGAATATAAAGCGCCGGAGCAGCAGGACGACACAGGAATTTTGGGACCATGGACCGATATATATGCGCTTTGTGCAGTATGGTATGAAATGGTTACAGGACACAGGATTCAAAAAGTGTCGGATCGAATGAAAAAAGATAATGTAAGAAGTCCGCATTGGTATACAAAAATCAGCGATAAAACGGAACGAGCATTAATGCGGGGCATATCTTTAGAATCTCAAATGCGGTTCTTTTCTATTGGAAATCTGCTGGAAAGTATAGATCTTCCGAGAGAAGAGGAAGAGAGGGAAATGGGAGTAATCCGTCATATCTGGGGAGATGCCTGGCTGAATACTTCACAGCAGGAGAAAAAGAGAAGAAGGAAAAAACGGGTAAAAGGGTATCTGCTGAAGAGGATGGCAATCGGCATGATTTGTCTGACTGTTTTGGCGGGAGTGTCAGCAGCCGGTATCTATGCATATATTCAGACACATCAGCCGGATTATTTTGCCTGGAAAGTAGATCGTGAAAAGGAAAAAGTAAAAAATGAGCAAAAAGAAAAGGTTTTTGATAAAAAAGATTCAGAATACGCAGAAATAAGAGAGTATCTTTTGCAATACGGAGAAGAAAAGAAATACAACGGCTATTCTGAATATGAAGTAAAGGAGAAAGACTGGGATAAATGTCCGATTGATCAGGGAGGTGAAAATACTTTCTGTATTGATTTTGAAACAGCGAAAGATGCGGTAGAATATTATATGGGGATAGATCAAAAACTGGATTTGGCAGATGAGGCAGGAAGTATGCTGGGATATGTAGAAGATGATGAGAAAGGAAGAATTCGATTGTCTTCGGGTAAAGATGAAACCTATAAGGTTCGGGGTAAAACAGAGACGGCCATTTTTACTTATGATCCCTTGAGTGAACGACTTATGAGAATAGAGTATCAGGGTTCGAAAGAAAGATGTATTTGTTTTCTGGAGAAGCTGTCATCGCTGTTATTCACAGAAACATATTTGACAAAAGAAGAGTGTGTGGAATTAGGAAATCTTTCAATTCCGAAAGGGGAATCTGTTCGATTAAGACTCAATGCAAGATATCTTATTGATATTTCTCACCAGGATAATATTGCAAAGAATGAAGATTCGATTTATTCCATAAAGATACAGCCAATGTCTTCTGGTGAAGATCAATTTTATTCTCTTTTTCAGGAAAACAAAAAAGACGATACAGTGTATGCAGGAAATTATGAACGAGGAAGTAACCGGTATAAAGAGTTTATTTCTTATGTGAAAGAACATGCGGTTTCCGAAGAAGAGGTCAAAGGAGATAAAAAATATCAAGAGGAGAAAGATGCCGTCCTTTATAGGCTGGACGAAAAAGATGTTATACAATGGGGTGAGCCATGCAATAATTATCGCTTTTTTATCCAGGCAGAAGATGTGATTCATGATTTAAAGAAAAAAGGATACCAAATGAAAAAAATCTCCGAAAAGAAAAGCAGCACGGTGGAGATACAAAAATATGGGGGTATTTTAACTACTTTTAAGACGGTTGAGCATTATCAGATGACAGATAATATTAATTTAGGTTTAGTCAAGGATCTTGTTAATGAAGATGTCATACAGTTAGTAGTGTATCGCAGTAGTAAGAACGCTGTAAATTTAAATGAAGTTGCTGCCGAGGTTGGAATGGCAGCGGCTGATCTGCAGAAGAAAGATGAAGAATACTTGGGAAACGCTATTGGCGATGCATGGAAAAATGCAAAATCTGAAAAATCAAGTAGATTTTTGCCTATTGAAGATATGATGATAATTGTACAAGATTATGAGGATACAGGTAAAGCAATTTTTATTGCTCCATTGGGAATTGCGGGGGATTCGCCTTACTACTGGCCGCAGTAACAAAAATCAGGGAAGGATTTTTTAGCTCCTTCCCTGATTTTTTTTGTGATATCTAATATTCAAAATCATCATCTTTTATTAAAGTTTCCTGATAGTCGTCATCGTTTGTCAGAAGCAGGCTGTCAGACATAACGTCATATTTGTAAACATAAAGGGAATTGTCATCAGAAGGCCCCAAATAAAATGTAAGGATTCCGGTATCTTCATCCACCGTGACAAGTCCGGTAGTAGCATCACAGAATATACGGTGGGATTCTCCTTTTTCAACGCCTTCTCCGGGGGTGAAACAGATTGCCGTGTCTTGCTGTGATCTCGCACCGTGCAATTCTTAATTCCTGATCCGATAATGCAGCCGCTTCTTCGCCGGTGATCAGCCGTGTGCCGCTGTATGGAAGAAGCTCTATGTTCTTTTTTTCGACAGGAGCCGGAGCTTCTGTCTGTTTTGGTTCGGTCTTCTTGGGCGGAAAACGTTTGGCCCAATTGGATGAAAATGACCGGACGGCAGCAGCGGCGATGATCATAACAGAAGCAGCCAGCATTAAAGCGGTGATTTTCTTTAACATGTCGATTCCTCCTATCTTTTATTATGATGCTTTTAAATCAGCGGGCGATAAGAATTTAGTAATTGATTCACTTCTTCCTGAGATAAATCTGGATATCCTGGATTAACGCTGAGGCTGTCATAATCAGCAGAAACTGGTTTCCATGTCCACTTGGAACGAATTTGTTTTAAAAAATCATCTGTGTTGTTGTAAGTTTCTCCAAAAGCATAAAATTTGGAAGGTTTTTTACCAGTCCACTTTTCGCCATCGACTTGAGCAAGAATTTCAGAGTCCATTTGACCATTAGAGAATGTCATTTTTCTTGCGTCAACTCCATTGTATTCAATGGATGAATTGCTGATAAAATTTGATCCGCTGTCATAACAAAGATTTTGTACCAGCCATGCGTATTCGCCTTTGGAATTTGTGTAAAGCTGTGGAGAAGGGGCGCTTTGCCATGCATATTCATACTTGGCGGACTGCAGATTATGGCTGCCGTCATAATAGAAAATAACAGCATTTCCAAGCAGTCCGTCAGCCCCGCCGTTTGTCACAATATGTAATTCCGGAATGCCATCCAAATCCAGATCTTTTAAAGAACATTCTGTATCATTTTCAATTTGAAAATAGTCTTTTACATGAAGAAGAACTTTTTTATACCCGGATTTCCAGTCAAATTCTTCATTTGTTTCTTTATTTTCTGTTTCACCGGAATTCTTAGGCTTAGAATCATCGGATAAAGTCTGCGTACTTTCATAAGATTCTTCTGTGGTATCACCTGTATCATAGGTTTCAGTATCAGAAGCATCATCAGAGCTGAATGAATCGGTTTCCTCTTCTGCCTGTTCCTGCTCTGAATTTTTGGAGGCAGACGACATTGTCTGGATCTGCTCCGCAGCCACTGGGATTAAAAATATGGCGATGATGATAAGAATCAGTTTTTTTAACATTTTATTTCCTCCTGTTTCAATCGTTGAATTTGTTTTGTTTCATTTGATGATTTCAGTATAAATTCTGTTTTGGAAAATTTGTTTTTTGATGAAAGAAAAACAAATTGGCTTAGTGTAATCGTTAAAATGATCTCCAGGAAAACGGAAGGAGAGTGGAGAAAATGCAGGATGGAAGCATCAAAGAGATGATATGTATCCTCGATCAAAGCGGTTCCATGTATGGAAAAGAACAGGATACGATCAGAAACTACAATCATATGCTGGAAGAGCAAAAACAGCAGGAGGGCGAAGCCTATATTACAACAGCCTTATTCAGCGACCAGTGTCATCTTTTCTGCCGGCATGTGCCGATCCGGCAGGCAGAAGCGCTGACGCCAAAGGAGTACTATGCCTATGGCAATACAGCATTATTTGACGCCATAGGAACAGTGTTTGCAGAGGCTGAAACGGAAAAAGATGAAAAGGTTCTTGTTTTCATTATGACGGACGGTATGGAGAATGCCAGTATACAGTATGACCAGAAAAAGATCCGGCATCTGATACAGGAAAAACAAAGGAAAGGATGGGAAATCTTGTTTTTTGGGACGGAAATGCGGATTCTGGATCAGGCAAGAGAGACAGGAATCAAAAAAGAACATACCATGTATTATTCAAAAGATTTTGAAGGAATCCGGACAGGATACGAACTGGCAGGAAACAGATTTTCCGAAATACGAAAAGAAAAATAAGCAGGAAAAACAAATTTTCCAAACTGGTTTTTATACTGAGACTGCAAAGAAAAACAGCAGGAGTTATACACCGGAGGAAAGGAGGAGACGGGGTGAAAAAAAGAAGAATCATCATTTTAGTGGCAGCAGGGCTGCTGGCGGTCTGGATATTGCCGGCTTTGATGGATGCTCATGAGAAAAAGTCTGTGACAGGGACATGGACGGCAAGAAGAATACAGCTGGAAGGGATGAGTGAGCCTCAGAGAATAGAAGATGCTGCGAAAAATTTCAAAAATCTGACAGAAAAAGAGAGACAGGAAGCGATAAAAGAACTAAAAAATTATCAGGTGACTTTCCGTGAGAATGGAACAATGGAGGTAAGTTTTTATGATTCGATGCTGCTTGGCACCTGGACAGAAATGGAGGATGGAGTTTATTTAGCGGTGGGAGGCGAAGGCCCCCATATTATGACATTCACCTTAAATAAAAGAGATTTGACCATGGAAGATGACACAGATGATACAATCATTGTTTTAGAAGAAAAAGATAGGTGGGAAGAAACAAATTTTCCAAAACAGAATTTATACTGAAAATATAAAGAAAATAACAACAGCACCGACCGAAGAACAAAGGAGGAAATGAAGATGAAAAAGAGACTGGTAATGGTTTTCATGACGTTAGGAATGCTGGCAGGGATACTGACCGGCTGTCAGATGGGATCCATAGAAGGAACCTGGACACTGACAAAACTTCAGACGGAAGACATGAGTGAGCCGAAGGAGGTAGACGAGGTAGTGGATATGCTGGCAGAAGAATATCCGGAAATGGATGAAGAAGACAGACAGGAAGCACATGATATGTTTGCAGGAATCAAAATAACGTTTAACGATGATGGTACGATGAGCATGTATCATACGGGCTATGGAAAAAATGCGAATGGAACCTGGACAGAATCAGACGAAAAAGGGGTATATATCATTCACACCGACTCTGAAGCTGCGGAAGTGACTCTGGACGGCGGAGAACTAACAATGGAAGGCACTGATGGGACAAGTATTTATGTATTCGAGAAAGAGTAGAACAGCAGGGGAATTATATAGAATAGAAGAAAAGCACTCGCCGGGTGCTTTTTTCGTTATGCAAAATAATACCGAGTTTTCAATCAGAAAAACTAAGAAAAACCGAAAAGAAACAATAAAAAATACTTGAAAAACAATAAAAAATAATCTATAATAATAAAAAACAAGAAAACAGGAAACAGTGGAAAGGAGAATGAAGGATGGAAGAACTTTATCAGACAGACCGGGTGACTTACTTAAAAGACAAAATGCTGTCAGAGCCAAGATATGCTTCAATTGAGCAGGCTCTGATCATTACAGATACATATAAGAAAAATGAAGGGCAGCCAAGAATCATACAGAGGGCAAAATCCCTGAAAGCTGCATTGGAGCAGATTGCCATCAGCGCGGAACCGGAGGAATTGATCGTAGGAAATCGTACCGCAGGCGTCCGCTACGGCGTTGTCTTTCCGGAAAGCGGAAGCACATGGGTGGACAAAGAATTTGAAACTCTGCCGACAAGACCTCAGGACAGGTTCAACGTTCATCAGGAAGATATCGATACATTTCGCCAGGTGATCAAACCATACTGGAAAGGAAAGTCTCTGGAAGATATTCTGGCGCAGAGATACGGAAAGGAAATTGATGAGATTGCCAAAGTCGTAAAAATCAATCAGAAAGACCACGCGCAGGGGCATATCTGTCCAAATTGTGAAAAGTGGCTGGAAATGGGACCGAAAGGACTTCAGGAAGAGGCAGAAGCAAAATTAGAAACATGCAGCGAGGAACATAAAGATTTTTATAAAAGTGTTCAGATCGTCATGGAAGGCGCAGAGGATTTTATGATGCGTTATCATGATTTCATGATGAATCTGGCAGAAAAAGAAATGGATGAGGATAAGAAAAAGGACATTCTCACCGTTGCAGAAAACTGCAGGAACTTAAGCGAACGTCCGCCGAAAACCTTTCATGAAGCAGTGCAGTCCGTCTGGTTTTTATTTGTGATCCTTCAGATGGAATCCAACGCATCTTCTTTTTCTCCTGGAAGACTGGACCAGCATCTGATTTCTTTCTACACAAAAGATATAGAAGAAGGAAGACTGACCAGACAGGGCGCTTTGGAAATCATCGAATGTCTCTGGCTGAAATTTAATGAGATCGTATATATGAGGAACTCCCACGGTGCAAAATATTTCGCCGGGTTCCCGATTGGTTTTAACATTGCGGCAGGAGGACAGGATGAAAACGGAAATGATTATGTTAATGATCTGTCTTTCCTGTTTTTGCAGGCGCAGAAACATCTGGGACTTCCGCAGCCGAATCTGTCCGTCAGACTTCATGAAGGAACCGGAGATGCTCTGCTGAAAGAAGCAGTAAGAACCGTTGCGAAAGGAAGCGGAATGCCGCAGTTTTTTAATGACAAGGCAGTGATTTCGTCCATGGAAGAGCTGGGAATCGAGGAAAAGGATGCCTTAAATTATGCGATTGTAGGCTGCGTGGAACTGACAACCCAGGGAAACAATCTGGGATGGAGTGATTCCGCCATGTTTAATCTTAATAAAGCGCTGGAAGCGGCGCTGACCGGAGGCATCTGTCTTCTGACCGGAGAGCGTTTTGCGCCGGATTACGGTAATCTGGAGGATTATGAGACATTTGAGGATCTGGAAGAAGCGTTCCGCCGTCAGATTGATTATTTTATGGACAAGATGATCCTGGCATGTGAAGAAGTAGAAAAGGCACACATCGATCTGCTGCCGTCACCGTTCTTATCTTCTGTGATCGATAACTGTATGGAAGGCGGTATCGATGTAACGGCAGGCGGAGCAAAATATAATCTGTCCGGGATTCAGATGATTCAGGTAGCGAACCTGGCAGACAGTCTGGCAGCAATCAAACAGCTGATTTACGATGAGGGCAAAGTGGAAAAAGGTGAAATGCTGGATGCTCTGAAGCATGATTTTGAAGGATATGAGTTCCTGCGAACCATGTGTCTGAACAAAGTTCCGAAGTATGGAAATGACGTAGACTGGGTGGATGCCATGGGAACAAAATGGGCAGAGTATTTTAAAAACCGTCTCCGCACATTCACCAATTACCGGGGAGGCCCGTATCATACCGGCATGTACACGGTATCCGCTCATGTCCCGATGGGAGAAAATGTCGGCGCTACGCCGGACGGACGCCATGCGAAAGAACCGCTGGCAGACGGCGGAATGTCACCGGTTTACGGAAGAGATGTAAAAGGTCCGACAGCGGTATTGAAATCCGTATCCAAGCTGGATAAGAATTTAACGACCAACGGCGGCCTGTTAAATATGAAATTTCTGCCGGAATTTTTTAAAAACGAAGCGGGAATCGATAAATTTGCCAAATTCCTCCGCAGTTTTGTGGATCTTGAGATACCGCACATCCAGTTTAACGTGGTGCGCAAAGAGGATCTGATTGCTGCGAAAAAGAATCCGGAACAGTACCGCGGTCTTACGGTTCGTGTAGCAGGATATACGGCATATTTTACGGAGCTGGCAGACGAACTGCAGAATGAGATTATTGCCCGCACCAGCTATGGAGATATTTAAATGAAGGGACAGGTGTTTGATATCCGCAGATTTTCCACCCACGACGGGGACGGCATCCGCACGACCGTATTTTTAAAAGGATGCCCTCTCTCCTGTGTATGGTGTCAGAATCCGGAAGGGATTTCTGTGAAAAAGAGACCGCTGTATTTTGAAAACCGGTGCATCCACTGTGGAACCTGCGTGAAGAAAAGCAGAGCAGAAGGCGTAAAAATAGAAAATGGGAAAATCCATCTCAATCCTAAAGTGGCAGAAGACTGGGCAGAGATCATCGACTGGTGTCCGGCGGGAGCCATTGAAATGGATTCCAGAGAAATGACAGTGAACGAAGTAATGGAGGAAGTCCGGAAAGACGAAGTATTTTACCGCCACGGCGGCGGGGTCACCCTGTCCGGCGGAGAGCCTTTATTTCAGTGGAAATTTGCTCTGGAATTACTGAAACAGTGTAAAAAGGAAGGAATCCATACGGCCATAGAGACTTCTCTCTATGCCAGACAGGAAATTCTGGAGGAAATCCTGCCGTATCTGGACCGCATTTTCGCGGATTTTAAACTGGAAAATGAGGATCTTCATAAGAAATATACAGGAGTCTCTAACGAAAGGATTCGAAGAAATCTGAAGTTTCTGCTGGAATCCGAAAAGAAAGATGCAGTCATCATACGGACGCCGATGATTCCGGGAATGACAGCGACAAAAGAAAATATAGAAGCAGTGGGAAGATGGATCAGCGGCATTTACCCGGAAGTTTCTTATGAGATCTTAAACTATAATCCTCTGGCAGAATCCAAATATCACCTGATCGATCAGGAGTACTGTTTTGGGGATAACCCGAAACTGTATACAAAGGAACAAATGGCAGAATTCCGTTCCTGGGCAGAACAGGGCGGAGTGAAGCATATAATTATTGAATCATAAACAGAGAGAAAAAGGATCTGCTTTTATTTATAGAAAGGAAGAACATGGAAAATCCATGTCCTTCCTTTTTGCTATGTACAGATTTTTAAATATGAAGAAATGCAAAAGGATCCTTTGGATCGCTCTGAAGAAAATGAAGCAGAAGATAGTAAGCTTTGACAGACAGATTTTCCTCTTTCAGGATCCGTTTGGCTTCTTTGCGGTCTACCAGCTGAACAGATAAATCTTCATTCGGTTCCAGATGATCCAGATTTGGTTTTCCGGATGCATATCCATATACTGTGCAGTTGGTTTCATCGGTCATTCCGGCAGAAGAAAAATGCGGCCGGTGCAGAAATTCTTCGCAGTCGGCCGGGGTAAAGTTAAGGCCGGTTTCTTCCATCATTTCCCGGACCGCAGTTTCTTTTACGGATTCTCCCGGGTCGATGAGGCCTGCCGGAAATTCATATATGTAATCATTGAGCGGATAGCGGAACTGGCGGATCATGATCACCTTATCGTTATTCTCACCGAAAAGGCTGTAAATGATGACGCCGTCTGGAATTGGTTTCTTCGTGGCAGCCATCATGGTATGTTCATCTTTTCGGCTGGCGACATAATAAGGGTGGGTGTCGCCAAATTTATTCTCCGCTTCCAGCTCATACAGATTCAGATATTTTACATGGGTGAGGGGTGTGATTTTATTGATTTTGCTCATAACAGTGTTCCTCCTTTTGCATCTATTGTAAATCATGAGAAGAAAATTGACAATAGAATCGAAAGCAAGTAGAATAAATCATAGTAATTATGTAGAAAAAAGAAAACATGGAGTGGTGTTATGAAAATATCAACAAAAGGGAGATATGCGGTCCGTCTGATGTATGATCTGGCAGTGCATCATACGGGAGACTGGGTAGCGCTGAAAGATGTATCCAGACGTCAGGGAATTTCTGTGAAATATTTGGAGCAGATTGTACGTCAGCTGAGCATCTGTGGTTATTTGAAGAGTCTGCGGGGACCTCACGGGGGATATCAGCTGGCAAAGGAACCGGCGGATTATACGATCTATGAAATCCTTCAGATTACAGAGGGAAGCCTTCAGCCGGTTGCCTGTCTGGATGATGAGATCAATCAGTGCGGGCGGTATCATGAGTGCCCGACCATTGGGATCTGGGAAGGCCTGGGACAGGTGATCCGGGAGTATTTAAGTCAGATTACACTGGAAGATATTGTGGAACGGGCAAAGGAAAAAGGCGGAAATGACTTCGTGATTTAGCACGGAGTTGTTTCTGTCTTTTTCTATTGACAAACGGGGAAAATGTGATATATTAATATCATATTAACCTGCTAGGAATTATAGGAAATGAAAGGAGACAACAATGGCTGGGATTTATAAGAACGTAGGAGAATTGATTGGAAAGACTCCTTTGATGGAGGTTGGAAAGATAGAGAAAAAATATGAGACAGGAGCAAAGATTTTTGCCAAGCTGGAAGGATTAAATCCGGCAGGCAGCGCAAAGGATCGGATTGCTCTGCAGATGATTGAAGACGCAGAAGCTGCCGGCAGACTGGGAGAAGGATCTGTGATCATTGAGCCGACTTCCGGTAATACGGGAATCGGACTGGCATCCATTGCGGCTTCCAGAGGATATCGTGTCATTCTTACAATGCCTGAGACCATGAGTGTTGAGAGAAGAAATCTTTTAAAGGCATACGGAGCGGAGATTGTTTTGACAGACGGAGCGAAAGGAATGAACGGAGCTATTGAGAAAGCAGAGGAACTTGCACAGGAACTGGACCATGCGTTTCTGGCAGGACAGTTTGTGAATCCGTCTAATCCGAAAGTGCATCGTCTGACTACAGGTCCGGAAATCTGGGAAGATATGGAAGGGAATATTGACATTTTCGTGGCAGGTGTCGGAACCGGCGGAACGATCACAGGTGTCGGAGAGTATTTAAAATCCAAAAAAGAAGATATTAAAATTATTGCGGTAGAGCCGGCTACATCTCCGGTTCTTTCAAAAGGAGAAGCCGGACCGCATAAGATTCAGGGAATCGGAGCTGGATTTGTGCCGGACGTCCTTAACACAGAAATTTATGATGAAGTCATCCCGGTATCAGATGAAGATGCCTTTGATCTTGGCAAATCCATGGCAGTGGAAGAGGGTATTCTGGTTGGAATTTCTTCAGGAGCCGCTCTGTGGGCAGCCATTCAGGTGGCAAAGCGTCCGGAAAATCATGGAAAAAATATTGTCGTTTTCCTGCCGGACAACGGAGACAGATACTTGTCAACCCCAATGTTTCAGTAAAATAAGCAAAAAAATCCCATATGTACGGAAAAAATCCGTCATATGGGATTTTTGCGAGGTGGACTTGTCTGGCTGGTTCTGTTACAATGGAAAACATAACAAATAGAAGGAGAATATTCCGATGGAAGAAAAATTGTTATTAATTGACGGAAACAGCATTTTAAATCGTGCGTTTTACGGACTACCAGAAATGACCAACAGCCAGGGCCTTCATACCAATGCAGTGCTTGGCTTTTTAAATATTATGTTTAAGTTCCTGGAGGAAGAGCATCCGACTCATCTGGCAGTCGCTTTTGATCTGAAAGCGCCTACGTTCCGCCATAAGATGTTTGCGGATTATAAAGGCACCAGGAAGGGGATGCCGGATGAGCTTGCGGAGCAGGTCCCGGTGATCAAAGAGGTGCTGAAGGCAATGGATATTCCGATGATGATGCAGGAAGGATATGAAGCGGATGATCTTCTTGGAACCATGTCTGTCATTGGAGAATCCCAGGGATATGAAGTAAAGATCATATCCGGAGACCGTGATCTGCTGCAGCTTGCAACAGATAAGGTACAGATCCGGATCCCAAAGACAAAGATGTCAGGAACGATCGTAGAGGATTATTATGCGGCGGATGTGATGGAGAAGTATCAGGTGACGCCGAAAGAATTTATTGACGTAAAAGCATTGATGGGAGACGCTTCTGACAATATTCCGGGAATTCCGGGGATTGGGGAGAAGACAGCGACAAAGCTGATCAAAGAATTTCACAGCATTGAGAATGCCTACGAGCATATTGAAGAGGTAAAGCCGAACCGGGCAAAAAACAATCTGCAGGAATATTATGAGCAGGGAGTTATGAGCAAGGAACTTGCTGCGATCAAGTTAGACTGTCCGGTAGAGATTAAACTGGAAGATGCGAAGATTCAGAATATTTATACTCAGGAAGCGTATCAGCTTCTGAAAAAACTGGAATTTAAATCTATTTTGAAACGATTTGACGGAGATGATCCAGATGAATTTCAATTGGAGACAGAGACTATCCACGATCTGATACGGGCGGAAGAGATTTTTGCGCAGGCTGCAGACAGAGAGCAGATTGGTATCTCTATTTATGAAGAAAATGACCGCTTTTGGGCTGGCTTGTCCGTAGAAGGGCAGCAGATTTATCTTTTACCGGCAGAAGGATTTATAACGAAGGAGTTTCTGCTGGATCAGATCAGCCGCCTGTATGTTTCTGTGGAATCTGTCGGAATGATGGAGACCAAAGAATATCTGGGAGAATTGAAGATAAAAGAAGAAACACCGTCTGTATTTGATATTTCACTTGCGGCATATCTGATAAACCCACTGAAAAGCACGTATGAATATGACGATATTGCCAGAGACTATCTGAGCCTTATGATTCCTTCCAGAAAAGAACTGTTAGATAAGAAGAAACCTATGGCAGGGGAAGACGGACTGACGGAAGAGGGCAGAAAAATTCTTGGAATGGAAGCTTATGTTTCCAGAACATCCATTGTGCCGTTATCCAGACGGCTGGCAGAACTGGGCATGATGGATCTCTATCGAAATATTGAGATTCCAACGATGTTCGCGCTCTATGATATGGAAGAAAGAGGAATCCATGTAGACCGTCAGGCGCTGAAAGATTACGGAGATCAGCTGATCGGCAGAATTGAGGAGCTCCAGAATATGATCTATCAGGAAGCAGGAGAAGAATTTAATATTAATTCTCCAAAACAGCTGGGAATAGTTTTGTTTGAGCATATGAAGCTGGAAGGCGGAAAGAAGACAAAAACCGGGTATTCTACCAGTGTGGATGTGCTGGAGAAGATTGAACATTTGTATCCGATCATCCCGATGATTCTGGAATACCGTCAGCTGACCAAATTAAAATCCACCTATGCGGATGGACTTGCCAATTTTATTAGAGAGGATGAAAGAATCCACGGCAAATTCAATCAGACGATCACTGCAACAGGAAGAATCAGCAGTACGGAGCCGAATCTCCAGAATATACCGGTCCGCATGGATCTGGGACGCCAGATCCGCAAAGTTTTTCTTCCGGAAAAGGGGTATATTTTTCTGGATGCCGATTATTCCCAGATTGAATTAAGAGTTCTGGCGCATTTGTCAAAAGATGAGAAACTGATCCATGCGTATCAGGAAAATCAGGATATTCATGCCAGAACTGCCTCAGAAGTGTTTGGAATTCCGATGGATCAGGTTACAAGTGCCCAGAGACGGGATGCCAAGGCTGTAAATTTCGGAATCATTTATGGACTGAGTGCGTTTGGATTGAGTCAGGATTTAAAGATTACACGAAAACAGGCACAGGATTATATTGATAAATATTTTGCGACTTATCCAAAGGTAAAAGAGTATCTGGACCGGGAAGTAGAAAAAGGAAAGACCGATGGATTTGTAGAAACGATGTTCCATCGGAGACGTCCGATTCCTGAATTAAAGTCAAAGAATTTTGCCCAGAGAAACTTTGGGGAACGAGTGGCGATGAATTCTCCAATTCAGGGAACAGCAGCTGATATTATTAAGATTGCCATGGTCCGGGTGAATGTAAAACTGAAAGAGAAGAACATGAAGTCCCGACTGATTTTGCAGATTCATGACGAACTTCTGATTGAGGCATGGATGGAGGAACTGGACGAGGTAAAAGAAATCCTGAAAACGGAGATGATGCATGCGGCGGATCTGGAAATTCCTTTGGAGATTGATATTAATACTGGAAGCAGCTGGTATGAAGCAAAATAAGGAGTGGAAAATGAAAATAATTGGTATTACCGGGGGCGTTGGCTCCGGGAAAAGTGAAATCTTAAATATATTGGAAAACGAATATGGCGCAAGAATTATTATTGCAGATCTGGTAGCTCATAAACTGATGGAACCGGACGGCATAAGCTATAAAGGAATTGTAAAAGCATTTGGAAAAGGAATCGTAAAGGCAGATGGTTTTATTGACCGGGAAGTGCTGGGTTCCATTGTATTTTGCAGTGAAAGAAAACTTAAGATCTTAAATGAGATTACTCATAAAAATGTAGACGCGGAGATTATGCGACAGATTGAAGAAATCCGGAAAGAAGACCCGAATGCTTTGGTAGTCTGTGAAGCAGCGCTTCTGGTAGGAGCACAGTATGAATCTTTGTTTGATCAGCTCTGGTATATTTATACGAAAGAAGAAATTCGCTTCCGGAGGTTAAAAGCGTCCAGAGGATATTCTGACCGCAAGATCCGTCAGATGATGGAAAGCCAGAAGACGGAAGAAGAGTTTAAGGCGGCGGCAACCCATGTAATCGACAATTCCGGAGATCTGGAAGAGACCAGACGTCAGATCCGGGAAATTCTTGGCGATGCGGCCCAGTCACCTGCCGCAAGCGGATTTTAAAAGAAAAAGTAGATTCTGCCATACCCTTATGCTATACTAAAGAGAACGGTTTGGCGAAAGAAGAGGTAAAATTCATGGAATTAACAAGCATTGCAAGCAGCAGTGAGGGAAATGCGATCTTCGTCGGCACCGAAGATACAAAACTGCTGGTAGATTGTGGAATCAGCGCCAAAAGAATTGAAGCAGGATTAAAAGAGCTGGATCTGACGGTACCGGAATTCTCAGGAATTTTGATCACCCATGAACATACAGATCATATCAAAGGACTTGGCGTTCTTTCCAGAAGATACGGACTGCCGGTATTTGCCACAGGGAAGACAATTGACGCGATTTTTGAATATAAGAATCTGGGAAAGGTTGACAGAAGCTTGTTTCAGTCAATTGAAGCAGATCATCCGTTCTGGATCGGAGATATTAAAATAGAAGCTTCCAGGGTATGGCATGATGCCGCGGATCCGGTATGTTATTCTTTCTGGTCCAATGGCAGCAAGGCAAGTATCGCCACAGATCTGGGAGATTATGATGAGTATCTGGTGGAGAAGATTTACGGATCCGATATTTTGTTTGTGGAAGCGAATCATGATGTTAATATGCTGCAGGTGGGAAGATATCCTTATTACCTGAAACGAAGGATTCTGGGACGCAACGGACATCTTTCCAATGAAAGGTGTGCGCAGCTGATCCAGGATACGGCAACGGAAGGAACCCGGAAGGTATACCTGGGACATCTGAGCAAAGAAAATAATTACGAGAAACTCGCTTATGAGACGGTAAAGGTTTCCCTGCCGGACAAAGCTGAACTGCCGCTGGAAGTGGCGAAGAGAGATGCAGTGTCATCTGTAACAATTGTTTAATGAGAATTAGGAGGATTTAGGATCATGGATAGAACAGTCATTACAGTTGTAGGAAAAGATGGAGTGGGAATCATAGCAAAAGTCTGTGATTATCTCGCAAGCAACAAAGTGAATATTCTGGACATTTCCCAGACGATCACAGGTGGATTTTTTAATATGATGATGGTAGTGGATCCAAAGGATTCATCCAAAGATATGAATACTCTTTCTGCTGAACTGCAGCAGATTGGTGAGGAGATTGGTGTCGTCATCCAGGCACAGAATGAGAAGATTTTTGATATTATGCATAGAATTTAACGGGGTGGCAAAATGATTAATCTGAATGAAGTTTTTGAAACCAATAAAATGATTCATGAGATGAATCTGGACGTGCGCACAATTACCATTGGTATCAGTCTGCTGGATTGTGCAGGGACAACATTAGAAGAAGTAAAAGAAAATATATACCGCAAAATCACAACAGTTGCTGCGGATCTGGTGAAAACAGGAAAAGATATTGAGAGAGAATTCGGGATTCCGATTGTAAATAAAAGGATTTCTGTAACTCCTGTTTCTCTGGTGGGAGGCAGTGTATGCAAAACATCAGAAGATTTTGTGGAAATTGCCAAGACACTGGACAAGGCAGCCAAGAAGGTTGGAGTCAATTTCCTTGGAGGATATTCTGCCCTGGTAAGCAAGGGTATGACAAAAGCCGATGAGCTTTTGATTCGCTCCATTCCGCAGGCACTGGCTCAGACAGATTTTGTGTGTTCTTCTGTTAATGTAGGATCCACCAAAACAGGAATCAATATGGATGCAGTAAAACTGATTGGTGAGATGATCAAAGAAACAGCGGAACTGACCAAAGACAATCAGTGCCTGGGATGTGCCAAATTTGTCGTGTTCTGTAATGCGCCGGATGATAATCCGTTTATGGCGGGCGCTTTTCATGGCGTAACGGAAGCTGATGCGGTCATCAATGTAGGTGTCAGCGGCCCTGGTGTTGTAAAACGTGCGATTGAAAAAGTAAGAGGAGAAAACTTTGAAGTTCTCTGTGAAACCATTAAGAAAACAGCGTTTAAAGTAACCCGTGTGGGACAGCTGGTAGCAAAAGAGGCTTCCAGAAGACTTGGAATTCCATTTGGAATCATTGATCTCTCTCTTGCGCCGACGCCGGCAGCGGGAGACAGTGTAGGAGAGATCCTGGAAGAAATCGGTCTGGAATATGCGGGAGCTCCGGGAACGACAGCAGCTCTTGCCATGCTCAACGATCAGGTGAAGAAAGGCGGCGTTATGGCTTCTTCCTATGTGGGAGGCTTAAGCGGAGCTTTTATTCCGGTCAGTGAAGACCAGCGCATGATCGATGCGGTTAATGCAGGCGCCCTGACACTGGAAAAACTGGAAGCAATGACCTGTGTATGTTCTGTGGGACTGGATATGATCGCCATTCCTGGAAAGACGAAGGCAACGACCATCGCAGGGCTGATTGCCGATGAGATGGCACTGGGAATGATCAACCAGAAAACAACAGCAGTCCGCGTCATACCTGCGGTTGGAAAAGACGTGGGGGATCAGGTGGAATTCGGAGGCTTATTGGGATACGCTCCAATTATGCCGGTCAATGAATTTTCCTGCGATGATTTTGTCAATCGAGGCGGAAGAATTCCGGCTCCGATCCACAGCTTTAAGAACTAAAGAGGTGAAGAACTTGGGGTACTAAATCATTTTAAAATGTCCGTTTCATCTGCTAAGAGGACATGGGAACTGCTGCTGAAGGTAATCGAAGAATTTCCATAAAAGCAAATTTCTGTCAGACAACGGATAAAATAGATAAAAGGAGTTAAGAGAAGAAGAATGAGTAGAAATGTATATGATGTGTTAGCGGAAAGGGGATTTATTGCCCAGACAACGCATGAAGAATTAAGAGATTTGTTAGGAAAAGAAAAGGTAACTTTCTATATCGGATTTGACGCGACCGCGGACAGCCTTACTGCCGGACACTTTCTGACCATCATGGCAATGATGCATATGCAGAAAGCCGGACACCGTCCGGTTGCGCTGCTGGGTGGAGGAACAACAATGATCGGAGATCCATCCGGAAAATCTGATATGAGAAATATGCTGACAAGGGAGACCATTGAGCATAACGCGCAGAGATTCAAGGAGCAGTTATCCCGCTTCATTTCATTTGATGATGATAAAGCAATCCTTGCAAACAATGCAGACTGGCTTCTGGACTTGAATTACGTGGAATTTTTAAGAGAAATCGGAGTGCATTTCTCTGTAAACAAGATGCTGACAGCAGAATGTTACAAACAGAGAATGGAAAGAGGACTTACGTTCTTCGAATTTAACTACATGCTGATGCAGGCATATGATTTCCTTGAACTGAACCGCAGATATGGATGTAAACTGGAAATGGGCGGAAATGATCAGTGGTCCAACATCCTTGCGGGAGCAGATCTGATCCGAAGAAAAGAACAGAAAGAAGCATATGGACTTACACTGACTCTTCTCACGAGAAGTGACGGAGTGAAAATGGGAAAAACTATGGCCGGAGCCGTATGGCTGGATCCGGATAAAACATCGCCGTATGATTTCTACCAGTACTGGAGAAACATTGAGGATGTCAAAGTAGAAGAATGTCTTGGCCTTCTTACCTTCCTTCCAATGGAAGAAGTCCGCCGGCTGGGTGCGCTGGAAGGTGCCAAGATTAATGAGGCGAAGGATGTCCTGGCATATGAAGTGACCAAGATCGTTCATGGAGAAGAAGAGGCAAAGAAAGCGCAGACCGCCGCAAAAGCAATGTTTGTAAGCGGAGGAGCCAACGAAGACGCGCCGACCTTTGAATATGATAAGGAACAGCTGGATGCAGGAATTGACATCCTGACCCTGCTTGTGGATTCCAAACTCTGTACTACCCGTTCTGACGCCAGAAGAATGGTACAGCAGGGAGGAGTATCTGTAAATGGCGAAAAAGTAGGAGACATTAAAGCAGTGTTTGGAACAGCGGATTTTGATGATCAGAACAGAATCCTTTTAAGAAAAGGAAAGAAAAAATTCTGTCAGATCAAAGAAAAATAACGAAAAGACCCTTTGAGTCTTTGAAAAATTGGTGTTATAATCATTCGAGGAAGAAAGGATGATGTATTTTGAAGGAACAGTTAAACCGTGCGGTAATCTACTTCTTCGGACTGATTGTTTTGGCGCTTGGTATTGTGTTAAATACGAAAACTCTGCTGGGCGTCTCACCGATTATTTCAATTCCGTACAACGTCTGTCAGATTGGTCATTTTAATCTTGGAATCACTGTTTTTATTTTTTACAGCTTCTGCGTTCTTGTGGAAGCGGTCATAAAAGGAAAGAATTTTAAGATTTATGATCTGCTGCAGATTCCGATGAGTCTTGTAACAAGCATGTTTATTAATTTTTTTGATCAGTATCTGAATTTGCAGCCGGATACAGTGGCTGGAAAATTTCTGCTTTTGATTGCTGCGGTGCTGGTAACAGGAATCGGAGCGGCAACCATGGTGAATATGAAACTGATTCCAAATCCTGCAGATGCTCTTGCAGCGGCGATCGGAGAAAAGATTCACAGAGATATGGGACTGGGAAAGAATATTTTCGATTTTACCTGTTTTTGTATTGCATTGGTGATTGGTTTTGCTTTTACCGGACATATCATTGGAATCGGCATAGGAACTCTTTTTGTTGTGATTTTTACAGGGAGAGTGATTGCTGTTTATAATTATCTGCTGAAAGTTAAGATGCAGGTGGCAGCAGGACTGCTGACACAGGAAGAGATGTTTTAACGGAAGAAAATGAAATAAGATATTTGAATTAAAAACCCCTGCCGGGCTGATTCGGCAGGGGTTTTTGTATAATTAGAAGAAACATTTGAGCCCGGCGTCCAGAAAAACTTTCTGATAATCAGAAAGATCTTCCGGGTGAAGAGCTTCCACATGTTCATAATCATAAGATCTTCCGAGAAGATGATATTTATTTTCGCCAAACTGATGAAATGGCAGAAGCTGGACCTGATCGGCGTTTACTTCTTTCAGGAGCTCTGCAATTCCTGCTGCGTCTTCCAGAGAAGCATTAAAGCCTGGAATCACAGGGATCCTTGGAAGGACATTCAGGCCGTTTTGGACAGCCCATTTGAGATTTCTGATGATCTGTTCATTGCAGACTCCGGTTCCTTTCTGATGCTTTCTGGAATCATAATGTTTTACATCAAACAGCAGCAGATCAAACTCCGGGGCCAGATCCTGAAAGATATCATCAGAAACATAACCGGTAGTTTCAATGGCAGTATGGATATTGTGTTTTTTTAAACGGAACAGCAGCGCTTTTACGAAATAAGACTGAACCATTCCCTCTCCTCCGGAGATCGTTACGCCGCCTCCGGACTCTTCATAAAAGTCAACATCCTGAAGGCAGACTTCAGTGACGTCATCTGCTGTTTTTTCTTCCCCTTCATAGCTGAGTGCCTCCCCCGGACAGTTTCGGACACAAGACAGGCATCCGCTGCAGCGGTCATGGTCAATCTGAATGTGATCTTTTTTCAAAGAAAAAGCCTGATCTGGACATGACTGAACACAGGTCTGGCAGTGCAGGCATTTCTTCTGGTCGTAAAGAATCTGCACCTCGCTCAGCTGGGATTCCGGATTGGCGCACCATTTGCACCGAAGAGGACATCCTTTCAAAAAGACGGTTGTCCGGATTCCCGGTCCGTCGTGGATGCTGAATTTTTGTATATTAAAAACAATTCCTTTGTCTGACATGTTTTTTCTCCCTTCTTATATTGATAACATCATAACACAAAAGTTACGAAATGTAAATAAAATAGTTT
>ERZ1090867.132-NODE-132-length-37873-cov-17.594902_pt1 | contig 37873 bp, 27 predicted proteins | sample MGYA00478476_ERZ1090867 | MGnify/ENA primary metagenome ERZ1090867 (study PRJEB33644, sample SAMEA5815742) | chicken gut metagenome | biome: Chicken; feature: Gastrointestinal Tract; material: Caecum | place: Ireland | collected 2019-01-01 | study: A study of the... | reverse complement strand
AAACGACCCGATTCTTTATAGACGAATTCCATCTCTTGCTTCGTGAGGAACAGACCGCGGCCTATTCGGTGGAGATCTGGAAGCGTTTCCGCAAGTGGGGCGGCGCGCCCACCGGGATCACCCAGAACGTCAAAGACCTGCTGGCTTCCCACGAGGTGTCGAATATTTTCGAGAATTCGGACTTCATCCTCATGCTCAACCAGGCCGCAGGCGACCGGCAGATTCTGGCAAAGCAGCTGAATATTTCTCCCTATCAGCTCAGTTATGTGACCCATTCCGGTGAAGGCGAGGGACTGCTGTTCTATGGCAATGTGATCTTGCCCTTCGTGGACCGGTTCCCCCAGGACCTGGAGCTGTATAAGATCATGACCACCAAGTTCTCGGACGGCACAGGTGAGGCCGGATGAAGCGCAAAAACACCCGGCTGACCTTTGTGGAGGAAAAGCAGCCCGGGACGGGTACCCGCCCCGCAGGGGGCAAAACCTCTGGGGTCGATCAGACCGGCAAGGCCAAAGCAAAACATTCCACCCGCGCCCCGCCCAAACGGGGCCTCAAGATGGACGCAGACAAAGCCAAAGAGCGGGCTGCACAGCTCCGGTTCGGCAAGGCTGAAATCATCGAAGAAAGCTCCAAACACCGCCGCCGCAAACCGGCTTTGGACGCGGTTCTGGCCGGGGAAACCCACAAACAGGTGGACCAGCAGAACCAGGATGAGAATACCGGCGTACAGGCTGCCCATGAAGGGGAACGTCTGGTGGAAGGCGCGGCAAAAAAGGGTGCAAAGAAGCTGAAAGATTCCAAGTACAGCCAGAAGCTGAAAGCCTCTCGAAAAGGGAAAAAGCCGGTTAAAGACCCCGACAAGCCAAAGCGCCAGACGGCGCAGTCGTACCGGGGGCAGCAGGCTGCACAGCCGCAACCGGCATCCAACCCCATCTCCCGATGGAAGCAGCGCCAGCAGATCAAGGCCGGGTATTATGCCCGGAAGGCTGGGGGCAAGGCCGGGGGCGCAGCCGGTGAAAAAGCCGGGAGCACTGCTGCCAAAAAGGCTGCGGAAAAGGCCAAAGCTGCCGCCGCCAAGACGGCGCAGTTTGTTTCCACCCATGCCCACCTGATCCTGATGGGCGGTCTCCTGGTGGTGCTGATTCTGGTACTCATTACCTTTATCACTTCCTGCTCGGTATTCTTCCCGGGCGGAACCGGTACTGTCTGGACCACCTCTTACACAGCTGAGGACGAGGACATTCTGGGTGCGGAGGAGGATTACTGTCTGTTGGAGGAAAAACTGATGGCCGAGATCGAGGCAATCCCGGCCAGTCACCCCGGCTATGACGAGTACAACTTCGACTTGGACCCCATCAACCATGATCCCTACGGGCTGGCAGCCATGCTGACGGCGATTCATGAAGCCTACACCCGGGGCGAAATACAGGGCACCATGACAGCTATCTTTGATATGCAGTACGAGCTGATCTTGACCGAAACCATCGAGATACGAACCCGGACCGAAACCCGAACGGACATTGATCCGGCCACCGGTGAGACCTACACCTATGAGGTGGAAGTGGAGTATGAGTGGAAGATTTTGAATATCACCCTCATCAACTACGGCATTGATTTTGTGGCCGTTAATATGTTGTCCGGGGATGATCTGGAGCGGTATCAGATTCTGCAGGAAACCCAGGGCAACCGGCCGGAACTGTTCGGCGGATTGTCTCTGGTGATCGGTTCGGACGGCTCAGGAGAAGCGGGCATCGACTACCAGGTGCCGGCAGAAGCTCTCACTGACCCGGAGTTTGGCTCCATGCTGAAGGAAGCTGAGAAATACCTGGGCACCCCCTATGTCTGGGGCGGTTCCACCCCGGAAACCGGCTTTGACTGTTCCGGCTATGTCTGCTGGGTCTTGAACCAGTCGGGCTGGGACGTGGGCCGCACCACGGCCAACGGCCTGTGGCAAAAGGCTGCCAAAATCTCGGAACAGGAGGCCAAACCCGGCGACCTGGTGTTTTTCGAGGGCACCTATGATGTGGCTGGCGCGAGCCACGTGGGCATTTATGTGGGCAATGGCATGATGATCTCTGCCGGCGACCCCATCAAGTATTCCAATATCCATTCCAGTTATTGGGACAAACATCTGCTGGGATTCGGAAGAATCCCAAAGTGACAAGGAGGAAATATGAGCGAAAAACTTGAAAAGATGCGGGCTGACCTGGCAAAAGCCAAGGAGCGCCGCATCCAGCTGAATAACCGCATTGAGCTGCTGGAACGCCGGATTGCAGAGGCTGAGAAAGTGGAGGTGGCCGAGATGGTGCGCACCGCCAACGTCACGCCGGAGCAGTTGGCGATCCTCCTGAAGCAGGCGGCCAGTGCAGCACCGAACCCTGCGGCCCTGGCTGCCGCTGGGGTAACTTTTGACAACAAGGAGGACATGGATGAAAGCATGGAATAAGTTCTGCTGTGCCCTGACTTCGCTGGTGCTGCTGATGGGCAGTCTGGCCGCCCCGGCCTTTGCCTATGGGACGGAAACGGCGGACCCCACCCCCGCCCCGGCACCTGCTCCCGTCACGGTTCCCACCGAGGAGCCTGCGGAAGAAACCCCGGTGACGGTACAGGAAGAAGTCACTGGTCCCCTGACGCCGGAGGGCAACCTGACCCTGGTGGATGATTACCACACCACCTATTCGGACGGCTCCGGACAGCAGTTCATCACGCTTGTGAGCAAATCGGGGGCCTATTTTTATCTGGTGATCGATCGGGCCGCAGATGGAGACGAGACGGTCCACTTCATGAATCTGGTGGATGAGGCGGACCTGCTGGCCCTCATGGATGAAGAAGACATTCCGCAGCCGGAACCGGAGCCGGAGCCGGACCCCGAACCGGAACCCGAGCCCATGCCGGAACCTGAACCGGAAAAAGAGGAAGGCGGAGCCGGTAAATTCATGCTGGCTCTGTTGGTGCTGGCAGGCATCGCCGGTGGCGGAGGATACTTCTGGATGAAGATGCAGCAGAAGAAGCGGGAGGCCGAGGAAAACAAGCCTGATCCCGATGCCGACTATCGGGAGGATGAAGACGAAATCGTTCTCCCCGACGGCGAACCCGAACCGGATGCAGCGCAGGACGAGGAAGCTGAACGCAAGGCATACCAGACCAGCGACGGCTACGAGGACGTGTAACACAAAAAAGGGCGGCAATGCCGCCCTCTACATATTTTTGATTTGATTTCAAGTAGATAAATTGCAGGGGCAGGCCATCAGATGCTCTGCATCGCGTTCTTGCCTGCTACATAGCCGTAGTACATGGCCATGGAGTGGCTGACGCCCTTCAAGCCGATGGGATACTCGGTGGCAAAGCGGTTGCCCTGCACATTGCCTGCCACATAGAGGCCGGGGATAATGTTGCGGTCGGCGTCAAAGGTGTGGCAGTTCTCGTCGCTTTCCAGACCGCCGATGCACACCAGCAGCAGCGCGGTGGTGAACTTGTCTGCGTAGAAGGGGCCATTCTCCAGCGCCCACATACGGGACGCAGGTTTATGAAAGTCCTCATCATAGCCGTCCTTGGCCAGCTGGTTGTAGCGCTGGATAGACTCCAGCGCGGTCTGCTGGGCAGCAGTATCATCAGGGTAAATCTTGGCAACCAGCTCCTCCAGCGTATCGGCTTTAATAACGCGGCCATCGGCTACGGCAGCCTCCAGCTGATAGGGACTCTTATAGTTGCGGTAGGTCTCGTTATTCTTGGGGCCATCTTCCTTGCTGGCGTAGTCCTCGTAGTAGCAGGCACCGCCGTGGGCAGCCGGCATATAGGGCAGTTGCTCGGGCCAGTTGGAGTCAAAGATCTGCCAGCTCTCGCGGTTTTTCTGCAGCTCGATCTGGTTTTCAATCTGCTGTCCGGGCAGATCCTCGTTCATAAAGCGCTTGCCATTCCAGTCCAGATTCAAAAAGCCCGCGTTGCCCATAACACCGACACCGTCAAGTGCGGCGCCGCCGCCCATGTGATGGATCATGGGTGCATGGCTCTGCTGTACCTGTGCGCCTGCCCACATACCCAACTGGATGCCGTCGCCCTGATTCGTGAAATTACCTTCCACATCCACATTGGTGAACATACAAGTGATGTTGTTCTCGATGACCTCCGGGCAGAAGTGCTTCAGCATTTTGGTGTTCTGCGAGTAATCGCCGGTGGACAGGATGACACCCTTGGCGGCGTTGCACTTGATGTACTCACCGGTGGCTGCATCGCGGGCATACAGACCTACGCAGCGGCCGTCCTCCATAATGAGCTTTTCCACAAAGCAGCCATAGAAGGTGTCCACGTTGCCGGTATCCACAGCCTTCTGCATATTGGCATTGACGGTGACGGACTGATTCGGCAAGAACTCCACAGAGGTGGGGTAGCAGGGAAAGCGCTCCTGCGTCCAGTCGTAGCGCTCGGGCAGAGGGTAGAAGATGGGGATCAGGAAGTTGTTTGCATTTTCATCGGGGATGGCGCTGCGGGTGGTTTCAGCGTAATACAGATCCGGGTTTGCTTCTACCCACCAGTCGAAGGTCTCTCCGATGTTGTGCGCCCACTTGCTCATAATAGCGCGCTTGCAGCGATAGGTGCTCTCCACCATGTGAGAATCAATGATCTCGTCGATCTGCTCTCGGGTCCATGTGTTGCGCCCCCACTTGGCTTGCACATTGCCGTTGATCACGGCATACTCGCCGCTACGACACTGGGCGCCCTTTTCAAAGGCTGCCACCTTGCCGCCGTCCTCGGCGATGCTGCGCACGGCTGCCACGCCGGCAACGCCGCAGCCGACCACGGCCACATCCACGTCCACCGTCTGGGTGACCTTGCTCTCGTCAATCTCGGGTTCCTCGCCCAGCCAGTCGTTCTCTGAATCGGCGGCGGTACTCTCTGCTTCTACCTTTACGCCCATGGCCTGCTCGATGCAGCTGGCGGCAGCCTTTTTGACAGCATTGGTAGTGATGGTGGTGCCGGAAATGTTGTCGATCTCGGCGTTCTGGGCCTCCATCAGAGCCTCCTGGAGGGTGGGAACAGCGGCACCGCCAATGTCGGCGGTCTCGTTGGATGCGTCCACCACAACCTCGGTGATGGCGCTCTCGCTGAAGGTCATGGTCACCTTGACCTCACCGATGCCCTGGGCGGTGCCGGTGTAGGTGCCGGGGGTGTAGATGGCCCCGCCCGAGGCCGTCGAGCTGGCGGCGGTGGAGCTGGCCGATTTGCAGGCCGACAGGGCGCCTGCGGTGACGCCGCTCATGGCGGCTGCAGCAGCAACCTTCAGGAAGCCCTTACGAGAGATCTTTTCCATCATGTTTCTCCTTTTTCAGTTCCTTCTTTTTCATGTGTGTGTGGGTTTTGCTCCCGTTCTCAGTTAGTATAAAATATAACGAACCAAAAGAGAAACAAAAGATTTTTGCAAGTGTAATAAAAAACGTTTATAACTCTGGCGCTTTATGCTATACTGATCCTACACACCAGAGAAAGGAGAAGCCTTATCTATGAACGATCACCAGCTACTGTGCTTTTTGACCGTACAGCGCACGCTGAACTTTACCGCCGCCGCAAAGGAACTGTACTGCACACAGCCCGCCCTCAGCTACCAGATTCGCACATTGGAAAAGGAGTTGGATCTGACGCTGTTCGAGCGCAGCACCACCCGAGTGGTGCTGACTGCGGCAGGCCGTGCCTTTGTACCCCACGCTGAGCAGCTGTTCCAGGGTGTCCTGAACGCCCGCACCGCGCTGAAGGGCTTTTCTGCCGGGCGCACCCTCACCCTGCGTCTGCCGCCGGTGCTGCTGCAGTGCGATCCCATCTACCCGGTGCTGATGGAGCGGCTATATGCTGCGCTGTCCGGATATGAGTTCCGGGTGGATACCACACCTCCGCGGATGAACGCTCATTTGATGCTCTGTGCCGAGGCAGATGCCGCCGTGCTTTTGACTTTCAGCCCAGCGCAGCCGGAGGTGGAGCGCACCCCCATCATGCACAACACCTTTTATCTGGCGCTTGCACCGAAGCATCCCCTCTACCGCTGTGAGAGCCTGCAGCTAGCAGACCTTGTAGGACAGCGGGTGTATTATGAGCCGCTGTATCAGGAAATCGTGGACTACGCAAGCACCCAGCCCGGAATGCCGTTTTCTGCCATGGAATGGTGCAGGGTGGAAAACTATGCCCGTGTCTACACTGAGCTATTGGCCGGGCGGGGGATGTTTTTATTTCCCATGAGATATCCCACCTACCCGGCAGCGTGGTACCGTCAAGTATGGCTGCCCCTGCCGGACACCGTTCTGCTGACCCTGCGGGACGACCCCCGCCCGGAGATAGCCACTCTGCGCCGGGTGTTCACCGAGGTGTATGAGGAAAGAACAAAAGCGCTTCTTCCGTAAAAAAGAAAATGGAGATGTTGCAAAATAGCTTCCTGAAAAAATACTGCACAAAACCTGGAACTTTTTTGGAGTTAAAGTTACTCAAAAAGGGTTCAGGGATTCTATTTTACACTATTTCTTTGTGCAAGTTGCTATTGTCAAACAAAGGATAAAATAGATCGAAGATTTCAACGTTTATCGGCTAGAATATATGCCATTTAAAACTTTATTGAGAGGTTTCGTTACCAAAGCGTCACTTTAATTTTGAACGAGTATCCTAATATAAAAGATATTTTAAACTTTTTTGAGTGAGATGCAAAATGTCCATTGCCAGGGAATCTTAAACCCATTAAATATGAACAATTATAAGTTTTTTGTGATACTACTAGAGCGTGTTTTAAAACCCGGAAGTTGTGTGCAAAGTGCCAATATGGTAAACTCATAATATGAGAAGACATGAATTAAGCGAAGCACAATGGAACAAAATCAAAGATTTGCTGCCCCCAGAACGAAAACCACAGGGAGGCCGGCCGGCAAAGAGCAATCGGGAGATGCTCAATGCCATAGTGTATTGGCTGAACACTGGCATTCCCTGGAGAGATATTCCCGAGAGATTTGGCCCTTGGCAAAGCGTATACAGTCGATTTCGTGCATGGACAAAAGCCGGCGTGTGGGAGAACGTTCTGGTGCAGTTGATTCAGCAGGATATTGTCGATGAAACGACCTTAATGTTGGACAGCACCAGCATTAAGGTACATCAGCATGCCAGCAGTTGTAAAAAAGGGGCGGCAGCGAGTCAAAAGGTCGCAGCCGGGGAGGATTAACCACGAAAGTTCATGTGGTAACAGATGGGCTTGGGAATCCGCTGCGTTTTTTGCTTTCCCGTGGAAACCGAAGTGATATTGGTATGGCTCAGGAGCTGTTAAATCCCTTTGACTTATCGGGCAAACTGGTTTTGGCAGATAAAGGTTACGACAGTGACAAGCTGTCTGACTGGATCAAAGGCCGTGGTGGAATTACCGTTATACCAAGCCGGCGTTCAGCCAGGCATCCGAGAAAGATTGATTGGGATGTTTATAAAGAACGCCATCTCATTGAAAATTTATTTCTAAAACTCAAAAATCATCGCCGTTTCTCTACCCGGTATGAAAAGAAGGCTGTCTATTTTCATGCCGTTGTTTCACTTGTCTGTATTTTGGTTTGGTTACTTTGATGGTTTTAAAACACTCTCTAGCCTTCTCTATTGTGAATGAGATTTGCTAGACGATTAAAATCGAAATTTGCTTCTGCTATATATTCTGATTATAAAATAGTTTTTATCAATTTACATTTACCAGCCTTGTATTTGCAGGGCTGTTTTTATTTCAAGATAGAAAGGAGAATTATTTTGCCCAAATTGATTTATGTAAATCTTTACATAAATCAACTTATGCGAAGATTTGCAAAATGTGGAGTTTTTAACAAAAGCATTCATAACTCGTTGTTTTCTCCTTTTTTCTTTACATAATATCCTCAAATGCTGCAGAATGGTAACGTACACTTATGTACAAAAAATTTGAGGAGGTTACCTTATGTCAAAAAACAGCATACCTATCAAAGATTTACCTTTGTACATTGAGCAGCTTTGCCTTCAACTACAAAAAATGGATTATTCTGAATCGACATGCCGCCGCACAAGAACTGTTTTAAAGCAGTATTGTGACTTTGCAGTGGATAATGGCATGGTGGAGTATGACAGCTTTTCCGTTCAAAAATTTGTAATCTCAAAGTCTGGCGATAATTTTCAAGATGTCTACCATAGCTATCGGTATAACCGTCCATTTTCAATGCTGGATGATTTTATTAGAACTGGGACAATCTTTCGTCAAAAGTACAGATCGACTTGTGGTTTTGAAGGTTCCTACGCAAATCTTTTTCAATCATATCTAGTGAATCTTATTTACATTCGAGATTTTTTGGGCCATGTGGATGTAAAAACCACTCAAATCTATGCTAGGGCTGATGTAACTTTAAAAAGAAAAGCGATTGAAGCTGCCAATGTGGTAGAAACGCCGCAGCCGCTTCGTTCATGGACCGACGATGATGATCTGATGCGATGGCTGTTTAATCTCGGAAAATTTTAATTAAGGAGAACAAATGCTTGTAGTAGAGTCGCACACCTACATATACCTCTGCTACAAGCATTGATTTTATGTAAAGAAAGGAATGGTTTTTTGCTTAGTGACGTTATTTGCTCAAAAAACTCCACATTTTGCAAATCTTCGCATAATCTAATCGTAACTGAAAAGCCCTCTGTAGCCCAGGCCATCGCCAAGGCCCTGGGCGTCACCAAACGCCGTGACGGGTATCTGGAAGGAGAGGAGTACCTCGTCAGCTGGTGTGTTGGCCATCTGGTGGAGCTGGCTCCACCCGGTAGCTATGATCCGAAACTGGTCAAATGGTCCAAGGCAGACCTGCCCATTCTGCCCAAAACGTGGCAGTACCTGGTGTCGCCTGGAACCCAAAAGCAGTTTGAAGTCCTGCGCAGCCTCATGGTCCGGCCTGATGTGGACCAGCTTGTCTGTGCCACCGATGCCGGGCGGGAAGGAGAGCTGATTTTCCGCCTCGTCTATCACCAGTGTGGTTGTACGAAACCCTTTACCCGGCTCTGGATCAGCAGCATGGAGGATGCCGCCATCCGGGAAGGATTCGCCCACCTGAAGCCCTCAACCGAATACGATGCTTTATACGAAGCAGCCCTTTGCCGGGAGCGTGCCGACTGGTTGGTCGGTATCAACGCCACCCGGCTTTTTTCGTGCCTGTATGGTCAGCCCCTGAACGTAGGCCGGGTGATGACCCCTACCCTTGCCATGACGGTGAGCCGGGAAGCTGCCATTGATGCGTTTCGGCCCGAACCTTTCTACACGGTGCTTCTCAAGATGGAGGACTGTATGGCATCCAGTGAGCGAATGAAAGACAAATCCCAGGCTGAGGCGCTGCTGGCAGAGTGCCGGAAAGCCAGTCAGGCAGTCCTGCAAAAAAACGAACGAAAGGAGAAAACAGAACGTCCGCCCGCCCTCTATGACCTGACATCTCTCCAGCGTGATGCCAACCGGCTGCTGGGCTATTCGGCGCAGCAGACTCTCGATTACACCCAGGCCCTCTATGAAAAGAAGCTGGTGACTTACCCCCGCACCGACAGCCGGTATTTGACCGAGGATATGGAGCCGGGTCTGCTGGATCTGGTTCGACAGACCGCCGCTCACTTTGGAGTAACCGGTGAAATTCCCATCCATGCAAAACAGGTCATCAACAGCAAAAAGGTCAGCGACCACCATGCAATCTTGCCCACCAGGAGCATGGCAAACGCTGACCTTTCTTCTTTGCCTGCAGGTGAGGCCCATGTCCTCCGCCTGATCGCAGCCCGCTTGCTGGCTGCCGTGGGAGAGCCGTACCGCTATGCGGAAACCACGGTGCAGATGGAGTGTGCTGGAACCGTCTTCACGGCCAAGGGCAAGACCGTTCTGGCCGAGGGCTGGAAGGCGGTCGAGCGAGCCGTCCTTGGGGATACCGCTGAAAAAGACAAGGAAAAACTGGAGATTCTGCCCGAGGTGCAGGAGCGGGAAACCATGCCTGTCCTGGATGCCCAGCTGAAAGAGGGCAAAACGTCCCCGCCCAAGCACTACACCGAGGATACCCTTTTGTCGGCTATGGAGACTGCCGGGAAAGAGGAACTGCCGAAGGAAGCCGAGCGCCGGGGCATTGGAACCCCTGCCACCCGGGCAGGCATCATCGAAAAGCTGGTAAAGAAAGGCTTTCTCGCCCGTGAGGGCAGCGGAAAGACAAAGAACCTGATCCCCACCGAGAAAGGACGGGCACTGATCGCTGTCATGCCCGAAGAAATCCAGTCACCTGCCATGACCGCTGACTGGGAGCAGCAGCTCCTGCAGATCGAGCGGGGTGAACTGGAACCCGAAACCTTTATGAACGAGATTGAACAGATGGTAGCCTCCCTGGTCGAAACCAGCGAGGCAGTGAAAGGAGCGAAAACGCTTATGAAGAACAATGGCAAGATCGTTGGTGTCTGTCCCCACTGTGGTGCAGAGGTAGTTGAGCGTGAAAAGGGTTGGTTCTGCGCGAACCGGGAGTGCCGGTTTGTGATTTGGAGGGACAACGCCTTTTTCAAGCGGCTGGGCAAACACGTTTCCGCCAAGCTGGTGGATAAGCTGCTGCGGGATGGCCGTGCCCGGCTCAAGGACTGCAAGAGCCAGCGCACCAGTAGAACTTATAACGCCTCTGTCCTGATGACCACCGAGGCTGATGGGCGGGCACAGTTCAGCCTGGAGTTTGAGAACGGAGGCAACCGCTGATGCAGGACGTTTTGGAACGCTTTTTCGCTGCCGAAAGCAATGTCTACCTGATTTTGCAGCTTAAGTCTGGGCCGGAGACACGGAACGAGCAGTTTGAATCACTGGACCGGTTGGCGCAGATGGGAAAGAAGCCGGATTTGATGCACTATGAGAATGCCTATTTTGCCAACACGCCGGCATATCTTCACGGCATGGACACAGCCGAAGCGCTGGAAGAACTTTATATGCAGTTCAATCTTTATCGTCCGCCTGACTTTAAAGGACACAGCCTTTCGGTCAGTGATGTAATCGCGCTGAAACTGGATGGGCACGCCTGTGCATTTTTTGTGGACAGGATCGGTTTCAAGGAACTGCCGGAATTTCTGGAAAAGATGAAGGAAACCGCCTGTTCCCGTCCGTCGCTGAAAGGGCAGCTGAAACGACCTGAAAGACCGGATTCTCCTGCAAAGGGGAAAAACCACAGAGAAAGGGATACACGATAATGAATTTCACCTATGAAGAAGTCAACCTTATGGCGCTTTACAACGCCGGCAGCCGTGAGCGGCTGATTGAAGTGTTGACCGAGATGCGAACCTATCTCACTTTTTCCGAAACGGAGCTGCGAGACCTGACCGACAGCACTCTCGACAAGCTGGCCGGCATGACCGATGCAGAGTTTGCTGAGCTGGACCTGTACCCGGATTTTATTTGAGGAGGGCTTATGGCGGACGAAAAAGCGACCGAAAGTAAGTGGCAGTGCTATATCATCCCTGACCTCGCCACCTGGACGGGGGCAGCAGGAAGCAAGCCACATACACCCATCGAGTTCTGTGACACCTACGAGCAGGCTGTGGCCCGGTTTCAGGAGCTGCGCTCTGAACCCTATAACAGCGAGGACCTGTCGGCGGCCCGGCTGACCTTTGGTGTTCAGCGTGAGGACCCGCCCGGTGCTGCTGACCTGCTCCAGGTCCGTCAGGGAAAAAACTTTTTGGTGGAAGATTACACGCGGATGGCATCGGTAAACCAAAGTCCCGAGGCTATGGATATTCTTCGGAAGATGCGGAAGGACCTGGGTTTTGACCGGGTTCGAGTCTATGAGCGGGATGCCTATGGGGGCTTTTGTGATCCCAAAGATATAGCATTCAGCCGTTGGAAGCATCCTCTTAAACCGATGCTGAGAAAATCTGTGCTGAATGACCTGAAAGAAACTGGCGGCAAGACTGCACCCGCCCCGAAACCCCAACGGAAAAAAGAGAGGGGCCGGGAATAAGAGAAAGGAGGTCCCGTTATGCCCACAAAAGCCGAGCTGTATTCACAGCTTGCATCTGATACCGCCCGCCGCCTGACCGGAAACTGGGAACGGTGGGCGGATTTTTTATCTCTGGCCGGAAGGCTGTATAAGTACCCCTATTCCGACCAGCTGCTGATTTACGCCCAGCGCCCGGACGCCACCGCCTGCGCCGAGTATGATATCTGGAATGGCCGGATGAACCGGTTTGTCCGGCGCGGCTCCAAAGGCATCGCCCTGCTGGATGACAGCAGCGGCACCCCGCACCTGCGGTATGTGTTCGATGTTTCGGACACTGGCACCCGCCGAAACTCTCTGGACCCGGACCTCTGGCAAATGGATTACAGCTTCCGGGAACCGGTGGCCGAGATGCTGGCGAAAACCTATGGGGTCAGTGACCCCAATTTCGCCCAGCAACTTGCAGACCTCTCCGGCAAACTGGTGGAGGACTACTGGGACAACAACGCTCAGGATATCCGCGACATCGTTGACGGTTCTCTCTTAGAAGGGTATGATGATCTTGGACTTGAGATGGAATTCAAGTCAGCGGGTGCCATCAGCATCACTTGGCTGCTTTTGTCCCGATGCGGCATCGACCCGGAAGGATGGTTTGACCGGGATGATTTCCAGGCGGTCTATTCCTTCAGCACCCCGGCAGCCGCGAACGTCCTGGGCACAGCAGTCACAGAAAGCTGCAGCCAGGTGCTGCGGCAGATCGAAAGGACCATCAAGACCACCACCCGGCGCAGAAATATAGAAAGGAGCCAAGAATATGAGCAGCTTAACTTATACTCAGAACGGGGATTATCTGATCCCGAACCTGGCGCTAAGCGAACAACCGTCGAAGCCCCTGGGCAAGTACGGACGGATGCGGCAGACGTATCTCAAAACCCACCGGCGTCTGATTTACAATCAGCTGCTGCTGTCCGGGAGCCTGTTCCCGCACCTGCAGGAAGTGGACAAGACGGCGCACCAGCGGCTGGAACAGATGATGCCCCAGCTGGCGAAGGAAGCGGGAGCGACGGAGGAGCTGAAAGCCCGCGATCCGATGCAGTGGGTGGGCCTGATGAACACCTGCAAGGCACAGGCCGAGGAAATCCTGATGGAGGAGCTCATCAACAACTGAGTTTCTTCCCCAGTGAAGCGGAGCAAATCGAACAGATCGACCGACGAGCGGAGACTGAAAAAGTCTCCGCTTTTTCTTTTTCCGGTGAGGATATTGCGCTGGCCCTGGCCAGCGGCAGCGGATTTGCCCAGGGCAAAGAGCGGATTGCGGCCTTTTTCCAGGAGAACCACACTCCCAAAGAACGGGCCGAGTTTTTGAAAAACGAGTACGGTATCGGAGGGCGGAGCTGGACATTCCAGGACGGGAAAGACGGATTCCTCGAATACAATGCCCAAGGTTTCAGCCTGCGATCTTATCCCGAAGGGCAGGAACAAAGGCTGAAATGGCCCGAAGTGGAAAAGCGCATCCTCATTCTGATTGCTGCTGGCAAGTATCTGGATGATGCAGAACAAGACACCCCGGAGGTGCTCTCTGAAACTGCCGATGAGCCCCGCACAGAAGGAGAAACACTGCGCGAAAAACTGGCTGACCGCGGCATTGAAAATGGACAGGTGGTAGACCCTGAAAAGCTGGACAACGATCCCTTTATTCGGCAGGTGGTGTCGGATGCCGAGCAGGAAGCCTCAGAACCCGCCGCTGATGTGCCGGAGGAAACGGCCCCGGCCAAACCTGAGAAGCCCCTGACGGTGGAGAACGTGACCGATATCCAGGTAGAAAGCAGCAGCTATTCTGCGATCTCTCGGGAAAAGGAGTATCACCTGTCCTGCAAGATCAACGGGGTGCCGGACACGGCTGGTCTACACCGTATCCCAGCACGATGACGGCGAAGGTTTTACCATCCAGAGCCAGAAGGACGATATCTGGAAGAAGATGTCTCGCCCGGAGCTGGAAAAGCTGGAGGATGTGCTGGCCAGAGCGGTGGAGTTTGACTACTGGAGCAAATCCATCGAACACGCAGCGGATGCAGACGCCCTTGAAGTAGTGGCACTGGATTACCGCTGGGCCGAAAATCTGAATCTGAGCGATGAGCAGCAGGATGCACTTTGGAGCCAGATCGAGACCCGCAGGGCGCAGCTTACCGCCCAGCCCACCTTTGCCACAGAACCGGTGGCGGCTTACCCGGCAGAAGAAACAAATCTGCCCTATGATGTAGTGGTCGAAAAACTCCACATCGAGCCGCCCATTGAGTCTCACGAACAAGAAACGCCTGCGCCTCCCGCCCAGAACTTCCGCATCTCCGACAGCCATCTGGGCGAGGGCGGACCGAAACAGAAGTTTGCCCGCAACGTGGAAGCTATCCGCACCCTGCAAACCCTGGAGTCTGAAAACCGGAACGCCACCCCGGAAGAACAGGAAACCCTGTCCCAGTACGTTGGCTGGGGCGGTCTGGCAGATGCCTTTGACCCGGACAAGGACAGCTGGGCCAAGGAGTACGCCCAGCTGAAGGAACTGCTCTCTCCCGAGGAATACGCTGCCGCCCGGGCCAGCACCCTGAACGCACACTACACCAGCCCCACCGTCATTCACGCCATCTATGACGCAGTGGAGAAGATGGGCTTCCAGACTGGCAACATCCTGGAACCTTCCTGCGGCGTGGGCAACTTCTTCGGGATGCTCCCCGAGAGTATGGCGGGAAGCAAGCTGTATGGCGTGGAGCTGGACAGCATTTCGGGCCGTATTGCTCAAAAGCTCTACCCGGAGGCCAACATCACGGTGGCGGGCTTTGAGACCACCAAGCAGCAGGACTTTTATGATTTGGCGGTAGGCAATGTGCCCTTCGGCAACTACAAGGTCAATGACAAAGCCTACAACAACCTCGGTTTCTCCATCCACAACTATTTCTTTGCCAAAGCTCTTGACCAGGTGAGGCCGGGCGGCGTGGTGGCCTTTGTCACCAGCCGATACACGATGGATTCCAAGGATTCCACCGCCCGCAAGTATTTGGCCGAGCGGGCCGACCTGTTGGGAGCCATCCGGCTGCCCAACAATGCGTTCCGCGCCAATGCCGGCACCGATGTGGTGTCCGATATCATCTTCCTCCAAAAGCGTGACCGGCCCATCGACCGGGAACCTGACTGGGTACAGCTGGGCCAGACCAAGAGAGGCATCTCCATCAACCAGTATTTTGTGGACCATCCTGAGATGGTTCTGGGAGAACTGACCACCGAGAGCACCCAATATGGCCGGGAGGAAAGCACTGTCCTGCCCATTGCCGGTGCAAACCTGAGCGAACAGCTGACGGAGGCTATCTCCCATCTGAAAGGCGAATACCGGGAAGCCGAGCATACTGCCCCGGATGTGGGAGAGGCTGAGACGGGCCGCGATTTCCTGCCCGCTGACCCCAATGTGAAGAACTTCTCCTACACGGTGGTGGACGGAGAGGTTTACTACCGCGAAAACTCGGTCATGACCCACCTGGAGCTGAATGACACGGCCAAGGGCAGGGTCAAAGGCATGGTGGAACTGCGGCAGATCGTCCACGAGCTGATTGACCTGCAGATGGAAGACGGCCCCGATGACGCCATCCGGGAAAAACAGTCTGAACTCAACGCAGCTTACGATGCCTTTGCCAAAGAATACGGCCTGTTGAATGACCGCAAGAATGGCCGCCTGTTCGAGGACGATTCTTCCTATTACCTGCTCTGCTCACTGGAGAACCTGGACGAGAACGGCAAGCTGAAAAGCAAGGCGGATATGTTCACGAAACGGACCATCCGGCCCGAACGGAACATCAGCCATGCCTCCACCCCCAGCGAGGCGCTGGCCATCTCCATCGGAGAACGAGGCCGGGTGGATCTCCCCTATATGTCCGAGCTGCTGGGCAAGCCGGAAGACTATGACAGCATCATCACCGATCTGCGGGGCGTGATCTTCAAGGACCCGACTGCGGATGTGACCGACCCGGAAGCAGGATGGCAGACTGCGGATGAATACTTGTCCGGCAACGTCCGCAACAAGCTGCGGATTGCCGAACTGGCAGTCCTAACCAACCCGGAATTTGCTCCTAACGTGGAAGCTCTGACCAAGGCTCAGCCCCGGGACCTGGAAGCCTCTGAAATTGATGTGCGTCTGGGTGCCACCTGGCTGGACCCCAAGGTGATCCAGCAGTTCATGCTGGAGACTTTCCAGGTACCGTTCTATCTGCGCCGGGCCATCCAGGTGAACTTTTCTCCCCTCACAGCCGAGTGGCAGATCGAGGGCAAGGGCAAGACCGGTATCAACGATGTGGCCGCCTACGAGACCTACGGCACCAGCCGGGCCAACGGTTATAAAATCCTGGAGGACACCCTGAATCTGAAGGATGTGCGGGTGTATGACACCATTGAGGACGTGAACGGCAAGCAGCAACGGGTGCTGAACAAAACGGAAACCACCCTGGCCCAGCAGAAGCAGCAGGCTCTCAAGGACGCTTTTGCGGGTTGGATTTGGAAGGACCCGCAGCGCCGTGAAACCCTGGTCAAGCAGTATAATGAGCTGTTCAATTCAACCCGGCCCCGGGAGTATGACGGCAGCCACATCCATTTCGTGGGTATGAACCCGGAAATCAGCCTGCGGGAGCACCAGAAGAACGCCATTGCCCATGTGCTCTACGGCGGCAACACCCTGCTGGCGCACGAGGTCGGCGCAGGCAAGACCTTTGAAATGGCGGCCTCCGCTATGGAGGCCAAACGTCTGGGTCTTTGCCAGAAATCCCTTTTTGTTGTCCCCAATCACCTGACCCTCCAGTGGGCGCAGGAGTTTCTGCACCTCTACCCCAGCGCCAAGCTGCTGGTGGCAAACAAGAAGGACTTTGAAACCGCCAACCGAAAGAAGTTCTGCGCTCGGATTGCCACCGGCGACTATGATGCGGTCATCATTGGTCACAGCCAGTTTGAGAAAATCCCCCTTTCTTTTGAACGGCAGGAGCGGATCATCCAGGAGCAGATCGACGAGATTCAGGCTGCCATTGCGGAGATGAAGTACCGTGTAGGAGAACGGTTCACCATCAAGCAGATGGAAAAGACCCGGAAGGGCCTGGAACAGAGGCTGGAAAAGCTGAAAGCCACCGAGCGGAAAGATGACGTTGTGACCTTTGAGCAGCTGGGTGTGGACCGGCTGTTTGTGGACGAAAGTCACAGTTTTAAGAACCTCTTTTTGTACACTAAGATGAGGAATGTGGCAGGCCTTTCCACCTCGGAGGCTCAGAAGTCCAGCGATATGTTTGGCAAGTGCCGTTATATGGACGAGGTCACTGGAGGCCGGGGCGTGATCTTCGCCACCGGCACCCCGGTGTCAAATTCCATGACAGAGCTGTATACGGTTATGCGGTACCTTCAGTATGGCACCCTGCAGCAGAAGGGCCTGACCCACTTCGACTGCTGGGCCTCCACCTTTGGCGAGACCACAACCAGTATAGAACTGGCCCCGGAAGGCACCGGCTACCGGGCGCGTACCCGCTTTGCAAAGTTCTTCAACCTGCCGGAACTCATGAATATGTTCAAGGAAGTCGCAGATATCAAAACTTCGGACCAGCTCCACCTGCCGGTGCCGGAGGCCAAGTTTGAGACTGTGGTGGTGAAGCCTTCTGAGATTCAGAAAGGAATGGTGAAGGAACTATCCAAGCGGGCTGCCGCCGTTCACAGCGGTGCGGTGGATGCTGCAGAGGACAATATGCTTTGCATCACCAACGACGGACGGAAGATCGGCCTGGACCAGCGGCTGATGAATCCGCTGCTGCCGGATGACCCGGACAGCAAGTTAAACGCCTGCGTCCGCAATGTTCTGAAGATCTGGGAAGAAGGAAAGGATCAGAAGCTGACCCAGCTCTTGTTCTGCGATCTGTCCACCCCCAAGGGAGATGGGCAATTCAACGTCTATGATGACATCAAAAAGAAGCTGCTGGCAGCGGGGGTGCCCGAGAGTGAGGTGGCCTACATTCACACTGCCGATACCGAGGCAAAAAAGAAGGAGTTGTTCTCCAAGGTACGGGCAGGCCAGGTCCGGGTCCTGCTGGGCAGCACCCAGAAGATGGGCGCTGGCACCAACGTCCAGGATCGCCTGGTGGCAGTCCACCACCTGGATGTGGGCTGGAAGCCCTCGGACATGACCCAGCGCAATGGCCGTATCATCCGCCAGGGCAACCGGAACAAAGAGGTGCAGGTCTACAACTACGTCACTGAGGATACATTTGACGCATACCTGTGGCAAACTCTTGAGAATAAGCAGCGATTTATCTCCCAGATTATGACAAGCAAAAGCCCGGTCCGATCCTGTGATGATGTAGACGAACGGGCTCTCAGCTATGCCGAGATCAAGGCATTGTGCGCTGGAAATCCGCTCATCAAGGAGAAGATGGACCTGGATATCGAGGTGTCCCGGCTCAAGGTTCTCAAAGCAGACCACCAGAGCCAGCAGTACCGGCTGGAAGATAAGCTGCTCAAGACCTTCCCTGCCTCCATCCAGCACCAAAAAGAGGTTATTGCCTGCATGAAGCAGGATGCAGAAACTGCAGAGGCCAATCCCCAGGTGAAGGACGGCTTCTGCGGTATGACCATCCGGGGGATGCACTATGAGGACAAGCTCTCTGCCGGTGAGCGGTTGCTGGCCGCCTGCCAGGAGCTGCCCTCGGCGGAGCCGGTGGAGATCGGCAGCTATCGTGGTTTCCCGATGGAACTTTCTTACAACGCCTTCCACAATCAGTTTGAGGTCGCCTTTAAGGGCTTGTCCAATAACCATGTGTTCCTGGGCACCGATGCCCGAGGCAACATCACCCGGCTGGACAATGCCTTGGACAACTTCCCGGAGCGGATCGAGAAGGCCGAAAACTACCTTGGTACCCTGATCCAGCAGCGGGATGCTGCCCAGGCCGAGCTGGGCAAGCCCTTCCCCCAGGAAGAAGAACTGGCGGCCAAGTCTGCCCGTCTGGCAGAGCTGGACGCCCTTCTGAACATGGAGGACAGCCCCAGCCAGGAAACACCCGGGGAAGAAAAGGCGGAGTCAAAAGAGGAAGGCCGCAAACCTTCGGTGCTGGCCGAGCTGAAAGCCAGTGTGCCTGACCAGCCGCCCCGGCCCAAAACCCACGAAAAGGAGGCGGATGCCCGATGACCAACGAAGAACTGAACACGGCCCTTTATAAGAAAATGTTTGCAGAACAGGAGCAGTTCAAAGGCTGGATGCTGACCCAGCCGCCCGAGAGAATCCTGGAACACAGTTATGAGTACACGGTGCGAGAGGATTTTCTTCTTGCTCTGGAGCAGGACGATCTGACCAGAGGCCAAATCGCAGCCCTGCTGGCCACTCCCACACCGCTGGATGACCTCTTTCACACGTATGAAGCAACCGAAACGCACCACATGGAGGAAGTCTGGAGCTGCCTCGAGAGCTTGGCGGAGTACCGCAAAGCGGAGCAGGCCGTGCAGGAGGAACGGCTCAATATTTCCTGCAAGGAAGCCATTGAGGAAGCCATCGACGGCAATTATCGGGGGAACAGCCTGGATGCGAAAGCAGCGGCGCAGGAAGTTCTGGACCAGTTTGGACCCGAGCGGGTCCAGACTGTCCTTGCTGCGACGGTACAGGACAAGGACTGGGATGCCCGATTCTCCCGCGAGAATAAAGCGTGGGCGCGGACGGTGCCCATGCCACTGGCAGTAGATGGCGCGAACCGGCGGGCCCGGTGGCTGGTGGACAGCCATCCCGGACTGGCCAATCTGTTTGTGGATCAGGTCCGGGACCTGGCCCGGGAGCGGGAAAAGGAAAAGTCGTCGGTGATCCAGCAGCTGCGGCAGGAGCCGACCGTCGGTAAGGCCAAGGCAGCCCCTCCCAAGAAGCGGGAGCCGGAGCGGTAATGGAAAAGTCTGAGGTCATTATTCTGAGGGTATCTCCCGAGGAATTGAGCCGGATTCGGAAAAAGATGCTGGACGTGGGTGTCCTCAATCAGAGCGCCTACCTGCGCAAGATGGCCCTGGATGGCTACTGTGTACGGCTTGATCTGGACGAAGTGAAAGAACTGAACCGACTGCTGCGCATTTGCAGCAACAATCTGAATCAATACGCAAAACGCGCCAATGAAACCGGCGCCATCTACAAGGCAGACATTGAGGATTTGCAGAGGCGGCTGGATGCCATCTGGCAGCAGCAGAAGGAGCTTTTAACGGAATTGGCAGGTATTGAATAATAAACACGGTATAGCGAGTAAAGCTATACCGTGCTACATAGAGTCGAGAGCCTTGCAGGATAATGGACTGTCCTGTATACTGAAACCAGAAAGGAGGCAAGTTCGATGCGGATGATTTTGAAGGTTTTTGTTTGGCCGGTGATTTTGCTGCTGGGGGTGCTGTGTTTTCTGGGCACCATCGCATACAAAGTAGCTGCCTATGTGATCTCTCCCTTCCTCCTGCTGGGCCTTGGATGCTGCATTTACTGCTTGGTACAAGCCCGCTGGATGGACCTGGCAATCTTTGCCGTGATCGAGCTGGGTATCCTTTTGGCGCTGTTTGTCATGATCGGGCTGGTGATCCACGCAGAAAATTTACGAGATTGGATGCGCAGCCTTTTAAGCTCCTGATGGGAAAACCGGAGCCCTGGCATAGACCACCAGGGTCTCGGGATGGATAAGAAGTACGGGTTTATTATGAGACAAAGCATAATGAACCGTGTAGCCTGTTCCGCTGGATTCCTGGTTTTTGTAATCGTAGACGCCGAGCAAAACGTCGGTATGATCCACCAGATATCGGTTCCTGGCGTGGTAGCACCCGGAAAAATATCGGGGACTTAGGACAAGGACTTCACAGCTTCTCTTTAAGAGATTGGAATAGCGATCCTGATCGGCAGCCTTCCAGCGTCGTTCCTGACCTTCAAAGGGGATGATGCAATGGAGCTGCAGGTCGGGATTTTGCTGTTTCAGAGAAAGAATGGCTTCTCCGGCCCAAAGATCTACCCCGAGGGCGCAGCCGGAATAGAAATCTGTAACCCCGCGATGATGAAGCCGCAGAATCTGTTTTTCCAGCACGGTTTTTAGTTGAATACAGCCGGGGGCTGACTCGTCATACTGGAAACTGAAATGGGATGGACGGTGGCCAGTAAAAGCGCAGGAAGTCAGCACTGCCATAAGTTTTTCCTCTTGGTTTGACCCTTTGCCATGTGTAAGAAGTCTGACAAGACTTCTTATATCTTCTAAAGCTATTGTACGTTGGATACACTTAACTTGTCAACGATAGGACAAGTATCCAAAACAATAAGCTGAGGTGAGAACGTGGAGGAGTACGGGACCATTCGCATCAAGCTGGATGAACTGATCCAAAAGGCCGGCATCAGCAAGAACAAGTTGAGCCATAAGGCGGAAATGCAGCGTTCACAGATCAACAACTATTGCAACAACGAGATCACGCGATTGGACATCGACGTGCTTGCAAGAATCTGCACTGTGCTGAATTGTGAAATTGGGGACTTGCTGGAATTTATCCCTCCAGAGAAAACGAAATAAAAATATATGGGGAGCCCGGCAAAAATGCCGGACTCCCCACTTTTTGTGATATGTTCTCCCACAGATTGAGTTTGCAGAAAGATGCCATTTGGAGATGGATTCAAGTATGTGCCGGGCTATGCCGACAGAACAGCTTGTCAGATGATTTTTCCGACACACTTTAAGGCTTGCAGTGCGTTCAGAATTTTGGCCAGTTGCTGATGATAATTTGACTCGTTGTATCGGATATATCCAACAGTCATGAATGTACCATAACGAAAGGTTTTCTTTTCAAATTCGCCGTCCAGTTGGTCTCTCAGATATTCATACAGAGTCAGCCTAGCCTGGGTTGATTTTGACGGGGCAGGATTGTTTTTAGGATCGACCGAATATTTGACCGCGATAATATCGTTCTCAATCTGGAGGTACAGGTTATCGCAGATGTCTTCTGTCAGACCCATGGCATCAAGTTCATCGCTCGTAAAAAGATCGCTCAACCACAAGGCCATAAACCCGCCCGAGGGGTTGGACACATATCCCCAGGAGCAGTCTTTCCCCCACAAAGGGTTTGGTCCGCTTTCCAGGTCCTTCTGCAGGTGTTTGAAAAAGCCCCTGTAGGAATCTGGGGTCCAGTCTTCGATTTTTAAGAACTGATAACTGTTTGCCCTGTATTCAATCCATTCCAGGTACTCCAGATAGTTGCGGAAGATGGGATTCTCAATGGTTTCTTGATATCGCCGGAAAATGGACAGCAAATCTTCGCGTGTGAATTCGCAGTCCACACCTTTCTCCGGTCTGGGTTGGTCAAAGATCTTATAATACACCGTAATGATATTGTCTCTGGAAAGCCACGGTTCAGATTTCAACAAAGCCTCTTTGTACCGCTCGATCTGATTATCATGGACGTTTGTAGCGACTTTATCCTCCAGGATGATCCGGAAATCGTTGAAATAAACCAATACGTCAATGTTGTCGTACTGCTTCTCTATTTTTTGAATCCGCCAATCATCGCAGTAGCCCTGCTGGTTTTTACTCCGGAGAATCCGGTTCATGAAAACCATGGCGCATTCCCGGATCTGCGGGTCGGAGTCCCATCCATCTTCGGTGAGGTGGGAGAGCAGCCAGCAAATGAATGCATCCTGGGAGAGTTCACTGGTTGCATACCGGAATAGATTGGTTACGCAAAGATTGAAACTCATAAAGACTCCTCCTTATATGTATATTTCTCTTACCCTGGAAACGTGTCACAGGGAGAATTTTGTCGGTTTGGTCTTTACTTTTTGAACCAAAAACTGCAAAGTGTCGATTTGTTTCAAGTATAGCACACTGTTATTCAGCAGACAACGTCAGGCCCCAGCTTATGTGAGGAGGTGGAATCAATGGCTGCCACACGCCTAATCGCCCTGCACGTCAATAAGGGCAAGAGTGTTGCCCAGTGTCTCCGCGCCCGGACGGATTATGTGCAGAACCCGGAGAAAACGGACAATGGAGAACTTGTTACTGCCTATGAGTGCGACCCCATGACGGCAGATCAGGAGTTTCTATTGGCAAAACGTCAGTATGAGCATATCACCGGGCGGCGGCAGAAGCGTGACGTGATCGCCTATCAGATTCGGCAGTCCTTCAAGCCGGGGGAGGTAACGCTGGAAGAAGCAAATGCCATTGGCCAGGAACTGGCCAAACGATTTACCAAGGGCAAACACGCTTTCATTGTGGCCACCCATACAGATAGGTCGCACATCCACAATCACATCGTTTTCAACTCGACTTCCCTGGATTGTACACGGAAATTCCGGGACTTTCATCTGTCCTGGCTGGTTCTGTCTAAGCTCAGTGACATGATCTGCCTGGAATACAAGTTGTCTGTCATCACCCCGAAGCCCTACAGGGAACGCACAAAGTACAAGTATCCCGAACGCCTGTCCATCCGGGACCAGATCCGCGCTGACATTGATGCGGCCATGCGGCAGAAACCACAGAGCTTTCAGGAATTGGTGGGCCTCCTTGAACAGGCGGGATACGAGTACCAGGAAGGCAAGTATCCGGCCATTCGAGGGAAGGATCAAAAGAAATTTATACGCTTCAAATCTCTGGGAGAAGGATACACCCAGGGAGATCTGGCGCTCGTGTTTGCCGGACAGCGGGAACACCAGCCCCGCAAGCCGGACAAGCGAACAAAGCAGCCTGCCCGGAAGATGAACCTGCTGATTGATATTCAGCAAAAGATGACAGCGGGGAAGGGGAAAGGCTATGTCTGCTGGGCAAAAGTGTTCAACCTGAAGCAGATGTCCAAAGCACTGCTTTTTCTGCAGGAGAACGGCATCGAGAGCCTGGACCAGCTGAATGAGAAAACCGCTGCCATTGTACAGCAAACAGAGGAATTGAGAGATTCCATCCGGGCCGATGAATCTCGCCTTGCTGAGATTGCGGTGCTGCGGGGGCACATTCTGAACTATGTCAAAACACGGGATATCTACCAGGCATATAAGGCCAGCGGATTCAGCAAGGGGTATTTTGAAACCCACCGGCAGGCCCTGACCCTCCACAAGGCAGCCAAGGAAGCCTTCAATCAGCGGGACTTGAAGAAGCTGCCCCGCATCCGGGACCTGAATGCCGAGTATGCGCAGCTTCTGGAGCGGAAGAAAAAGAACTACGCCGAGTATCGCCAGCAGAAAGCACAAATGCAGGACTGGCTGATGGCACAGAAGATTGTGTCCGTGATGCTGGATGAAAAAGAACAGAAAGAAACCGAGATCAAACGGCAGGAAGAAAGAAAAACACCGGAACATTGTCAATGATCTGGCTGGCACAGCAGTTCGCCATACGGCGGCTGCTGTGCCAGCTTTTTCATTTTAGGGTTTGAATATGCAGGTATAATGTGTCATAATAAATATAGTTATAGCTTATAAACTCCCGGATGCAAAGGTGTATTGGAAAATGAAAATTGCCACTTGGAATGTCGAGCGTTTGAAGCATAAAGATGCGTTGGATCGAATTGTTTTGTTGTGCAGCCAATTGGATGCTGATATTCTGGTCCTTACGGAGAATGATCAGCAGATTGTGCTGGACTACCCTCATTGCATTCATACGCCGATTCCAAAGAGCTGTGTCCTGCCAGGGGGCAGGGGAGTGCTGCATTACAGACCGACAGAACATCGTGTCTCAATCTTTAGCAAGTATCCTTGTGTCCGGCATTACAAGACTTTTGATCCATATACAGCCTTATGCGTGGAACTCAAAACTGAGAAGGAAAATCTTGTGGTTTATGGAACTGTGATTGGCATTTTGGGCAACCGGGACAAATCATTTTTGCATGATCTACAAAAGCAGATTTCTGATTTTGATCGCCTCGCAAAAGAAGGAAAGAATCTTTGTGTCTGCGGCGATTTTAACTGCAGCTTTGGGGATAACTATTATTTCACCCAGGTTGGGCGGAGCTTGTTGCAGGAGTCTTTTCAGAAAAACCAAATGCGGCTGTTGACAAAAAACGTTCCCTACTGCGTGGATCACATTGCAATTTCATCTCGGTTCGTTTCAAAAGAGCACATTCAAATCCAGGAGTGGAACCATAACAAATCTTTGTCAGATCATAAAGGCGTTGCCGTCAGTTTTGTCTGAGGGCAACAAATGTGGAAGTTTCATCGGTTCATTTGTTCAGCATTAAAAGAATTGAAAGTGAGGGGCTCTGCTGCTTCAGTGTAAATTAGGGCAGCTATCCTGGCCGCCTGTCACAAAAAAATTGAAGTCCAGAAAATTTTAATTCCGCACCAGGTATAAGCTGGAAGAATTGCAGGTTTGTTTGTCGCGGAGATACAGACCGCGTGATGGAGGAAGTAAAAGTGGAGTTGATCAATAATACGACAAAGACCTTGCGGGATGATTTGTCGCAGGAAATAAAGAAGGGAAGCAAACTTTCGATTGCCGCTGCCTGCTTCTCAATTTATGCATTTCAAGAACTGAAGAAGCAGCTCAAAGAAATTGAAGAGCTGCGGTTTATTTTTACATCACCTGCATTCATTCGTGAGAAGCCGCAAAAAGAAAAGAGAGAATTTTATATTCCGCGTTTAAACCGGGAGCGGAGTTTGTATGGAACAGAGTTTGAAGTAAAGCTGCGGAACGAGCTGAATCAAAAAGCGATTGCAAAAGAGTGCGCAGAATGGATTCGCAAAAAAGTGACCTTTAAATCCAACGTGACCGATGAAAGCATGATGGGTTTTATCAATGTGGATGATAAGAACTATATGCCGGTCAATGGATTTACCACAGTGGATCTGGGATGTGAGCGGGGAAACTACGCATACAATATGGTCCAAAAAACAGAGACTCCGTTTTCCCTGGCATACTTGCAGTTATTTGAGCAGTTGTGGACTGACGGCAGCCGCCTGCAGGATGTGACAGACGAGGTAATCGAAAACATAACAACTGCCTATCAGGAAAATTCGCCGGAATTTATTTACGTTGTAACGCTTTATAATATCTTCAATGAGTTCCTCGAAGATATCTCAGAGGATACCCTGCCCAATGAGGCAACCGGATTCAAAAACAGCAAAATCTGGTCACTCCTCTACAATTTTCAAAGAGATGCAGCCATTGGGATCATCAATAAGCTGGAAAAGTTCAACGGGTGCATTTTGGCAGATTCCGTAGGTCTTGGCAAGACTTTCACCGCCCTGGCGGTCATCAAGTATTATGAGAACCGCAACAAATCTGTGCTCGTCCTTTGTCCCAAAAAGCTGGCAAATAACTGGAATACCTATAAGGACAACTATGTGAACAATCCGATTGCTTCTGACCGGCTGCGGTATGACGTTCTATATCATACAGATCTGAGCCGGACAAGCGGTTCATCCAACGGCATTGATCTGGGCCGGCTGAACTGGAGCAATTATGATTTGGTTGTGATTGATGAATCCCACAATTTCCGAAACGGCGGCAATCTCTCAGGGAAGAATGAGGAAAAGGAAAATCGATATACCAAGCTGATGAACAAAGTCATCCGCAAAGGCGTCAAGACCAAGGTTTTGATGCTTTCGGCCACGCCAGTCAACAACCGGTTTATTGACTTGCGCAACCAGCTGGCACTTGCCTACGAAGGTAATTCTGATCTGCTGGATGAAAAGCTGAATACATCCCACCCCATTGATGAGATTTTCCGAAATGCCCAGAGGGCCTTTAACACCTGGAGCAAACTCTCTGCACCACAGCGGACGACCGAAGCTCTATTGAAGATGCTGGATTTTGACTTCTTTGAGCTGCTGGATTCAGTCACCATTGCACGCTCCCGCAAGCATATTCAAAAGTACTATGATACGTCGGATATCGGATCTTTCCCGACCCGGCTCAAACCGATTTCCAAAAGCCCCCGCTTGACAGATTTAAAGGATAGCATCAACTACAACGAGATTTTTCAGCAGCTGATGCACCTGGATTTGTATATCTATATGCCATCCCATTTTATACTGGACAGCAAGCTGGGCAAGTACGCGGAAATATACCAGGACAACAAGGTGAATGTGGGCTTTACCCAGGCAAGCCGCGAGCAGGGGATTCGCCGGCTGATGGCCATTAACCTGATGAAGCGGATGGAAAGCTCTGTCTACTCCTTCAATTTGACGGTAAAGCGGATTATCCAGCTGATCGACCAAACACTTGCTGTGATCGACAGTTATGACAAGTCCAAATCTGTAAAAGTTGATACAGTAGAGCTGGAAAATTTGGATGCATACGACGTGGACGATCAGAACAGCGAGGATTTCCTGACCATCGGCAAGAAGGTGAAGATTGAGATTGCGGACATGGATTATGTGTCCTGGCGGCGCAGCCTGGCAAAAGACCGGGATACGCTCGAACTTCTGTCTCTGATGGTGGAAGATATTACACCGGAGCATGACTGCAAACTGCAGGAACTCTTGTCTCTGATCAGGAACAAAATGGAGCATCCCATCAATCCCGGAAATAAGAAAATCATCATTTTTACTGCTTTCGCAGATACGGCAGATTACCTGTATCAGAATGTCAGCAGCTTTGTGAAAGAGCAGTTTGGCCTGAATACTGCGATGATTTCCGGATCGGTAGACGGGCGTACAACTGTGCCCAAGCTGCACAGTGATATCAATACTGTACTGACCTGCTTTTCGCCCATATCAAAAGATAAGGAACTTTTGATACCGGGAGACCCTACTGAGATTGACGTATTGATTGCTACTGACTGTATCTCGGAAGGCCAGAACCTGCAGGACTGCGATTATCTTATCAACTACGATATTCACTGGAACCCGGTTCGGATTGTCCAGCGGTTTGGCCGAATTGACCGTATTGGCAGCAAGAACAAGGTGATTCAGCTGGTCAACTTCTGGCCGGATGTCACCCTCGACGAGTATATCGACCTGAAGGCTAAGGTCGAGACCCGTATGAAGATTGTTGACATGACAGCAACGGGTGATGATAATCTTTTAAGTGAGGATGAAAAGACCGACCTTGAATATCGCAAGGCACAGCTCAAGCGCCTCAAAGAAGAAGTAGTGGACATGGAGGACATGACAACCGGCATTTCCATTATGGATTTGGGACTGAATGAGTTCCACATGGACCTTCTGGCATACATGAAGCAATACCCTGATATCGACAAAGTGCCTTTTGGCCTCCATTCTGTGGCAAAATCGGCTCCCGGTGCTCCAGCCGGTGTGATTTATGTGCTGAAAAACCGGTCCAACAGCGTCAATATCAACAGCCAAAACCGGCTGCACCCTTTTTATATGGTGTATATCAGCAATGATGGCGAGGTGATATGCGACCACCTTTCGCCCAAAGAAATGCTGGATACCATGCGATTCCTCTGTAAGGGAAAGACGGAACCTTTGCCGGAAGTCTATCGTGCCTTCAATCGGGAAACCAAGGACGGAAAAGATATGGCAAAACTTTCCGCTCTGCTGGGAGATGCCATTGCTTCCATCATTGAGGTGAAGGAAGAAAGTGATATCGACAGTTTCCTGGGCGGTGAACAGATCAGCTTCTTGTCCAATGAGATCAAGGGGCTGGATGATTTTGAACTGATTTGCTTCCTGGTCGTGCGGGATGAAGCTCCGCTTCACTCGGTAAAAGATGAAATGCGGCTGGTGGTCGCCGGCGGCCGCAATTTCAAGGATTATGACCGTTTGGCCCGTGAGGTGGATGGATTCATTCGGGAACTGCACACAGACAAACAAGTAATCATCGTGAGCGGAACAGCCGATGGTGCAGATCAGCTGGGGGAACAGTATGCCCGGGACCATGGATTGCAGGTGGAGGAATTCCCGGCGCATTGGGACCTTTTCGGCAGGGCTGCCGGGCCAAAACGAAATATGGAAATGGCGCAGTTTGCAGATGCAGTGATTGTGTTCTGGGATGGTAAATCTGCAGGAACCAGAAATATGATCGAGTGCGCCAAGGCTGAAGGGCTTCCCTGTAAGGTAATAGAATATCAAGATTAAAGGGTAGAGGTGAACAGGATGCTGGGGCTTCCCAAAGCAACGGAATTGAATAAGAAACTGCCCAAGTCTGCGGTATACGCCAAGTTTCAGATGAATACGGCGGAAAAGGCAAAGATAGATGCAGATATCTCACGAATCACCATCGTCAACGAGGTATCTGCCTCCAAAGTGAACATAGCACCCGGAGATAAGGTTCAGGCATTCTTTGTCCTGCAGGTGGTGCTGAAGCGCCGGGAGTTCAATGAGCGGACGCTGATTGTCCTGTCCAAACTCATCCCTCAGAATATGGTGCTCCTGCTGGAATATGACGGCCAGGCAAAGCTGGCAGTGTACCACACCAAACTGCTGCAGACCCCCTGGAGTGACCCGGAAACCCTTTCCCTCGCTATCAACGGCCTGAATATGGATGCCGTCTGGGAAAATGTCATCGTTCAGATCGGCGGGATTCAGGTTCAGGAAGGGAACACGCTGGATCAGCAACTGGCGCAGGACGATCAGAAGGCAAAGCTGGAAAAAGAAATTGCACGTCTCAAAAAGCAGCTCTGGGCCGAGAAGCAGCCGAAGAAGAAATTTGAGTTGCTGCAAAGAATTAAAATGATGGAGAACAAGCTATGAATTTTCAGTTTCCTCAAATGTCAGCAGATATCTTCCATTATACTTCAGAAAATGGGATTTTGGGCATTTTTCAAAAAGATAATATTGTACTTCAACTTACAAAAGCAGATTGCATGAATGATATTTCTGAAGGCAAAGAGATATTTGATAGCCTGAAGCGTGTCTGTATCAAATTGCATGATACAGGAAAATTAAACGATGAGCGCTATAATGCTATCTTAAATATAAAAGATAATGTCCCTGAAACACTTCCGGTTGGATGGTTTAAGAGAAATAGCCATCAAACTTCTTTGGATGAATCAAACTTAGAAAAAGGCGAACAGGTGGATAGCATCATGATGACGAACAAAGTGTGTGATGTATATCTAATGAGTTTTTGCAAGTGCTCGGATTTGCTTCCAATGTGGAATTATTATGCGGCTTATGGACAACAAGGATATGCTATTCACTTTAAAAGAAACACTTTGCCTTTGCTGCACTATAGTAAAGAGTGTTATGCAGATGTTGTAAACGTGATTTATAAGGATTCGGAAAAAGATAAAATTGTTGAAGAAATTATTTTGCGTAGTTTACCTGTACATGACTACTTAAAATATATCAGCGACTGGTTATCTGTATATCGTTATCAGTTTAAAAATAGCGCGTTCGAATATGAACAGGAAGTAAGGTATTTGGTTGGAATTCCTCAAAAGCCAGAAAAAGAAACTTACGAGATCAAATTTAAAACCAAAAAGGGAAGTATTATTCCATATATTGAGATAAAATTAGATGCTCAAAAACAATTTACTGTAACTGGAGTGACAATTGGTCCATTTGCAGACGTAGAATTGGTAAAAAAGAATCTGCAGTTTTATTTGGAACACCAGAATCATTATGTGGCATCGATTAATATACAGACCACTCACATTCCTGTGAGGTTTTAAAATGTAAATATTTGCCTTTTTCAAAAATGGCAAAGTGGGGAAATGCTTAAACCGCCACAAAACCATATACTCAAGTAGAAACTGGGGGTGTAACCGATCAGTAAACCCAATTATGATTCGTTTCCTGAGGCAATGCAAAAGAGCATGGACATAGCTAAAAATGCTGATCCTAGTATGTTGCATGCTTTAAAGCAACAAGAGAAAATTCAGAAAATTGCAGCCAGACTGGATAGTGTTGCAAAAATTATGGGACAAAATGATGCTATAACAGATGCAATTAACCAGACTGATAGAATTGCACAGGCTTTTAGTGAAAGTGACAGAGTAGCGCGAACTTTTGCTAATGCAAGTTTAGTTGCCCAGAGATTGCAAGATAGTACCAGAGTTCAGCAAATAGATGATCTAACAAGAAAAGCTGCAGTTCAGCCTTGCCAATTTGATATTCCTGCACTTAAGGCCATATCAGCATGGGATAACCAGGCAATAGCAAATGTAGCGGCAGGACTGGAAGCATTAACTACAAATCCTGTAATGCAGGAGATTCACCTTGCAACTTCCAATATCCATACCTGGTTACAAGCACTAGACATTTCGCCATTAGTAGGCATCCTGGAAAAAATCCGGAATATTGGATTTGACTTCAACTATAATAAAGCCAACGAGGCATTTCTGAAAGCAATGTTTGATGCCAGATGGTTTCCATATGCGGGATGGCTTGCCGAGTACAGTATGACGGATCAAGTACTTGATATTTTGAACACAAGTAAATCCAGCAAAAGCCGAGCGAAGAAAATCGACAAACTGGTATTTGCTTATTACAATAAGAAGAGATTGGACGATATGAAGCGTGGATGGAGACAACTGGGGCTCTCATCCTATAAAACAAGAGTTTTAGTTCAAGCTGTCCAAGCATATAAACGCAGAGAGTATGCGATAACTGTTATTGCGCTATCCACCTTATGGGAAGATATTATTTACAAGAAGGCAAATCAAAAAGGCCGACGTAATGGTGATAAAACAAAAAGAAATTTAAAAAAGCTGATTGAAGAAAATGAGTATGACGAAATCATTGATTCTTTTTGCGAGGAATTTATTTTCTATCAATGCAATGGACCTGAGGAGGTAAAGCCCGACGTTCCAGGTCGGCATAGTATAGCTCACTCATGGTATGATACATACCCGAATAGGAAAATGGCTTTGAATGCAATTCTGTTTACAGACTTTTTGCTGTATTTGACGCCTTTGGAAAAAGATGAGGATGAAACAAATGGAAAAACTGAAGATGCACACGCCGAATAAGGCGGATGAAAACTTCCACAAGCTGGCGGCGCTGTTTCCCGACGCAGTGACCGAAACCATCAACGAAAACGGTGAGGTAGTCCGCGCCATTGATAAGGATGTGCTGATGCAGGAGATCAGCACCACAGTGGTTGAGGGCAAGGACGAGCGTTACCAGTTCACCTGGCCGGATAAGAAAAAATCTGTCCTTCTGGCCAATGCGCCTATCTCCAAGACACTGCGCCCTTGCCGTGAAGAAAGTATGGGCAAGGACGGTACTCCCGGCGATTTTGACTCCGAAAACCTCTATATTGAGGGCGATAACCTGGAGGTGCTGAAGCTGCTTCAGGAAACCTACCTGGGCAAGGTCAAGATGATCTACATCGACCCGCCTTATAATACCGGCAATGACTTTGTGTATGAAGATGATTTTGCACAGAGTACCGATGAATATCTGGCCAACAGCGGCCAGTTTGACGAGGAGGGCAACCGCCTTGTCACAAACACCGAGAGCAACGGCCGCTTCCACACCGACTGGCTCAATATGATCTATCCGCGGTTGAAACTGGCAAAAGATTTGCTGACAGAGGATGGAGCTATTTTCATTAGTATTGATGAAAATGAAGTGAGTACATTGAAACTTGTATGTGATGAAGTGTTTGGTGCCACAAATTTTATAGCAGAACTGATCTGGGCTGCAGGAAGAAAAAATGATTCAAAATATATCTCGGTTTCACATGAATATGTCCTATGCTACTTTAGAAATGCAGAATATATGGCAGAGCATAAAATTGTATGGCGAGAAAAGAAGCAAGGTTTAACTGATATTTATGCAGAATACGAGACGCTAAAGAAAAAATATGGTTGTGATTTTGCTTCCATGGAAAAAGAATTAAAAAACTGGTACAAGAACTTACCTGATGGACATGCTGCAAAAGATCATAGTCATTACAACAAAATTGACGATAAAGGAATCTTTTTTGCATCTGACATTTCTTGGCCAGGTGGTGGGGGACCTAAATACGAGATAAAGAACCCTCAAACTGGAAAGCCGGTAAAAATCCCGTCACGTGGGTGGCTTACAAATAAAGATACTATGATGCAATGGATAGCAGAAGGAAGGGTATACTTTGGTAAAGATGAAGCCGCTGTTCCAACTATAAAATCGTATCTTTTTGAACATGAATATGGTGTGCCGTATAGTGTGTTCTATAAAGATGGCCGTGCAGCATCAAAGCGATTGGCGAGTCTGATGGGAGATAAGGTGTTCGAAAACCCTAAAGATGAAGAAGTGATTCAAAGATTTATTCAATTCTGTGCGGTTAACGATGGTGATATTATTTTAGACTTTTTCTCTGGATCTGCGACAACTGCACATGCGCTACTTCGGGCTAATGTTGAACAAAATATCAATAGAAAATTTATTCTGGTTCAGTTGCCGGAATTAATTGACCCATCAAAGGCATCCTCTGAAAAATCCAAAAAAGTTGCTCAAAATGCAGTAAAGTTACTTGATTCAATTCATGCCAAACATAATATTTGTGAAATCGGCAAAGAACGTATCCGCCGTGCCGGCGCAAAAGTTAAGGAAGAAAATCCTATGGGCACAGTGGATTTGGATGTGGGTTTCCGTGTGCTCAAGTGCGATACGTCTAACATGAAGGACGTGTATTACACACCCGACGAATATAACGCATCTATGTATGATATGTTGGAGGACAATATCAAGGATGACCGTACCCCGGAGGATCTGCTGTTCCAGGTGATGCTGGACTTGGGCGTGCTGCTCTCCAGCAAGATCGAGGAGACGGTGATTGCAGGCAAAAAGGTATTTAAAGTAGAGGACAACTTCCTTGTGGCCTGTTTTGACCAGGACGTGACAAACCCGGTCATCGAGGCCATCGCCAAGGAGAAACCGATCTATTTTGTCATGCGTGACAGCTCCCTTGCCAATGATAGCGTTGCAACCAACTTTGACCAGATTTTTGCAACTTACAGCCCCGAGACAATAAGGAAGGTGCTGTAATATGCTTGAAAAGCTTAGCCAGCTTTGTGAATTGTGTGGTAAAATACTGGACCTAGGACTTCCGTTAACATGGAGTGACTTGGGGTCTATTGCAACTGCTCTTGCAGTAATTGTAGCACTTTTTGCAAACCATAATTCAAATAAACAACTACAAAAAACCCTGCAGATGCACGAGCAAACCAAGAACATTGACTTGCTTGACAAACGTATTGAATTTATTGACGCTATAAAATCTGATCATTCGATATCTGATTTGAAATTTCAAATTTTATTTGATGAGAATATTATTGAATTAAAAAAAGAATGGGACACAATTAAACAAGAAATAGCAGAGTATAAGTATTATCTAGGAGAATATGTGAGCTGCTTGGAGGAGACATCTTCTGATAGGGGACCGGATTCTCCAATGAACCAAATTCAAGATGCAGAACGTGATTGCAGTGAAGCGGAACCAATTTTTGATCAGCCAGAATCCGATGAATATAAAAGTCGATATCAGAAATTTCAAAAAATTTGTGAAAAGTATGCGCTTATAATTCGAGTGCATGGAGCCGAAAATGAATGGAGGCTATGCAATTATCAAGAATTGACGAAGTCGATAAATAATGCAGAGAAAAAAGCAGGACAAGCAAAACAGAAGTTGCAAGATGCGATGATCTTGTTTGTGCAGGAGTCAATTAAACCATTAGATAAAACGATGCCCTGCCATTCCTTTAAACTACTTAATAAAACAATGATATGTAATTTCTTTGAAAAGATCGGTTTAAAATTCAAACAAAAGGAAAACCATCATGAAGTTTAATTTTAAGATCCAGCAATACCAGACCGACGCCGTGGATGCAGTGGTTAAGGTGTTTGCCGGACAGGGGTTCCATGACCGGATTCGGTACATCCGTGACCTGGGCAAAAGGACTGTCCCGGATGTGGAGCAGACCGAAATGAAGGATACGGCAGAGGCAGACCTGGACGACGATACCGGCTATAAAAACGAGGAACTTGACCTGACCGACGAACAGCTGCTGCAAAATATCCACAAGATACAGAGTGAGAACAATATCAAACTGTCCACGAGCCTTGTGAAAAGTCTGGGCCGGTGCAGCCTGGATATTGAGATGGAGACCGGCACCGGCAAAACCTATGTTTACATCAAAACGATTTTTGAACTGAACAAAACCTATGGCTGGAGCAAGTTCATTGTGGTGGTGCCCTCCATTGCCATCCGGGAAGGCGTGAAAAAGAGTTTTGAGATCACGGCGGACTATTTCATGGAGTATTACGGGAAGAAGGCCCGATTCTTCATCTACAACAGTCAAAATCTGAATCAGCTGGACAACTTCTCTGCCAGTGCCGGTATTCAGGTCATGATCATCAACACCCAGGCTTTTGCATCTTCCCTGAAAGAGGATGGCAAGAGCAAGGAAGCCCGCATCATCTATTCCAAGCGGGATGAATTTGCATCTCGCCGGCCCATTGACGTGATTGCTGCCAACCGGCCCATCATCGTTCTGGATGAGCCCCAGAAGATGGGCGGAGCTGTAACCCAGAAGGCACTGAAGAACTTCAAGCCACTATTCAGCCTGAACTATTCTGCAACCCATGCCGTTCAGCACAACCTGGTCTATGTTCTGGACGCTCTGGATGCCTACAATAAGCGGCTGGTCAAGAAAATCGAGGTCAAAGGTTTTGAGGTGAAAAACCTGCGGGGAACCGATAGCTATCTGTTTTTGGAGCAGATTGTGCTTTCGCCCAAGAATCCGCCCAAAGCCCGGATTGAGATGGAGATCGGCTACAGCAAGTCCATCAACCGGGAAACCAGGATTCTGGGTGTGGATGATAACCTGTACTTTATTTCGCAGAATATGGCGCAGTACAAGGGCTACACCATTTCGGAGATTGACCCGCTGCGCGGCACCGTAACTTTTACCAATGGTGTGACCATTCGGACCGGCGATGTGGTGGGCGATGTATCCGAAACCGATATGCGTCGGATTCAGATTCGGGAAACCATTCAGTCCCATTTTGAAAAAGAAGAGAAACTCTTTAACATGGGCATCAAGACGCTTTCACTGTTCTTCATTGATGAGGTGGCAAAGTATCGACAGTACGATGAAGATGGGAACGAGCGGCTGGGCGAGTACGGCAAGATGTTTGAGGAGGAATACCTTCAGGCCCTGAATGAGCACCTTACCCTGGAGAAAACGCCCTATCAGGCCTATTTGCGGAAAGTGTGCTCTGATCCTTCGACGGTACACAATGGGTATTTCAGCATTGACAAGAAAACGGGACACAGCGTAAACAGTCAGGTCAAGCGGGGCAGTGAGTTCTCCGATGATATTTCGGCCTACGATTTGATTCTGAAAAACAAGGAACGTCTCTTGTCTTTTGAGGAACCGACCCGTTTTATCTTCTCCCATTCTGCTTTGCGGGAAGGCTGGGATAACCCCAACGTATTCCAGATTTGCACCCTGAAGCATTCGGACAACCAGACGGCAAAGAGACAGGAAGTGGGACGCGGGCTGCGTCTTTGTGTCAACCAGAATGGCAACCGGATGGATGCCCAGAGCTGTGGAGATCAAGTGCAGAGCATCAATCTTCTGACGGTCATTGCCAGTGAAAGCTATAAAACCTTTGTGGCAGACCTGCAGACCGATATGAAGAAAGAACTGTATGACCGTCCTACTGCGGCAACCAGTGAATACTTCAAGGGAAAGTATGTGAAGGTGGACGGTGTCCCGACGCTGATTGATTCGGAGGCAGCCAATGCAATCGAGTTCTATCTGATTAGCAATGGCTATGTGGATATGAAACGGAAGGTGACGGATAAATACCGGGCTGACCTTCAGATGCAGATGCTGGCCCCGCTGCCGGATGAATTGGCTCCCATGTCAGAGGGCATTCATCTGCTGGTGCAGGCCGTGTATGATGATAGTGCCCTCAAGGGAATGATTTCGGATGGCCACGATACAAAAATCAAGGAAAATCCCCTCAATGAAAACTTTGCCAAAAAGGAATTCCAGGCGCTGTGGAGTCAGATCAATCACAAATATGCTTATACTGTGGAGTTTGACAGCGCAGAACTGATCCAAAAGGCCATTGCCCATGTGAATGACAGATTGTTTGTCTCTGAGCTGCAATACACCACGACGGTAGGCCGCCAGAAAGACGAGATCAATGAGCACGAACTGGGACGCGGAGATTCTTTTGGAGGAGAGCGGACCAGAACGCGGGCCCTTCGGCAAGTGCATGGGGGACACCTGAAATATGATCTGGTGGGAAAGATTGCGCAAGGAACCGTTCTAACCCGGCGGACGGTTGTTGCCATCCTGAAAGGGATGCGGCCGGAAAAGCTCTATATGTTCAAGAATAACCCGGAAGAGTTCATCACCAAGATTGTCCGGCTGATCAATGAACAGAAAGCCACTACCATTGTGGATCATATCACCTATGATACCATCGAAGGAAGCTATGACAACCGGATCTTCACGGCTGACAAGAGCGTGTATGACTTTGAAAAAGCCTTCCATGCCACCAAAGCGATTCAGGACTATGTCTTTACAGATGGCACGGCAGAGCAGAGTGTAGAACGTCGGTTTGCAGAGGATTTGGATGCAGCAGAGGAAGTTTGCGTCTATGCCAAGCTGCCCCGCGGATTCCATATTCCTACGCCCGTGGGCAACTATTCACCGGACTGGGCGATTGCTTTCTACGAGGGAACCGTGAAGCATATTTTCTTTATAGCAGAAACCAAGGGCACCATGGAAACCCTGCAGCTGAAACCCATTGAACAGGCAAAGATTCTTTGCGCGAGAAAACTTTTCAATGAAATGTCCACCAGTCAGGTGAAGTACCACGATGTGGACAGTTACCAGCATCTGCTGGACGTGATGAAATCGCTGTAAATGCGATCAGAAAAAGAATCTGGATGATGAAAAGCCCCGGCCAGAACTGAACCGAACCAGTAAAAACGGACAATAGACAAAACGCCCCCTGTGTAGGAAAATAAACCTATACAGGGGGTGTTCGTATGTCCAGACAAAAATACACACATATTCAAGTGAAAGAGGAAGAAATTCTG
>ERZ1090867.130-NODE-130-length-37988-cov-16.173358_pt1 | contig 37988 bp, 30 predicted proteins | sample MGYA00478476_ERZ1090867 | MGnify/ENA primary metagenome ERZ1090867 (study PRJEB33644, sample SAMEA5815742) | chicken gut metagenome | biome: Chicken; feature: Gastrointestinal Tract; material: Caecum | place: Ireland | collected 2019-01-01 | study: A study of the... | reverse complement strand
ACCGCCAGTTCCATCCCCAGTTCCTCCTGGGACAGGCCGCGCCGACGGCGCAGTTCCAGCAATTTTTCGTGAAATTTCATAGGCAATCCTCCTGTATCTGTACCGGAATGTCCCCAGTATACTGCCCGCCGTCCCGGCAGGCAAGCAATCTTGGTTGGCAATCTGTCAACCGACGCAGACATAACCACAATACGCCCCCAAAAGAAGTCCCCCGTAAAACAAAGATCCCGCTTCTGCGCTGAAACCAGCGTCCGCAAGCGGGATCTTTTGGGTTGAACGGTCACCCTCTCATCAGCAGGCCCCGGGGCATACTCCCCCGCCCCTGCTATCGCAAAAGGATCACAGCATACACCGCATGGTGCGGGTGGCCTCCACAAAGTCGTGGGCCTCATACAGGTCAATGGCCTTGGAGTTCTGGGCCAACACGTTCAGTTCCAGATACTCCAGCCGGCGATCCCGCGCCCAGCGCTTGGACGCCCCCAGCAGCGAACTGCCGATGCCCTGGCACCGGTATTCCCGCAGGACCACCAGATCATGCAGGCTGGCATAGCGATGAGGCAGCACACAGCTGAACGCCGGGGTCCAGCCCGCATACACCACCAGTGCCAGACCTACAACGACGCCCTCCTGCTCTGCCAGCAGAAAATCCGCATCCGATGCCTGAATGAATTGCAGGATAGGTTCCTCCTCCCGCGGGGCAGCGCAGAAAAATTCCGGCTGCAAGTCCACCAGTTCTTCATCCAGAACACGGTACAGCGCCAGAATCGACGGCAAATCGGCCGCCGTAGCGGGACGGATCACAGTTTTTGGCATGGCAGAAGCCCCCCTCTTTGCAGCTTACCGCTGCAGTACACATAGTATGCAAACAGAAAAGACAGCGCGCAGCCGCCGGGACCTGCTCTCCCCTTGGGGAAGGGCCAGCCCCTGCAACGCCGCATCGCTGTCCTGATTTGGTTTCGGCGGCGCTGTTTGCTCACCGCACTGCGCCGAAAACGGACAATCCCTTACCGGATCTCCTGGATCGTGTAGGTAAAGCCGTACTCCTCCTGCAGCTTCTTGACCGCAGGTTCGCAGTCCTCGATGAAGGTGGGGGCATACACACTCTGGCCGTTATGGGCCTTCTTGTACTCCTCCACGATCTCGTTCAGCTTCACCCAGCCCTCGTCTGCCTTGGCCTGGTCCATATCCTTGGGGAAATCGATGATGAATTCGCGATGCTTGGGAATCCGTGCTTTCATGTTGGTTCACTCCTGGTCGTTTTATGATAATATACAGTTTGTATATTATTTGCAGTTTATACAATATTGAAACACCGGCGGGCGTTTTCCGCCGTGCGGTCCAGCACCGTCTGGGCGTCCATCTGCCAGATGGTGCCGATGTATTCCGCCACATGGGCGATGTTGCGGCTGTCATTGCGGCGGCCGCGCACCGGTTCAGGTGCCATATAGGGGCAGTCGGTTTCCAGCACCGCCCACTGGGGGTCGATGGCTGCCAACACTTTGGCCGCCCGCTTGGCCCCCTTGTAGGTCACGGCACCGCCGAAGCCCAGGTACATCCCCTGCCCGGTGATCCAGGCGGCATCGTCGGCACTGCCGCTGTAGCAGTGCAGCACGCCCCGGGGCTTGTACCGGCGCAGCAGTTCGTACATCTCGGCATGGGCTTCCCGGTCGTGTACCGAAACCGGCAGATCCAGTTCCGCCGCCAATTGCAGCTGAGCCTCAAACAGCTCGTACTGTTCCTGCCGGGGCACCGGCCAGTGATGGTCCAGACCGATCTCCCCCACCGCGACTACGGCCTTATCCTCAAACAGCGGGCGCAGGGCGTTCAGCTCGGCGCGCCAGTCACCGTGGTAGACCGCCACCGTGGCGGCGTCCTCCTCGATCAGGCTCTCGGGGTGGATGCCCAGCGCCGCATAACAATACGGCACGGTATGGGCCAGCTCCAGCACCTGCGGGGCATCGCCCGAATGGGTGGCACATTCCAGCACCCCGGTCACGCCGCCCTCGGGCAGCGAAGCCATGAGTTCGGCGCGGTCGGCGTCAAACTGGTGGGAGCTGTAATGGGCATGGGTATCAAAAATATTGTGCATGGTTTACTCCGTTTTGGGCTGCGGGGCGCGGTTGACAAGGAAAATACCGCCGCACACCAGCACCAGCGCCGCCAGATAGTTCCACTCGAAGAGCGGTTCACCGTTGAGCAGTGCCGACAGCAGCACATTCATCACCGGGATGATGAGCCCGAACACACTGATGCGGGATACGGGGTTGTTCTTCATGAGCAGCGCCCACAGCACGTACCCGGCACCGGAAATGAATGCCAGGAACAGCAGCACCGGGATGCCGGCCGCGCTCTGGGGATGCAAACTGCCCCCCATGGCAAAGCCTGCCAGCGCCAGCACAAAGCCGCCGACGCCGAGATTCAGGCAGCAGACCGAAAAGCTGTCGGCCTTGCGGGTGACTGCCTTGTTCCAGGGACCTGCCACCGTGAAGATGCAGGAGGCAATGAGCATATACGCCATCCCGGCCACGCTGCCGCCGCCGTGGTTGCCCAGGGTGACGACCAGCACGCCGCCGAAGCCCAGCACACAGCCCAGAGCCTTGCGCGGGGTCATGCGGTCAGCTTTGCCGTAGAGAAAATGAGCCAGAATAACGCCGAGAAAGCTCTGGGTGCTGTTGAGGATGCCCCCCAAGGCACCGGTAAGCAGCGCCACCGCCGCGTAATAGAAAAAGTACTGGGCGGCGGTCTGCCACAGACCCAGGGCACAGCACTCGGCCAGGACACGGCCCCGGGGCATGGGCAGCGGTTTGCGGTTGAGCATCCCGCCGCAGACCCAGACCAGCACCGCGCTGAGCATAAAGCGGACGCCGGCAAAGCAGAGGATGGAGGGCGTATCGCCTGCATCGATGGCGAAGAGCCGGTAGCCCATCTTGATAAACGGGAATGCCGAGCCCCACAGCACATTGCAGAGAATGGCCATCGCCACGGCAACCGCCGGGACAGCAAAGAAGGCGTCCAGCCGGGAAGGTTTTGTTTGCAAGGTATCTCCCCTTTGGCCGATCAATGGATGCGGGCACCCGCGGGGACGTTATCGGGATAGAAGGCGATGGCGCAGCCGCCGTCCACATCGGTATCAGCGGCGACGATCATGCCCTCGCTGACGTACTTGCCCTTCATCATGGGACGGGGGGCCAGGTTGGCGACGATGCCTACCTTTTTGCCGATAAGGTCTTCCGGCGCGAACCACTTGGCGATGCCGGACAGGATGCAGCGCTCCCGCTCGCCGTCAAAGACGGTGAGGTGCAGCAGCTTCTTGCTCTCCTTCATCCGCTCGCAGGCGCGGATCTCGGCCACGCGCATCTCCACCTTGCAGAAGGTATCGAAGTCGATCTCTTCCTCATGGTCGCCGATGAGTTCGGCACTGGCGGCCGGGGCCTCGGTCTTTTCGGGTTCCGCCGGGGCCTGGGCTGCCTGGGCAGCGGCCTTCTGGGCGGCTTCCAGGGCTTCCAGCTCGGCCAGTTCCTTGGCGGTATCAATGCGGGGGAAGATGTTCTCGCCCTTGTGCAGGGTGGCGGTGACGGGCAGCGTGCCGAAGACGGCGGCGCTGTCCCAGGTCTTGCCTTCGTCAGCCACATTCAGCTGGGCAAAAATCTTCACGCAGGTATCGGGCATGAACGGCTGCAGCAGCACCGTGCAGATGCGCAGCGTTTCGGCCAGGTTGTAGAGCACGCGGGCCAGGCGGGGTTTGGTTTCCTCGCTCTTGGCCAGCACCCAGGGGGCCGTGGCATCAATATACTTGTTGGCAGCGTCAATGACCTCGAACACATCCGACAGACCGTTCTGGAAGGCGTAGGCTTCCATATCGGCCTCGTAGCGGGCGCGCAGGCCCTTGGCCTTTTCCAGCAGGGCATCGTCCTCGGGGCCGGCGGCCTGATTCTCCGGCAGGATGCCGCCGAAGTACTTGTCCGCCATGGCCGTGGTACGGGACAGCAGGTTGCCCAGGTCGTTGGCCAGGTCCATATTGATACGGTTGATCAGCAGCTCATTGGAGAAGTTGCCATCGGAACCGAAGGGGAAATCCCGGAGCAGGAAGTAGCGCAAGGCATCGGCGCTGTAACGCTCGGCCAGCAGGTAGGGGTCCACCACGTTGCCCTTGGACTTGGACATCTTGCCGCCATCCAGCAGCAGCCAGCCGTGGCCGTAGACGTGCTTGGGCAGGGGCATATCCATGCTCATGAGCATGGCGGGCCAGATGATGGAATGGAAGCGGACGATCTCCTTGCCGATGAAGTGGACATCCGCCGGCCAGAAGGTGCTGTAATCACTTTCCGGATAACGGTCGTTCATGAAGCCCAGGGCCGTGGTGTAGTTGAACAGGGCGTCGATCCAGACGTAAACCACGTGGTTGGGGTCGAAGTCCACCGGCACGCCCCACTTGAAGCTGGTGCGGGAAACACACAGGTCATCCAGACCCGGGTCTATGAAGTTATGCACCATCTCGTTGACGCGGGAACGGGGCAGCAGGAAGTCGGTGTTCACCAGCAGATCCCGCACCCGGTCGGCGTACTTGGACAGACGGAAGAAGTAGGCTTCCTCCTCGGCATCCACCACGGGACGGCCGCAGTCGGGGCAGCAGCCGTTGACCAGCTGACTCTCGGTCCAGAAACTCTCACAGGGGGTGCAGTACTTGCCCTTGTATTTGCCCTTGTAGATGTCGCCTTTTTCGTACATCTTCTTGAAGATCTTCTGAATGGCGCTCACATGGTAGTCATCGGTGGTGCGGATAAAGCGGTCGTAGCTGATGTTCATCAGCTTCCACAGATCCTTGACCCCCTTGGGGCCTTCCACGATGTTATCCACAAACTGCTGGGGGGTCACGCCGGCCTCTTTGGCCTTGAGTTCGATCTTCTGGCCGTGTTCGTCGGTGCCGGTCAGGAACATGACGTTGTACCCCTGCAGCCGCTTATACCGGGCCATGGCGTCGGTGGCGACGGTGCAGTAGGTGTGGCCGATGTGCAGCTTATCGCTGGGATAGTAGATCGGCGTGGTGATGTAGAATTTTTTCTGTTCCATGTGCGATTCCTTCCTCATTGCATAGTCTGTATCAGAATCCGACGGGCGTCACGCCGCAGGCCAGCAAAGCATGGCGGCAGAGGACCTCGGTACTGTCGATAAAAAAGCTGTCCAGATGTTCGTCCCGCTTGACGAGGCTGAGTTCGGTGCAGCCGAGCACCGCCATATCACAGCCCTGGGATTTCAGGTCCGCCACAGCGGCGGCAAACTTGACCATATTGGCGCGGCGGCCCTGTTTGATGTCGTCATAAATGACGGAGGTAATGCCCTTCTGGTGTTCCGGCGAGGGCTGCGCCCACCCGATGCCCGCCTGCTGGCAGGCCAGCTGGTAGGTTTCGGCCAGGAGGGTCCCCTCCGTAGCCAGGATGCCCAGTTTGGTGCAGCCGGCCGCCTTGGCATCGGCCACGGTGAGCCGGGGCATATTCAGCACCGGCACCGGCAGAGCTTCCGCCAGGCGGTCATAAAAATAGTGGGCGGTGTTGCAGGCAATGGCCAGCACGGTGGCACCGTAGTTCACCAGGCTGAAGCCGTCCTGCTCCATAACGGCGAAGGGGTCCTCCTTGCTCTGGCCCAGGATGAACGCCGTGCGGTCAGGCGTGGATGCCCGGGACGAGATAACGATATCCAGGTGATCCTGGTCGCAGGTGGCGGGGGTATGGTCAGTCAGCATCTGGTAGAGATAGCAGCTGGCGGCGGGACCCAGCCCCCCAAGGATGCCCAGCACGGGTTTGCGCGGCACTTCGTTTTGCGGCGTGGCGCACCCCTCCTTTATACACTAAGATATTGTATATTATAAGCCGCCGGGCGGGAATATGCAAGACCACACCGTCAACAAAAGGCAGCCCGCCGGAGCGGACTGCCTGAAAAGTTTGTATTTTTTTATTTTGCGTACTCGGTGGCGCGGCTTTCGCGGATGACGCTGACCTTGATCTGGCCGGGGTAATCCAGCTCGTTCTCGATCTTCTTGGCCACGTTGCGGGCCAGCAGGACCACCTGGTCGTCGCTGACTTTGTCCGGCTGGACCAGGATGCGCACCTCGCGGCCGGCCTGGACGGCGTAGGAGCTTTCCACGCCCTCGAAACCGTTGCAGAGGGCTTCCAGCGTTTCCAGACGCTTGATATAGCTCTCCATATTCTCGCGGCGGGCACCGGGACGGGCAGCCGAGATGGCGTCGGCGGCCATGATGATGAACGCCAGCGTGGTCTTGGGCTCCACATCGCCGTGGTGGGCTTCCACCGCATGGACGATCTGGGGATTCTCGCGATACTTCTTGCAGATATCCACACCGATCTGGACATGGCTGCCCTCGATCTCGTGGTCCAGCGCCTTGCCGATGTCATGGAGCAGACCGGCACGGCGGGCCATCTGGACATTGATGCCCAGTTCGCCGGCCATCAGCCCGGCCAGCCAGGCCACTTCGATGGAGTGGTTGAGCACGTTCTGGCCGAAGCTGGTGCGGTACTTGAGGCGGCCGATGAGCTTGACCAGGTCGGGATGCAGGCTGTGGATGCCCAGATCCATGACCGCCTTCTCGCCTTCCCGCTTCATCTGCACTTCCAGTTCGCGGCGGCACTTATCCACCGTTTCCTCAATGCGGGCGGGATGGATACGGCCGTCGGCGATCAGGCGCTCCAGGGCCATGCGGGCCACTTCGCGGCGGGTCTGGTCAAAGCTGGACAGGGTGATGGCTTCCGGCGTGTCGTCGATGATGAGGTCACAGCCGGTGGCCGTTTCCAGGGCGCGGATGTTGCGGCCCTCGCGGCCGATGATGCGGCCCTTCATCTCATCGCTGGGCAGCGGCACCACGCTGACGGTGGCTTCGCTGGTGGCATCGGCGGCGCAGCGGGCAATAGCCTGGCCCACCAGGTCGCGGGCGATCTGGTCGCACTCGTCCTTCATGTTGGCCTGGTAGGCGCTGATCTTCATCGCCTTTTCGTGGGTCAGCTCGTCGTCCACCTGCTTGAGCAGCACGGCGCGGGCGTCCTCCTGGGTCATGCCGGCGATGGTTTCCAGCTTTTCGGTCTGGCGCAGCTTGAGCTGTTCCAGCTCATCCAGGCGGGCTTCCACCGTTTCGCTGCGGCGCTTGAGTTCTTCCTCCTTGCGTTCCAGGGCGGCGGTGCGCTTATCCAGCGCCTCCTCCTTCTGGTCCATGCGGCGTTCCTGGCGGGACACCTCCGCGCGGCGGTCCTTGATTTCCTTGTCGGCCTCGCTCTTGAGCTTGAAGGCCTCATCCTTGGCTTCGATGATGGTTTCCTTGCGCTTCTGTTCGGCAGCCTTGATGGCATCGTTCACGATGCGCTTGGCCTCTTCCTCGGCAGAGCCGAGCTTGGCTTCGGCGGTGCGCTTGCGGTTTTCCCCACCAAGGTAAAAACCAAGCGCCCCGGCAACGGCTGCGACGACAAGGACCAGCACCACAACAACAATGGGTGACATAGTCGGTTTCACTCCTTATCAATCGTAGGAGGGCGCAGCACGGCGGGACGCTTTTTCCTTATGCAGTTTTTTCTATGGCAATGCGCAGCCCATCCCGGCCAAAATGGGCAAAAATGCACACACTTCGACCGCGAGCGCGCGAAACGAACGAAAAAAAGCCAAAATCAGGCGTTGCACATTGGTGAAAAGCGGTGTTCCCGGCGGGCGACACCCTATGGAGTTCCCCGCAAAACCAGCGCGGCGGAACATCCTTGTTTCCTGTATTTCATTCTATCTTTATTTCAGATAAATGTCAAGAAATTGTTACAAAAAGGCCGGGTGCTTTTTCACGCTGTCACGTCCTCAAACTGGCTGTTGTACAGGTCGGCGTAGAAGCCGCCCGCCTCCATCAGTTCGTCGTGGGTGCCCTGCTCCACAATGTCGCCGTCCCGCATGACGAGGATGAGGTCGGCATTGCGGATGGTGGACAGGCGATGGGCAATGATGAAGCTGGTGCGGCCCTGCATCAGCCGGTCCATGGCCGCCTGGATGCGCTGTTCGGTGCGGGTATCCACGCTGCTGGTGGCTTCGTCCAGCACCAGGATGCGGTTATCCGCCAGGATGGTGCGGGCGATGGTGAGCAGCTGTTTCTGGCCCTGGCTGACGTTGGAGGCGTCCTCGTTGAGTTCCATCTGGTAGCCGCCGGGCAGCGTGCGGATGAAGTGGTCGGCCCCTGCCGCCTTGGCCGCGGCGATGACTTCCTCATCGGTGGCATCCAGGCGGCCGTAGCGGATGTTCTCCATGATGGTGCCCTTGAACAGCCAGGTATCCTGCAGCACCATGCCGAAGCCTTCCCGCAGGGCGGTGCGGTCAAAGTCGCGGACGTTGTGGCCGTTCAGCGTGATGGAGCCGGAATCCACATCGTAGAACCGCATGAGCAGTTTGACCATGGTGGTTTTGCCGGCGCCGGTGGGGCCGACGATGGCCACTTTCTGGCCGGGTTTGACCTCACAGCTGAAGTTGTGGATGATGGTCTTTTCCGGGGTATAGCCGAATTTCACGTGGTCGAAGGTCACCTGGCCGTCGATGGAAGCGGGGTCGGCGCGGCGGGCCGGGTCGGCGGTCTGGTCTTCCTCCTCTTCGGCGAGGAACTCAAAGACACGCTCGGCAGCCGCGGCCATGCTCTGCAGCATATTGGAAACCTGGGACAGCTGCTGGATGGGCTGGGTGAAGTTCTTGACGTACTGGATAAACGCCTGGATGTCGCCGATGGTGATGATGCCCCCCGCGGCAAAAATGCTGCCCACGATGGCCACCGCCACATAGCCCAGGTTGCCCACAAAGTTCATAATGGGCATCATGAGGCCGGAGAGGAACTGGCTCTTCCAGGCGGAGGCATAGAGCTGGTCGTTGGCAGTGTTGAAATCGTCCAGGACGACCTGCTCCCGGTTGAAGGCTTTGATGACGTTGTGGCCGGAGTAGACTTCCTCCACCTGACCGTTGACAACGCCCAGGGTAGCCTGCTGGGCCTTGAAGAAGCGCTGGCTGAAATGAACCACGATCATGACCAGCACCAGGGATACCGGCAGGATCAGCAGGGCTATGAGAGTCATCTGGGGGCTGATGGAGAGCATCATGATGAGCACGCCGATCATGGTGGTGACGCTGGTGATCAGCTGGGTGATGCTCTGGTTCAGGCTCTGGCCCAGGGTATCCACATCGTTGGTGATGCGGGAAAGCACCTCGCCTACGGTGCGCTTTTCAAAGTAAGCCAGGGGCAGGCGGTTGATCTTTTCGCTGATCTGGCGGCGGAAATCATAACAGACTTTCTGGGAAAGGCCGCTCATGAGCCAGCTCTGGATAAAGCTGAAAGCCGAGGACAGCAGGTACATTCCCAGCAGGATCAGCAGGATGCGGCCGATGTAGCCGAAATCAATGCCGCCGGTGCCCCGGAGTTTGGCCACCCAGCCGGTAGCCAGGGCGGTGGTGGCTTTGGCCAGCACCTTGGGGCCTGCGATATTAAAGATGGTAGAGAGGATTGCAAACACAACGACCACGGCCATGGACAGCTTATAGCGGTTCATGGCGCGCAGCAGCTGCCGCAGCGTGCCTTTGAAATCCTTGGCGCGCTCGGTGGTCATACGTCCGGGTCTTGGCATATCACTCATCCTCCTTCTGTAAACCCAGTTCTTTCTGGCTCAGCTGGCTGCGGGCGATCTCCCGGTATTCGGGGCAGCTTTCCAGCAGCTGGGCGTGGGTGCCGATGCCCACCACCTTGCCCTCGTCCAGGACGAGGATCTGGTTAGCGTGCAGCACCGTGGAGATGCGCTGTGCCACGATGATGACGGTGGCGTTATCGGTCTGGGCTTTGAGAGCGCGGCGCAGGGCCACGTCGGTCTTGTAGTCCAGGGCCGAGAAGCTGTCGTCAAACAGGTAGATGCGCGGGTGCTTGGCGATGGCCCGGGCGATGGAAAGGCGCTGTTTCTGGCCGCCGGACACATTGCTGCCGCCCTGGGCGATGGGGCTCTGGAAGCCCTCGGGCTTGGCTTCGATGAAATCGGTGGCCTGGGCAATGGCCGCAGCCTGGTGCATATCGCCGTCGGAAATCTGCGGCCCGCCGAATTTCAGGTTGGATTCGATGGTGCCGCTGAAGAGTACGCCTTTCTGGGGCACATAGCCCAGCAAGTCGTGCAGCGTGTGCTGGGGCATATCCCGCACATCCACGCCGTCGATGGTCACCCGGCCGCCGGTGGCGTCATAGAACCGGGGGATCAGGTTGAGCAGCGTGGATTTGCCGCAGCCCGTGGAACCGATGATGGCGGTGGTTTCGCCGGGGCGGGCCGTGAAGCTGATATGCTCCAGTGCGTCATCGTCGGCGCCGGGATAGCGGAAACTTACGTTATCAAACTGCACCACACCGTCCCAGTGGCTGCGGGACTGGGCCTTTTCGGCCACTTCCGGCGTGGGGTCGTGGATGGTGGCGGGGGTGTGCAGCACTTCGTCGATACGGTCGGCCGCCACACCGGCACGGGGCAGCATTACGGCTACCATGGCCAGCATCAGGAAGGACATGACGATCTGCATGGTGTAGGTGATGAATGCGATCATCTCGCCCACCTGCATGGTGCCCATATCCATGGCTTTGCCGCCGAACCAGACGATGAGCAGGCTGGTGCCGTTCATGATCAGCGTCATGAAGGGCATCATCCCGGCCATGGTGCGGTTGGTGAACAGCTGGGTCTGCATGAGGTCCTTGTTGGCCTTGTCAAAGCGCTGCTCCTCGAAGGCTTCCCGGCTGAAAGCGCGCACCGGCATGATACCGGTGAGGATTTCGCGGCTGACGAGGTTCAGCCGGTCCACCAGCGTCTGCATAAGTTTGAATTTGGGCATGGCGATCTTCATCAGCACACCGATGAGGATGAGCAGCGCCGCCACCGCCAGGAAGGTGATCCAGGTAAGGCCCGTATTGCTGCGGGCCACGTGCACGATGCCGCCGATGCCCAGAATGGGCGCGTAGGCCACCATGCGCAGCAGGATGACGCAGACAAACTGCACCTGCTGGATGTCGTTGGTGGTACGGGTGATGAGCGACGCCGTGGAGAACTGCTCGATCTCAGCGTGGGAGAAGTGGATAACGGCCGAGAAGGTTTCCCGGCGCAGGTCACGGCCAATGGCCGCCGACACCCGGGAAGCCACAAAGCCTACGGCAGTGGCGACTACCACCATCAGCAGCGTCAGGCCCAGCATCTGCCCGCCCACACGCCAGAGGTAGGCCATCTGCACGTCGTGGGCGATGCCCTGGGCCTCGTATTCCAGGCTGACCAGCAGCATGGCCTGGCTGGACAGGCTTTCGGCTACCGAATCATCCACCGAGGCCATGGCCCCGGCCAGCTGTTGCTGCACTGCCTCCCGGCTGAACCCCGGCGTCTGGGCCATGGCGGCAAACTGGGTGCTGACGGCATCCAGATCGGTCCAGGTGGGCGTCACGGTTTCGGTGGTGCCCTGGGCTGTGGCCGCGTGCTGGGCCGATGCCATATACAATACCACGTCCGGCGTGGTGAAGGCTTCTTCCAGCTCCGGCTTCACAGCCTCAGCCTCTGCCGACAACGTGCGTACACCGTTTGCATCCGGCTCGGTGTAGGACTGCTCCGCCAGAGCGGCGTCCTCCTCGCTCATCAGCAGTTCCAGTGCCTGGAGGGTGGTATCCCGCACGGTATCGGGCACTGTGCTCTCGATGCCCCCCTGCTGAATGCCTACGTCCACAATTTTGCTGGTGTAGTCAGGCAGGGACAGGTCGCAGTAGGCCTGCACAGCCAGCAGCGCAAACACTACCAGACAGGCCGCCCAATGACGGCCCAGTTGTTTAAAGATTTTTCCCATGGCTGGATTCCCCCTTTGCCTTGGCGGCTTCCCATGTTGCCGCGGTTTCCGCTTCCAGCGCCTCTATGAACACGTTGCGCAGCTCCATCATCTGTGCCAGCTGTTCCGGTTTCATGCGCGCCATCACGCGGGTAAAAAATGCGTTGAGTGCCTCCTCCCCGGCGTGCAGGGCCTCCTGCCCTGCCGGTGTGAGCCGTACCAGGGTCTTGCGGCGGTCCTTCGGGTCGGTCTGGCGTTCAGCCATGCCGTCCTGCTCCAGCAGCCGCAGCGCCCGCGATACCGCCGGCAGCGGCTTTTTGGCCGCCCGGGCCAGATCACTGACGTAGATCGCACCGTCACTGCCATAGGTTTGTATGGCATAGTGCAGCCGTTCCAGCATACCGAACCGGCACTTGGGCGCCTGGGCCAGCGCCGCACGCATCCCCCGGGCCGAAGTTTCCCGCAGGCGCCCCATATAATGTATGAGCCCGTGAAGTTCAAACTCTGCCTGTTCTGCCACGGTTCCCCCTCCTTTTTTACTTAACATAGGATAACTATTAACGAATGACAATAATAAACCCTCTTGCCCCGGCGTGCAAGAGGGTTGCCCAAATGTTTGCGAAAATTTCATAAATCCCCGGATTTGTTTTGCTGTTATGCGGGGAGCGACAGGTTGTAACAAATGTAAAACACAAAAGCCCGCAGTTACCTGCGGGCTTTTGTGCATAGAGGGGTGGGAAAGTATATAAAGGTCAGAGAATGTCGTGATTGATAACAGTTATTATTATAGCTTTTATTCTTAAATTGTCAAACGATACACTTGTATTTTGTTTTTCAAAATATTATAATGTTTCAAGAAATGCTTAATTATATTTAGTTTGTTCCCAAAAAAACATACTTTTTCCATTTTGTCAAACCGCACAACGGCACTTTTCTTCATTTTATTTTTTTGTGCGCATTATACAAAATTCTACAAAAAGTGAAAACGAGGTTTCATTCTTCATGGACGATCTGGATCATAAAATTCTGCAGCTTTTGGCTGAAAATGCACGTATGCCCGTGAAAGACATTGCACAGCGGGTCAGTCTGACGAGCCCTGCGGTTTCCAGCCGCATCCACCGTCTGGAGCAGGAAGGCATCATTGCCGGCTACACCGTTGTGCTGCACCACCCCGGCGCTCCGGCCCGGGTGGAGGCACTGATCTCGGTGCTGGTGGACGCTTCCACCCGCGCCAGTTTTCTTTCGATGATCGAGCAGGAGCCCCAGGTACTGCAGTGTTTCCGGGTGACCGGCAGCTATAACTTCATTGTCAAGGTCAGCTGCACCGACATCGACGCGCTGGAGCATCTTTTGACCAAGATGCAGAAGCTCGGCTCCACCAACACGCAGATCATTCTGAATACCCAGCTCGACCGCAATCTGGCGCTGGACTGAACGGAGGTTTTCCCCATGCGTTACTGCAAAAACTGCGGTCTGCTGGCGCCCCACGACGCCGACCGCTGCCCCCAGTGCGGCACACCGCTGCCGCCCGAGCCCGTTGCCGCCGCCCCGGCCCACACCGGGGCACGCTATACCGACGAAAGCCGCCCCGCCCCCGAGGAAGTGGTGCCGGCTCTGTCGGAGTGGGCCACCCTGGGCACCCTGCTGCTCTTTTCCATCCCCATTGCCGGGTTCATCCTGTCCCTGGCGTGGAGTTTCGGGTTCAGCAAGCATCCCGCCCGCAAGCGGCTGGCCCAGGCCTGGCTGATCCGCACCATGATCGTGGCGGTGATTTTCACTCTGGTGTGCATTGCGCTGGCGCTGACCTCGTTTGTGACGCTGACCGCCACCCCCTACTATTACGCCTTCTGACGGCAGCAAGGAGAGAGCATGAAAGCATCCGTCATCATCCCCAACCTGAACGGCGCTGGCTGGCTGCGGGATTCCATTGAATCCGTATGGGCGCAGACCGAGCAGGATTTCGAGCTCATCGTCATTGACAACGGCTCCACCGACGAAAGTCTGGAGATTGCCCGCAGCTATCGCGGCCACGACCGGTACACCCTCATCGAAAATGCCACGAACACCGGGTTTTCCCACGCGGTGAACCAGGGCATTGCCATCGCCCAGGGCGAGTATGTGGCGCTGTTCAACAACGACGCCTTTGCCGAACCGGACTGGCTGGCGGAACTTTTGAAAACCGCCGACGCCGACCCCAAGATTTTTGCCGTGAGCAGCCTGATGCTGCGGTACTATGAACCGGAACTGGCCGACGACGCCGGCGACTATGTGACGATCCTGGGCTTTGCCTGCAAGCGCGGCGACGGCCTGAAGGCCAGCCGTTACCAAAAACCCTGCCGGGTGTTCAGTGCCTGCGGCGGTGCGGCACTCTACCGCAAATCCATCCTGGACGAAATCGGCGTCTTTGACGAGCTGTTCTTCGCCTACTACGAGGACGTGGACCTTTCCTGGCGGGCCAACAACTTCGGCTACAAAAACGTCTACTGCCCCACCGCCCGCTGCCGCCATATCTGCGGCGCCACCACCGGCGCGGTGCGTTACAATCCCTTCAAGAGCATCCAGAGCGGCCGCAACAGCATCCTGCTGCCCTACAAGAACCAGCCGCTGCTGATGCTGATTCTCAACTTCATCCCCATGCTGCTGGGATACCTTCTGAAAGTGGTCATGTTCCGGCTGCGGGGCTTCGGCGGCGACTACGCCAAAGGCTTTGCGGAAGCAAAAGTGGCCCTGCCCAAGGTCAACAAGCCGAAATTCCACTGGCGCAACCTGCCCAACTATATCTGGGTGGAATGCAGCCTGATCGTGGGGCTGTTCCGGTACATCGTCTACCGGGTGCAGCGGGCTTTGAAAATCACCTGAATCCTGAACATACAAAAATCCACCCCGTGCGGGGTGGATTTTTTGCGTTTATGCAGTTTTGCGGCGCAAGGCAGATACTAGATCCCGCAGCCAGCTGAGGGCTGCAGCCGCCAGGGCCGGATACAGCACCAGGCAGAACGCCTGATACCAGGTAGGCACAAAGTACTGCCAGACAGCGGGCAGCGTTTCGGGCGCATTGAGGGAGATGGTGCCCGGCGTGAAGGTCAGCCCCACGGTCTTGTTGGCGTCGGGGCTGCAGGGGTCCAGCCGCAGCGCCACAATGGAGGTGCGGGGCAGCGTGTAGAGATACCGCCCGTCCCCCAGGGATTCCGGGAACACCCGGCGGTCCTGGCTGTAGTCCTCCCCCACCTTGGTGGTGTAGTACAGGCACATTTCCCGGGCGTCGCCGTCAAATTCCACCGTGTAGCTGACGGTGCGCACCACCATATCCGACACATCTTCCAGAATCATCTGGGGGTCGCCGTCGGTGGTGGTGAGGGCGGCGCTTTCCGGGGTGGCGGCGGTTTCGGTCAGGCCTGCCAGCTTCCAGTCAGACACAGGGATGTCGGTTTCGTACATGGTACCGGCGCTGCGGGCCAGGGCATCGCTGCCCCAGTGCACCGCCCCCAGCACCAGCCAGAGAGCCACCGCCACCAGATAACAGGTCAGCGGCAGGGCGCCGCGGTGGGAAAACCAGCGTTGCAGTGTTTTCATGAGGCAGGCACCTCCATTTCCATGGGGGCAAAGCCGTCATCGGTCACCCGGTAGAGCAGCGTCTGCCCCGAGAGGGCCGCGTCCAGACCATCGGTGAAGAGGTCCGCGTAACTTTGCACAAAAATATCGTCGATTTTTTGCAGGTAGAGTACCGTGCAGCCGTTGCCCCGCACGATGCTGTCCAGTTCCTCGGCGGTAAAGCCGTGATAATAGAAGTTTTTGGGGCCGTCCTCCTCCGGTTTCAGTTCCGGCAGGCCCAGCTCCCCGCCGCCGCCGATCATCTCCGACGCAATACCGGAATAATCCACCAGAACGGGGTAAAAATCGAACACCGCCGAGAACCAGCGCTCGCCGTTGTCGCCCTGGCTGACGAAAAAGACCCGGTCGTCCTCGCTCAGGTAGCTGCAGACCAGCTCCGCCTCGGCCCGGATGGTACGCCGGTCGGAGAATTCGCTATCGGCAAACCCCAGCACGCTGAGCTGGGGCAGGACTACCTGATTCTGCCGCAGCAGCATAGCCGCCGCCAGCAGCAGGACCACGCCCTGCCCGGCCAGTCCCCAGCGGGGGGTGTACCGGGTAGAAACAAACATCGCCGTGGGGCCGTCTTTTTCCTTTACAACCTTGACCCAATTGCACAGCTGGGGCAGCAGCGCCGTGGCCAGGCAGGCCACCGCCATGAGGAACCAGCCGATGTAATAGCTGTAGATGTAACGGTTGTAGTCGTAGAGTCCTTCGGCCTGGAAGGGCTTGAAGATGAAGCCGTAGCTGAGGGCCAGCATCAGGTTGTAGCCCGCGAAACAGCCGGTGGACAACACCGCCAGGGCTGCGATGCGCGCCCGCAGCTGCCAGCCGGCGGCCACCACAAAGGCCACCGCGAACAGCAGCAGAATGAGCAGCACCACGTTGCGGCCCTGCCCGATCATGCTCAGTTTGCCGTCGCTGGTCCAGAACTGGTGGCCCATATCGGCCATGGCCTGCAGGAACTGGGGCTGCCGCTCGGCAAAAAAGCCCTCCACCGGCTGGCCCAGCAGGATCTTGACGCCGTTGATAACGACGTCGGAGAGGGCGGCAGACGTTTCGCCCACGCCGCCGGAATCACTGTTGCGGGCCACCAGCCAGCCCACATAGCGCACATTCCACAGGTAATAGATCGCCATGGGTGCAGCGAAGCAGGCCGCCGCAAATCCGGTGCGGCGGGCCAGGCCCTTCTTGAACGGTCCATCACAGAAGAACCAGGCATCCACGGCAATGAGCCCCGCCGCGGCCAGACTCAGCACAAAGTCGTTGGCTTTCAGGTTGGCCGCCAGAGCCAGCACCGGCAGCACGGCCCAGCGGGGGCCATCGGTCTGGCGCAGGGCCAGCCACATGGCCACCGCCCCGCCAAACACCAGACCTGCCGGCACATCGCCGTAGGAGGTCAGGTAGGTATCGGCCAGGTAGATGGTGTGGTTATAAATGGTAAAGAAGAAGGGCGTGCACCACAGCACCGCTGCCAGCGGCACCGCCACCCGCCATTTCTTCCAGGGCAGTGCGCTGAGCACCGCCGCATAACAGGCAAAATAGAGTGCGTCGTACGCAAGATAGATCTTCCAGTCGGCGTAGCTGCCGAAGAACTGGAAAAAATAGCTGATAAGCGGCAGGCCGGGGTTCTGGGTCACCGCCCAGGGGGTGCCCAGGGTGGCGGTGGAATACAGGCTGTTGTCCACCTTGGTGACCTTGACCGCGGTAGCCCACAGGCTGAGTTCATCGTATCCGCTGGCCATCGGCTGGCGGATGGAAAAATACACCGCAAAAGCCAGGGTCATGCCCCAGAACAGCACGCTGCCGGGGGTGAACAGGGCTTTCCAGTCCGGTGCGGCGCCCTTGCGGGGCCACAGTGCCCAGATGCCCCCCGCCGCGCAGAGGGCGTACACAGCCCAGGCCGCCGGGTAGAGTACCCCGGCCATTCCTGCCAGCGTGAACACCGCGGCAATACCGGAAAGCACCGTCAGCGGGGCCATGCCCGCCGGTACCCGGGCTTTGAGCGTCAGCGCCGCGCAGGCCAGAAACAGGGCCAGCACCGCCGCCAGTACGCAGAGCAATTCCATGGGATTCTCCTTCGTGTTTTGTCAGTCCTTGGCCGGGGTTTGCCCGTCCTTGTCAAAAAGGGAGAGCACCAACGCCGCAGCAGCCGCCGCCAGCGCCGGCACAAACAGCAGCACAAGCCACTGTCCCCCACTGGGCAGGAAACGGTCGTACCACGGGGCGGGCGGGTTCAACTCGATGCCGCCGAAGAGCGTCGGCACACCGCCCACGCTGTCCGGGTCGATGCGCAGCCCCGTGACCCATTTGCCGCCGAGGGCAAAGGTGTATTCCCCGGTTGCGGTCACCGTGGCGTAGACCTTCTGGGTTTCGGTGTAATCGGTCTGGCCCGGCAGCAGATAGTACAGCGCCACGCCGCCCGGGGGCAGCCGGTGCCCGGCATACAGCCGCACCGTTTCGATATAGCCCTGGCCCTGCCAATAAATATGGGGGTCGTTGTCGGTGGAAAGATACCAGTTGGGATCATCGTCTGGCGGCGTCCACCATTCGTTGGAACTGTAGGGAGCAAAACTCTCGGTGGTAAGGTCCGCCGGGGCCATCGTTTGCTGGGGCATTTCGCCCCGGAGTTTGTAATTCAGCATCACCGCGCTGCCCACAAAGCCCTGGGCCAGCCACAGCACCAGCGCAAACAGGTAGGCCAGCACCAGCAGCTGCCGGGGCTTGAAGAGCGGTCGGGTTTTCCACAGATTTTCGCGCCGTGCCATCACTGCACCTCGCTTTCCGCCACCGCGGCCACCGTGAACGGCACCTCGGCGTCCTCACCCTCAAAGTGATAAAGGGTCGCGGGCATATCGGCAGTCAGGCCGCCCTCGAACAGCGGGCTGAATTCCCGCTGGAGGTAATCGTCCGCCCGGTCAATGAGCAGATAGTCACAGTCCTTTTCCGCCATATAGGCCACCAGTGTGTCCGGCACGCAGACCGCCTTGTAGTCGTAGAGCGTCCAGTTTTCGCTCTCCACCAGGTTCATGAAGTCGCTGTCCCAGCGGTCCTCCGTTTCTCCCAGACGGCCGTAAAAACCGCCGAATCCGTTGACGACCTGAGCCGTCAGTTCATAACGGTAATAATACCACCGGGTGGCGTCGTCCCCCTGGCTGAGCACCAGTACCCGGTCTTTCCAGTCCAGCACAGTGTTCATCGCTTCGGCGCGGGTCTCCACGTCGGTGCGCAGGGTGTATAGACTGTCGGCCGCGGTCCAGAAGCCTGCCGCCGGCACGCCCCGCCAGCAGAACACCACCATCACCGCCGCTGCCGCCGCGCCCAGCGCTCCACGGCCCAGTTTGCCCCGGGCCTGATGCGCCAGCCGGCAGAGCATGGTGAGCATCCACGCCTGGTAATAGGGCGTGAGGTAGCGGTCGTAATCCTTGAGGGCCAGGCCCTCCACATCGGAGAAATTATAGTAATACAGAATCAGGTGGAAGGCGTACAGCGCCGCAAAGCAGGCCGCAAACGCCAGATGCATGACGAGAATACTGCGGCGGGGGGCACCTTTTTCTGCCGCCAGCCAGGCCGCCGCGGCCACCAGCGTGATGACGAGCACCGCCGCTGCACCGCCGCCCAGCAGACAGACGCGGCGGGTGAAGAAGGCATCCCCCATGGCGGCCATGATCTGGGCGAATTTTTCGTCCCGGCCGATGCCCAGCAGTTGTTTGATACCGCCGGTGAGCACCGCGCCGTAGCTGAGCCCCGCGCTGCCCACACTGGCCGCCGTGTCCACCGTGGGAGTGACGGCGGCGGTATAACGGCTCCAGCTGAGGAACGCCGCCACGACCACCACAGCCAGCCCGCCCCCATGGAGCAGGGCGGAAACCAGCCGGTCGCGGCGTGTGCCTTCGGCCCGGACCAGCCAGTCCAGGGCAATGACAAAGGCCGCAATGAGCCCGTAGGCAAAGCAGATATCCTTGGTGAGCGTCAGCAATGCCAGCGGCAGCGCCGTCAGCCAGAAAACGCCGCGGCGCCTTTCGGTGCCGAGATACAGGCAGAGCGTGCCGCCGAAGAGCATGGCCATGGGCAGGTCAGCCATGGCATTGACATACTGGGTGGCATAGGCCCCCGGCGTGGGGTCCCGGAAGAAGTAGGGCAGCAGCACACCGGCCGCAAAGACCAGCACGCCGCTGTACCAGCGCTGCCGGGGCAGCGCCGTGGCCGCCGCTGCACAGGCCAGTGCCAGGGTATCCAGCGCAGCCAGGCAGGCCCACTCGGCCCAGGCCCCGAAGGGCTGGAACAGGAAGGTCACCAGGCTGGTCGCCGGGTAGGTAAAGCTGGCTTTGAGGTTGACAGGGTCCGCCACATAGAATGCGGCGCGTTCCACCACCATCTTGGGTGCCAGCCCCCAGGCCGTGAATTCATCCCACTGGGTGAACATAGGCTGCAGCGCGAAAAACAGCACCCACAAAAAGGCAGCTCCGCCCAGGAAAAGAGCGATACCGGGGGTGGTGAGGGTTTCGCGGCAGGCTTTGGCAAAGCCCGCCGGGCGCAGCTTCACAAGGCCCACCACCCAGACGGCGGCCCACAGCAGGAACACAAGCCCCGCACCCAGGCGCAGCGCCCCTGCAACACCGAAACCGTACAGCACCAGCGCAGCACCGGAGAGCAGCGGCAGCGGCAGCAGTGCGGCGTGAACCTTACCGCCGGAAGCGAGCACCGCGCAGGTGCCGGTCAACAGAAGCAGCACAAACAAGGCCCAGACCAGCTGCAGCATAGGGTGTCGCCTCCTCAATACAATTTGTTGATTTTGTTATTTCAAATACACCGTGTATATAGGCCCGATGAAGTAGTGCTGGAACAACAACACCGCCCCCACCAGGGCGTACCCGCCGCACAGGGGCAGGGCCAGTTTCTCGGCTTTGGCAGCCGTCAGCCGCGGGGCCAGAGCACGGCGGGCCAGGGCGGCCACGCCCAGAGCCAGCAGCAGCCACAGCGGCAGGAAGTACCGCGTCTGCAGCCCCACGATGCGCACCATCCCCACCGGGGTATAGGTGATATACATAGCGGTCATGGCGCCGATGCCGTAGAGCGCAGCAAAAACGCCCAGTCCGCCCAGACGGCGGCGGCCCAGCGCTTCGGTGGGCGAGGTGCAGAGCAAGGCCGCCCCCAGCAGCACCAGCGGTCCGGTAAGGCTGAGGAAGGCGATGGGCAGATCTTTCCAGCCGAAAAGCCCCAGCTGACCCAGGAAACCGTCATTCTCATAGAGTGTACCCAGCAACACAGCCAGATAACGCAGCGGATTGGACAAAATAAAGGCCAGCTGTTCCCCGCCGTTGACGGCACTACCGCCCTGCCGGGCGATGGTACCGTAGTTGTGGCGCATAAGCACGCCGTAGTTTTCCACCAGCAGCGTGATGGCCAGGGAACCGGCCGCGCAGAGGCCCGCCCAGGCCAGGCGGTTGCCTTTTGCTTTCCAGTCCCGCCGGGCTACCAGCAGCGGCAGAACCATCCACAACAGGTTCAGGTAGGGTTTTGTGCCGTTGGCAAAGATGCAGGCCGCGGCGTAGAGCGCCGCCGTGGAGGTAGTCCACCGGGGGCGGGTCAGCAGCGCCAGCATCAGGTAGTAGCAGGCCAGCAACGTGGCATCGTAGCTTAAAGACGCCCCCATATAGAGCGACATGGGCAGCAGCATCACGCAAAGGAAGGCCGGGCGGGCTTTTTGGGCATACCGCAGCCCCAGCCAGCACAGCAGCGTGTAGGCAACGAGGTTGCCCAGCCGCCCGGCGTAGAGGCATCCCAGTGCTCCCAGGCCCAGCAGCCGCGCCACCGCCATGCCCAGCGCGCCGGGCAGGAACGGCAGGATCAGGAAGCTGATGGGTTCGGTGACAGGGTCGGCGTCCCCCTCCCCTGCCAGGTATTGGGCAAAACTGTCGGCCACACTTTGCACCGTGCCGTCCTTGCCGTATTGTTTGAGGGCATACCCCGCCGTGTTGTAGGGCTGCTCCTCTTTGGTATCGGGGTCGATGCCGACGCCTGCGGAGGTGTGGGCATTGACCCAGGCCCCGGGGAACGCCTGCAGCAGGCGGGAAACATCCTCGGGGTAGCCGCGCTGGGCGTCAAAGTCGAAGCGCCCCATGGAAATAGCATAGGTACGCAGATAATGTTCACTTTCATCAGGCGTTTGCAGCGGCGGGTTGGCAAAGGCGAACAGGATGCCGCAAAGCAGAATACAGGCCGCCCCCCGGGCCGCAAAATCCTTGACGCGGCGCAGCGCCAGCACGGCAGCACCGGTACCGACGCCCAGGGCCACGCAAAGCAGCGTAGGCCACAGCGGCGGAATGCCCCGGGCATCCAGGCCATAGAACACCCGCCAGTAATAGCTGAATACAACGCCCAGCAGCGCGCCGACGGCCAACACGAAAGCCCACCGCGCGGCTTTGGGCCAGACGGTGGGTGCAAAACGGTGCCCGTGGTTTGTTGTGCGAGCGCCCATATTACAGGATATACTGCCCGACCTTGTACTGGTCGAGGTTGCCGCGCAGGAACTCGATGGTTTCGGCCAGGCCCTGCTCGAAGGTGTACTTCGGCGCCCAGCCGGTGAGGTTGCGCAGCTTGGTGGCGTCGCCCAGCAGACGGTTGACCTCGCTCTTTTCGGGGCGCAGACGCTCGGCCTCGCAGACGATGGTGGCGTTGGGGTTGATCTGGGCGATGAGCTCGTGGGCCAGATCACCGATGGAATGTTCCACGCCGGTGGCGATGTTCAGTTCCTGACCGATGGCGGCATCACAGTCCGCGATGGTCATGAAGCCGTTGGCGGTGTCCTTGACATAGTTGAAATCCCGGGTGGGGGTCAGGCTGCCCAGCTTGATCTCGGTCTGACCGGCCAGCAGCTGGGTGATGATGGTGGGGATGATGGCACGGCCGCTCTGGCGGGGGCCGTAGGTGTTGAAGGGCCGCACGATGGTGACCGGCAGATCAAAGCTGCGGTAGAAGCTCTCGGCCAGGCGGTCGGCGCCGATCTTGGTGGCCGAATAGGGGCTCTGGCCCTGGTAGGGGTGCTTTTCGTCGATGGGCACGTACTGCGCCGTACCGTAGACCTCACTGGTGGAGGTGACCAGCACCCGCTGGGTGCCCAGTTCCCGGGCGGCGTTGAGCACGTTCAGGGTGCCCTTGATGTTGGTATCCACGTAGCTGTCGGGGCTGTGGTAGGAGAACGGAATGGCGATGAGGGCCGCCAGATGGAATACCCGCTCCTGGCCGCGCATGGCGGTGCGCACACCGTTGGGGTCGCGCACGTCGCCCATGAAAATGTCGATCTCGTTCTTGATCTCCGGCGGGAGGGTGTCGATCCAGCCCAGAGAGCCAAAGGAATTATACAAGCAGAATGCACGGACCTTCTCGCCGCGCTTGACCAGTTCTTCCGTCAGATGGCTGCCAATGAAGCCGTCCGCGCCGGTGACCATTACGGTATGTGCCATGGTTTTCTCCTTTTTACAAAACGGGCCGGGGCCCGGTATTACGATATTATTACAAATCAGTATAACCGATTTTGCAAAAGATTTCAACCGGTATACAGCAAAAGCGGACGCAGGGGTAAGCCTGCGTCCGCTTGCGTTGCGTCAGAATCAGACGATCTCCACTTTTTCCATCACGACCGGCGTACGGGGTTTGTCGTTCCAGTCGGTGGCCACGGCGGCGATCTCATCCACCACGTCCATGCCGCTGACTACATGGCCAAAGGCTGCGTAGTCACCGTCCAGGTGCGGGGCATCCTGGTGCATGATGAAGAACTGGCTGCCGGCGGAGTTGGGGTCCATGGCGCGGGCCATGCTGATGACACCGCGGGTATGCTTGATGGGGTTGGCCACACCGTTGCTGGCAAACTCACCCTTGATGTTCCAGCCCGGGCCGCCGGTGCCGTTGCCCTTGGGGCAGCCGCCCTGGATCATGAAGCCGGGGATGACCCGGTGGAAGGTCAGGCCGTTGTAGAAGCCCTGGTTGACCAGCTTTTCAAAATTTTCGCAGGTGATGGGCGCCGCGGTGGGGTCCAGCTCAATGTCGATGGTCTTGCCGTTCTGCATGGTAATGCGGATCATAAGTCATTCTCCTTTTGTATTGTTTTCCTGTACCAAGGTGGCCGCCCCGGCGCTTTGTTCCGTGGGCAGGCCCTGGGTGTAACTCATACTGCCGATGGCGCGGCAAAACTCCTCGTCGGAGTACTTTTTCAGCCAGAAAAGCAGTGCCGCCCCCATGAATTCCTCGCTGCGGCGCCTGGCTTTGGGCAGCAGGGCGAACAGCCCGCCTTCGTGGGTCTTGCCCGTGAAGGGATCGGTCCAGGCATCGGGCAGATCGGGGGACAGTTTGCGGGGGGAAATATGGCCGGTGATAAAACCTTTACCGCCAAAGAACCGTTCCGCAACGGCAAAAACCACCTTGCGGCCCCCGTGCCGGCTGGGAAACAGGCTGCGCACCCGGTAGGTGTGGTAAAAGGCATCCGCCAGATATTCCACCGGGATATCCTCGCCGTAGACTTCCAGCAGGCAGGTATGCAGCAGGGCAACGATATCGCCCAGCTGTTCCCCGGTGGGCAGCGGACTTGCGTCGGCAGCCGGCACCCGGCCGTCGCCGGTATCCTCCTTGTGCAGTTCGGAATCCAGGGCAATTTCCAGATACCCGTGCCCGCCCTTGCCCGCGTAGGGTGCCCCCGGCTCGCACATGGCGCAGACAAAGGGGTGCACCACGGTATCGGTGGCATAGTGGCAGAGGAAGCCCAGCGCATACTCCACCTGGGGCCGGGTTTTTACGTGACGGCACAAGCTGTAGAGAAAGGCGCCGGTCTTTTCCTCGTGCATACGGTTGCCCAGCCCCGGCAGATCGTAGTGCCGGTTGGTGCGTTTTTTCCACACTTCATAGCAGAAAAAACTGTCGGGACCATTGGCGCCCGCAGCAAAGGCTTCGGGGCACTGGATCTTATAATGAATGGCGGCCGCCGCCTGGCGGGCGGTGCGCACATGGGTATAGCCTTCCGGCATGCGGGGTTCACTTCCTTACCTTGTAAAAAGCCTGTTCATTGTACCCCGCCGGGGCAGAAAAGTCAAATCAGCACCGGTCCGCCGATGAGGATGGACCTCAAATATTCCGCTCATCCCCTTTAAGGGTGCGGGGCAGCACAAAGAAGTAGAGCAGCCCGCCCGCGATGATGATAAGGATGACCGACAGGATGCCGTAGGGGCCGGCGGCCTTGTTGATGGCATCCACCTGTTCGGGGGTGGCGGTGGCGGCGGTCAGGCCCTGATTGCTGAGCATCCGGGAAGCCGCCAGCGCGCTGACGGAGCCCACCAGGGCAGGGCCCAGGATGGAAGAAAACTTGCCGAAGATGTCAAAGAAACCGAAGAACTCGCCGCTGCGGTCCTTGTCCGGGATGAGTTTGCCGAACATGGAGCGGGACAAAGCCTGGATGCCGCCCTGGCTGGTGGCGCAGAGTACCGCCAGCATCCAGAACTGCCACAGGCTGTCCATAAAGAAGGCGAACACGCAGATGAACATATAGACGCAGATGCCCACACCCACCATGCGGCGGGCGCCGAACTTGGAAGCCAGCTTCATGTAAAGCAGGCAGAAGGGCAGGCCCAGCACCTGTACCAGCAGCAGCGCCAGCAGCATACCGGCGGAATCCAGCCCCAGGTTGGTGCCGTAGCTGGTGGCCATGCTGATGATGGTATGTACGCCATCAATGTAGAAGAAATAGGCCACAATATACACCAGCATGGGTTTGTCGGCAATGATCTCCTTGATGGTGGTGAACACGCCCTTGATGTTGCGGCCAATGTCCCCTTTTTCATAGGGTTTGCCGGAAGTCTGCCGGCAGTTTTTCAGCAGCGGCAGGCTGAACACCAGCCACCACACGGCGGTGATGGCAAAAATCACCGAAAGGCAGGTGAGCATGGGCACGCCCACGGCATTCATGATCAGGAAGATCAGCAGCGGAATGGTGGAGCCGCCGATGTAACCCAGGCCGTAGCCCATCGTCGATACCGAGTCCATACGGTCCTCGGTGGTAATATCGGTGAGGAAGGCGTCGTAATAGATGCAGGAAGCATCAAAGCCGATGGTGCTGAGGATGTAAAGCACCAGCACAATCCCCGCCACCCGGCCGGCGGCATCGGTGGAAGAGGTAAAGTCCATTCCCGGCGTGAATGCCAGTCCCGCCACCGAGAGCACGCCCAGCGCCAGGAATGCCGCAAACAGTTTTTTGCGCATACCGCGGATGTCGCCAAAAACGCCCAGGAACGGCGCCGACAACGCCACAATGGCCATGGCGATGCTGGTGGCGTAGCCCCAGGTGGACATACTGGAAACGCTGTCGGCGGTGTATTCCGCCACCGAGTCAAAGAAAATGGGCAGGATGGTCACCACAATGACCGAGTGGGCGCTGTTGGCCCAGTCATACATCATCCAGCTCAATTCCTGCTTGGTAAATTTTTTCAGGAAACCCATGAACAGTTCCTCCCGTCCTGTCAAACATAGAATTATTGTACCATTCCGGGAAGGGAAAAACAACCAAAAGCGCCCCGTTTTGCGTCAACGGGGCGTAAAACTTTTGTCAGATTTTTGCGGCAGATTGCCCATCTCACCGTGCCCGCAGCTGCCAGAAGGCCACGGCGGCGGCCGCTCCCACATTGAGGGAGTCCACCCCGTGCTGCATGGGGATCATGACGGTGGCATGGCAGGCCGCGATGGTTTCGGCAGCCAGGCCGTCCCCTTCGGTACCCAGGACGATGGCCAGTTTTTCCGCCTGCTGGAGGCCGGGATCATCCACCGGCAGTGCCCGGTCGTCCAGGGCCATGGCCGCGGTGGCGAAACCCATCCCGTGCAGCCGGGCCAGCCCCGCAGCAGGCCAGTCCGCCTTATCTTCCCCCAGCCGTGCCCAGGGCACCTGAAATACCGTGCCCATGCTGACCCGGATGGCACGGCGGCACAGGGGATCGCAGCAGGAGGGCGACAACAGCACGGCGTCCATGCCCAGGGCCGCCGCAGACCGGAAGATGGCGCCGATGTTGGTGGAATCCACAATGCCTTCCAGCACCGCTACCCGCCGGGCGCCCTGGCAGACCTCCTCGACGGTACGGGGTGCCGGGCGATGCATGGCGCAGAGCACGCCCCGGGTCAGGGTGTAGCCGGTGAGGGTTTCCAGCACGGTGCGGTCCGCCGTATAGACGGTAGCGTCGGGGCAGCGGGCCAGCACTCCCGCTGCCGGGCCTTCGATCTGGCGGCGTTCCATGAGAAAAGAAAGGGGCTTGTACCCGGCATCCAGCGCCGTGCCGATGACCTTGGGACTTTCGGCAATAAAAACACCTTTTTCCGGCTCCAGTTTGTTGCGCAGCTGGGCCTCGGTCAGCCGGGCGTAGACGTCCAGTTCCGGGGCGGACAGATCGGTGATTTCCACAATATTGGGCATGGGTTTGTTCCTCTTCCTGTAATATAGTGCTTTCAGCATACGCCAAAACGCCGCAAATTGCAAACAAAAAGCCGCAGCGCATGGCGCTGCGGCTGATTTTGCATGAACTTTTCCGCGGGACTGTTGCCCCCTTTGCAAAGTTATTCCGCAAACATGGGGGTGGAGAGATACCGGTCGCCGGTATCGGGCAGCAGTACCACAATGGTCTTGCCCTCGTTTTCGGGACGCTTGGCCTGCTGGATGGCGGCATGCAGCGCCGCACCGGAAGAAATGCCCACCAGCACGCCTTCCTTGCGGCCCATCATGCGGCCCGCGGCAAAGGCGTCCTCATCGGTGACGGGCATGACCTCGTCATACACCGAGGTATCCAGCACATCGGGCACAAAGCCCGCGCCGATGCCCTGCAGCTTGTGGGGGCCGGCCTTGCCGCCGCTGAGCACCGCCGAAGTGGCAGGCTCTACCGCCACGATCTTGACGGCGGGATTCTGCTCTTTCAGGTAACCGCCCACGCCGGTGACGGTGCCGCCGGTGCCGGCGCCCGCCACAAAAATATCCACCTGGCCGTCGGTGTCCTGCCAGATTTCGGGACCGGTGGTGGCCCGGTGAGCCGCCGGGTTGGCCGGGTTCACGAACTGCCCCGGCACAAAGCTGTTCGGCGTCTGCGCGGCCAGTTCCTCCGCCTTGGCAATGGCCCCCGCCATGCCCTTGGCGCCCTCGGTGAGCACCAGTTCGGCACCGTAGGCCTTCATCAGCAGGCGGCGCTCCACGCTCATGGTTTCGGGCATGACGATGATGACCCGGTACCCCCGGGCAGCCGCCACCGACGCCAGACCGATGCCGGTGTTGCCGGAGGTGGGTTCGATGATGACCGAGCCGGGCTTGAGCTTGCCGGTGGCTTCGGCGTCGTCGATCATGGCCTTGGCCACCCGGTCCTTGACCGAACCGGCGGGATTGAAGTATTCCAGCTTCGCCAGCAGGCGGGCCTTGAGCCCTTCGGCGGCTTCGATGTGGGTAAGTTCCAGCAGCGGGGTGTGACCGATCAGCTGTTCGGCGGATGTATAGATCTTGCTCATGGTGTTCGTCTCCTGTTCATAAATAAAAAGTGTGGAAAAAGAATCAGAAATGTACGCCGGGGCAACATCGCCGGCCGGGCAGAGAACGGATAACCATGTCTATTCATACCTTTCTTGTAGGATAAGAAGATTGTACACCCGACCGGCGGATTTGTCAAGTCACGGCAGGGATTTCCACTGCAATTTTTGTGCAGCGGCCGGCGGCCTTTCCCTTGCAAAAAACCGTTTGCCCGGTGTATAATATATTTGTTTTTGTTTTTTTGCATAGACGTGGAGGGAAATTTATGGCGACGAAGTATATCTTTGTGACCGGGGGCGTGGTCTCCGGTCTGGGCAAAGGCATTACAGCGGCCAGTCTGGGCCGCCTGCTCAAGACCCGGGGGTTGAAGGTGGCCAGCCAGAAGCTGGACCCCTATATCAATGTGGACCCCGGTACGATGAGTCCCCTGCAGCACGGCGAGGTGTTCGTGACCGATGACGGCACCGAAACCGACCTGGATCTGGGCCACTACGAACGTTTCATCGACGAAAACCTGAACAAGTATTCCAACCTGACCACCGGCAAGGTGTACTGGAATGTACTGAACAAGGAGCGTCAGGGGGCTTATCTGGGCCAGACGGTGCAGATCATCCCCCACATCACCAACGAGATCAAGAGCTACATCTACAATCTGGCCAAGAGCACCGAAGCCGATGTGGTCATTACCGAAATCGGCGGCACCACCGGCGATATCGAAAGCCAGCCCTTCCTGGAAGCCATCCGCCAGGTGGGCATTGAGCAGGGCCTGGAAAACTGCTGCTACATTCATGTGGTGCTGGTGCCCTACATTTCCGGCTCCGACGAGTACAAGTCCAAGCCTGCCCAGCATTCCTGCAAGGAACTGCAGGGCATGGGCATTGCCCCCAACGTCATCGTGCTGCGCGCCGATGGTCCCGTGGGCAGCGATATCAAGCGCAAGATCAGTATGTTCTGCAACGTGCGGCCTGACTGCGTCATTGAGAACCTGACCATGCCCAGTCTGTACGAGTGCCCGCTGATGCTGGATGCCGCCGGCCTGACCAACGTGGTGGTGCGCCAGCTGCACCTGACCACCCCGCCCACCGACCTGACCGAGTGGAAGGAACTGATCAGCCGCATTGCCACCCGCAGCCGCACCTGCACCATCGCGCTGGTGGGCAAGTATGTGAAGCTGCACGACGCCTACCTGAGCGTGATGGAAAGCCTGTACCATGCCGGTTTTGAAACCGAGAGCAAGGTCAACATCAAGTGGGTGGACAGCGAAACGCTGCTGGACCAGGATCGCTGCGCCGAGGAATTGTCCGAGGTGGACGGCATCATCCTGCCGGGCGGCTTCGGTGACCGCGGCATTGAAGGCATGATCCAGGCCGCCCAGTATGCCCGGGAACAGCATATCCCCTACTTCGGCATCTGCCTGGGTATGCAGATCCTGGTGATGGAGTACGCCCGCAATGTGCTGGGCTATGCCGACGCCCATTCCAGCGAGTTCCGCCCCGAGGGCGCCCACAACGTCATTGCGCTGATGCCGGACCAGCAGGGCAACATTCCCAAGGGCGGCACCATGCGCCTGGGCAAGTACCCCTGCTCCATCAAGCCGGACACCACCATGGCCCGCTGCTATGGCACGCTGGAGATCGACGAGCGCCATCGCCATCGCTACGAGTTCAACAACGACTACCGCGCCGAGTTTGAGGAGAAGGGCCTGACCATTGCAGGCACCAGCCCCGACGGCCGTTTGGTGGAGGCTGTGGAACTCACCGAGCGCCCCTTCCATGTGGGCGTGCAGTTCCACCCCGAGTTCAAGAGCCGTCCCAACCGCGCCCATCCCCTGTTCAAGGGCTTTGTGGCTGCGGCCCTGCAGTACCAGACCGAGCACACCCCCACCGGCCATCCCGCCATGGTGGGCGAATGATCTTTGCCTGATGCCTGCATCCTAATAACCGGTAACGAAAAAGCACACCGCCGCGGCGGTGTGCTTTTTGTTGTGCTTTGTCCGGAACTTCTCCGAATCGGGCTGCTTATTTCATTTCCCCCTCCCGGGTCGGTCCGTTGAAAGTTCTTTGGGTACTTTCTTTCAAGAAAGTACCTCAGCGGTCCTGCAGGGGCACATACTCCCGGGGAACCATGATGCTCTGGTAGGCCGGGCGGATGATCTTGTCCATGTTGACAAGCTCCTCCATGCGGTGGGCCGACCAACCCACGATACGGGCAATGGCAAAGATGGGGGTGTACAGCTCCACGGGGATGCCCAGCATATCGTACACGAAGCCGGAGTAGAAGTCCACGTTGGCGGAAACACCTTTATAGATATGGCGCTTTTCGGCAATGACCTGGGGCGCCAGACGCTCGATGGTGTTGTAATACTCAAAGTCGCGGTCACGGCCCTTGGCATCGGCCAGCTGGTGCACGAAGTTCTTGAACACCACGGCGCGGGGGTCGCTGAGGGAGTATACCGCGTGGCCCATGCCGTAGATCAGGCCCTTCTGGTCGAAGGCCTGCTGGTCCACGATCTTGCGCAGGTAATCGCGCATGGCGTCCTCGTCGGTGGGGTCGGCCACATGGGCGCGGACATCGTCCATCATGTGCATGACCTTGATGTTGGCGCCGCCGTGCTTGGGGCCTTTCAGGCTGGAGAGCGCCGCCGCAATGACCGAGTAGGTATCGGACCCGGAGGAGGAAACCACGCGGGTGGTGAAGGTGGAGTTGTTGCCGCCGCCGTGCTCCATGTGCAGCAGCAGGGCAATATCCAGCACGTGGGCTTCCAGGTCGGTATACTGGCGGTCGGGGCGCAGCATCTGGAGCAGATTTTCCGCCGTGGAAAGCTCTGGTTTGGGACGATGGATGTACATGCTGCCGTCGCACTCATAATAATGGTAGGCGTGGTAGCCATAGACTGCCAGCATGGGGAACACGCTGATGAGCTTGATGCACTGTTCCAGCTGGGTCTGCAGGTCGGTTTTGCCGATGTCATCGTCATAGCTGGCCAGGGTCAGCACACTGCGGGTCAGGGAGTTCATCAGGTCCTTGCTGGGGGCCTTCATGATAACATCCCGCACAAAGTTGGTGGGCAGATCCCGGCACTTGGACAGGCAGTCCTTGAAGGATTCCAGCTGCTGCTCGTTGGGCAGATCCCCCAACAGCAGCAGATACGCCGCTTCCTCGAAGGCATAGCGTTTGCCCCGCAGGCCGCGGATCAGGTCATAGACATTGTAGCCGCGATACCACAGCTTGCCGTCACAGGGGACCTGCTTGCCGTCCCGCTCCTCGAAGGCGTCGATGCGGGAAATGTTGGTGATGCCCGCCAGCACACCTTTGCCGTCCTGGTCACGCAGGCCGCGCTTGATGTTGTACTTGGCAAACAGCGCCGGATCTACCCGGTTGTTGGTGACGCACTCTTCGGTAAAAATCCGTGCTTCCTTCTCGATGGCTGCGTAATCGCTCATAAAAGAACCCTCCCTTTCCGACGTCTATGACGGAACGTTTGATTTTTTTCCCATTTCACACTTCTTTTTTGTACAGATCGTATACTGGTTATTATAATCTTTTACCGCCAGAGTGTCAAACAAACATTCTGTGAACAAAGTTCATATTCTAACAAAAAAAGCACGCCTGCACCGATGATTTTTTCGTGCAGACGTGCTTTTTGTCAGAATAAAATTTTACTTGTCCGGAGGCAGGAGCCGAATCCTAACCTCCTCTTTGAGAAGTATGTCACCCCTGCCGGGCCTGCAGGGCAGCCAGCAGCGGCGGCAGCAGCTGCTTTTTGCGGCTGACTACGCCGGGCAGCACCGCAATACCATCCTTGGGTTCCACGCCGAAAGCGTCCCGGATGATCTCCTCAGTGTTGTGGCCCCAGTACATCAGGTCGGTGCTCTGGGTCTTCATGTCGGTGAACATATAGAAGATCATGGGCAGACCTTCCCGGCGTCCCGCTTCGGGCAGGAAAGGCCCTACCAGCGCTTCGGCAGCAGCGCGGGATTTATCGGTCATATAGATGGACTGGCCCACACCAAACTTGGCATCGCCGCGGCTGAAGGCCTTGAAGTCGGAGCGGAACACATCCTCGGCGTCCCGGCCGGTAAGGTCGGCGCCTGCTTCAAACATCTGCTCGGCGTAGGCGGGAATATCCTCCCCGGCGATTTCGGCCAGCGCCTTGGCGGTGGCTTCGTCCTGGGGGGTGGAGGTGGGCGAACGGAACATCAGCGTGTCGGACAGGATGGCCGACAGCAGCAGACCTGCGATCTCCCGGGAGGGGGTGACCTCCTGCTCCTGATACATCTGGTACAGGATGGTAGCCGTGCACCCCACCGGCACGTTGCGGAAATACACCGGGCCGCTGGTTTCCAGGTTGCCGATGCGGTGGTGGTCGATGATCTCCAGAATATCCGCCTGCTCCAATCCGTCCACGGCCTGGGTGCGCTCGTTGTGGTCCACCAGGATCACCTTTTTGCGGTGCAGGTTCAACAGGTTACGGCGGCTGACCACGCCGCAGTATTTGCCGTTTTCGTCCAGGATGGGGAAATACCGGTGACGGACGCTGGCCATGATCTTGCGGGCATCCTCGATGGGGGTGTTGACGCTGAACTTCATCAGGTCATGGGTGCGCATGAAATGGCGCACCGGCGCAGCGGTGGTCACCAGACGTCCGGCGGCATAGGTGTCGTAGGGGGTGGCAAAAACCGCACAGCCCTTCTCCTGGGCGCGGGCCACGATGGTGCGGGGCACCGCCGAGCCGCAGCAGACCACAATGGCCGCGGCACCGCAGTCGATGGCACACATCTGGGTTTCGTACCGGTTGGACACCAGCACCAGGTCCCCGGGCTTGACCAGTTCTTCCATGATCTCGGGGCTGGTGCCGATGCAGATGCTGCCCTGGGTGATACGGGCGTCGGCATCCCCCACGATCAGTTCCGCTTCCAGGGTTTCCAGCAGGTTATGGTAGCTGGTGTTGGCCGCCGCCAGCACGCCGGTGTCGAACAGGTCCATGTTGGCATCGGCAATATCCTTGATGGTGATCAGGCCTTTCAGCTCGTTGTCGGCGTCGGTGATGCACAGGGTGTCGATCTCCACGTCACGCATCAGGTTCCAGGCCGCGCGCACGCTCATCTCGGCATCGATCCCCGGCTGTTTGCGGATGTCGATATCCTTGATCTGGGGGCTGACGTCGGTGCAAAGCCGCGGCGGATCAATGCCGAAATGCTTGAGCACAAACTGGGTTTCGCGGTTGACGTGCCCGGCCCGGCGGGCTTCGTACTTGCCGGTAAGGCTGCCGTGGTTTTTCAGCCACGCATAGGACAGCGCTGAACAGATGGAGTCGGTGTCGGGGTTCTGGTGGCCAATGATGTTGATATGGCGCACGTTTTCAGTTGACATAACGGATTCCTCTCTTCCGTAGAGAATAGCGCGGGCCTTTCCCTCGCAGCCCGCAAAATGACCAAAAGTTCTTTCTCTGCACTCTATTACATTTTCTATTATACCACACTTTTTTGCGCTTTGCGATTCTTGACAATAACCGCAGTACAGCGTAAAATAGATGCTGTATGTGGATATTGGGGGCAGTCCCCCTTGCAACGCAAGTTCAAATAGAGAGGGAACGGATATGATTCAGGAAAATTTACGCAACGTCGCGATCATTGCCCACGTTGACCATGGCAAAACGACGCTGGTGGACCAGATGCTCAAGCAGTCTGGTGCCTTCCGCGCCAACCAGCAGGTGGCCGAACGTGTGATGGACTCCGGCGACATCGAGCGCGAGCGCGGCATCACCATTCTGGCCAAGAACTGCTCCTGTGTGTACGAGGGCGTCAAGATCAACATCGTCGACACCCCGGGCCACGCCGACTTCGGCGGCGAGGTGGAGCGCGTGCTGAAGATGGTCAACGGCGTTCTGCTGCTGGTGGATGCCGCCGAAGGCTGCATGCCCCAGACCCGCTTTGTTCTGCAGAAGGCTCTGCAGCAGAACCTGTCGCTGGTCATCGCGGTCAACAAGATCGACCGCCCCGACGCCCGCATCAAGGAAGTCATCGACGAGATCCTGGAACTGCTGATGGACCTGGGCGCCACCGACGAGCAGCTGGACAGCCCCATGGTGTTCTGCTCCGGCCGTAACGGCACCGCCAGCTACGACTGGACCCATCCCGAGAACGGCACCGACCTGAAGCCGCTGTTCGACACCATCCTGAAATACGTGCAGCCGCCGGAGGGCGAGCCCGACGAGCCGCTGCAGATGCTGGTGTCCAGCGTGGACTACAACGAGTTCGTGGGCCGCATGGGCGTGGGCCGCGTGCAGAACGGTGTGATCAAAGTGGGTTCCGCCGTGCAGGTGTGCGACTGGCACAACCCCGACGTGCACATGACCGGCCGCATCACCAAGCTGTTCGACTTCAAGGCCAACGGCCGTGAGCCCATTGACCAGGCGGTGGCCGGCGATATCGTCGCCTTCGCAGGTCTGCCCGATATTTCCATCGGCAACACCCTGTGCGACCCCAGCAAGGTGCAGCCCCTGCCCTTTGTGAAGATCAACGATCCCACGGTGGAGATGACCTTCTCGGTCAACGATTCTCCCTTTGCCGGCAAGGAGGGCAAGTACGTTACCTCCCGCCAGATCCGTGACCGCCTGATGCGCGAACTGCTGAAGGACGTGGCCCTGAAGGTGGAAGATTCCGCCACCACCGATTCCTTCCGGGTCATGGGCCGCGGCGAAATGCACCTGTCCATCCTGATCGAAACCATGCGCCGGGAAGGCTACGAACTGCAGGTTTCTCCCCCGCACGTTCTGACCCATGAGGAGAACGGCAAGACCATGGAACCCATGGAGCGCGTGGTCATCGACGTGCCCGAAGTGTACCAGGGCAACGTCATGACCGCCCTGGGTGCGCGCAAGGGCATCCTGATGAATATGCAGATGATGAACAGCCGTTCCCGTCTGGAGTTCCGTATGCCCAGCCGCGGCCTGTTCGGTTACCGCAGCCAGTTCCTCACCGATACCCACGGTGAAGGCATCATGAACACCATCTTCGACGGTTACGAGGAATGGTGCGGCGATATCCAGACCCGTTCCACCGGCTCCCTGATCAGCTTTGAGACCGGCGACGCTGTGACCTACGGCCTGTTCAACGCGCAGCAGCGCGGCACCCTGCTGGTCACCGCCGGCGAGAAAGTCTATGCCGGCCAGGTGGTAGGCTACACCCCCACCGGCGAGGACATCACCGTCAACGTCTGCAAGACCAAGCACCTGACCAACACCCGTGCTTCCGGCAGCGACGACGCCCTGCGTCTGGTGCCCGTGAGCAAGTTCAGCCTGGAAGGCTGCCTGGAATTCCTGGCGCCCGACGAGCTGCTGGAGGTCACCCCCGAGAATCTGCGCATCCGCAAGCGCATCCTGGACCATGACCTGCGCATGAAGGCAGCCAGCAAGAAGAACAAGGGTTGATTCTTTCAAAGAGGAGGTTCGGATTCAGCGGCTGCGCCGCGTCTCCTGCACCTCCCCTTTGGATTCCCACCGTCGGTAAAAAACGCCTTCTCATGCCGCACGCGGCGACTCGAAGGCGTTTTTTACCTCTCGCGGTATCGTCATCGTCGGCACATGTCCGCCGATGACGATGGATTCAGGACGATTAGATCGTAATACAGCAGCACCCCCGGCCACATGGCCGGGGGTGTTTTGTTTGGATGTAATTACCGCCCGAATGGCTCAGAACACGATGATGGTCCCGCCATCCGGGTCATCCGTGATGGGGGTCCAATCGGTGGAACCGGACAGATAGTCCTCCAGGGAGATCAGTGCAAAACCGTCGACGATGTCGGGGTCCCTTCCTCTTGACACCAGTACCTGGTTTTGTCCCACCAGCGCTTCCGGCCAACCGTTTGCCACGGTAATATGGGGCAGTTCATACATCTGTCCTGCCGACAGGTCATAGATCCAAAGGTTGCCCGGCTCACCTTTCATCATCCAGCGCAAGGTACCGTTCTGGCTGAAAATCCAGTCCGGGCGCTCTCTTTCCAGCCGCCCCGGCATCTGTTGCCAATCACTGCCATCCAGAGCACAGCTCTCCACACCGTTGGCCGAGCCATCCTCATTGTACCAACTGAAATACAACCGATCTCCGGCCATTCCCAGGAAGTCGTGACGGCGGCGCTTTCCATCCGGCTGTTCCTCGCCGTAATAGGGTTCTGCCATGACTTTTTCCATGGCACCGGTGGCCGGATCATACCAGTCGAATTCCCGTTCTCCACTTTGAAGAAGCGCGTCATACACTTCCCAATCTTTGTAAGAAGGAAGCGGTGTCTGGGTGATTGCCCGCGTCATGATAAAGCGGGGGGTGCCTGTCTGTTCAATCCACTCAATCTGACCGGGAAGTTCCAGATCGGTGATCTGCCCCGTTTCCAAATCAATCCGTTTGCCTCTGTTGCTGCCCCTATCCATACGATACTCAAACTCATAGACAGCATACTCATCGACAAATTCGGGATTTAGTTCTTTCCCCAAAGGGATTGCTTGCGCGGTGCCGCCCTCCTCGGGCACCTTATACAGCGTATCCCAGGCAAACAGGCAAATCTGTCCCTGCCAGGGCAGGACTTGTACGCCATACAGGTCCGGACTGTCTCCCATATACAAACTGGCGCGCTGTGCATCTGTCAGATCAGCCTTCAGCAATTGGAACTGCGGTTCACCCGCATCGGTCCAAAAATTCACGGTGCTGTACACGGCATCTGCCGTCGACTCATACTGCTGAATTCGCCGCAAGTGCCCCACCGGAAACGCTGCGCTCTCTTCTGCCGTAGCGGATTCGCCGGTTGCCTCCACCGGAGTCGATTCCGGCTCTGTGGACGCCGCCGGGGTGCAGGCAGTCAGGCAAAACGCCAGGGCCATCAGTGCAAACAGAGATTTTTTCATCTTCATCCTCCTTCTCAGGCTCAGGCCGTTTCCTCAGGCCAGGTTTTCACCGGCGTCCAGTCGGTGGAACCGGCCAGATAGTCGTCCATATCGACCAGGCCATGGGTCAGATTGCCGTTCTCCTTCGCCCTGGCCAGATAGACTTTTCCGTTTCCAGGAAGTGCCTCGGGGAAGCTGCTGCTCCAGTCTGCCTGCCCCGGTGTATGCCAGGTCCGGTCAGTCACGTCATAAATTTTCATCGGACTGGTGGTGCCGTCTATCAGCCACCGCAGAGTCGGCCCTTCCCACAGGGTGAAGGGTCCCGCATCGCCGGCGGGCAGCGCACATTCCAGCTGCCAGTCGGTGCCGTCCACGGCGCAGGATTCCAACTGCCTGTCCAGCACCTCCACGCCGGGATTGCCCCGCAGCAGATGGGTGTTCTGGAAATAGAGCCGGTCCCCGGCCATGCCCAGGAAATAGCGCTGATTCTGGGAGCCGTCCGCCTGCTCCACACCGTAGTAGGGTTCCGCATAGATTTTTTCCAGTTCGCCGGTAGCCGGGTCATACCAGTCATATTCCGTGGTAGCCGACTGGATGGCGGCATAATATTGTTCGTTTTGGGTATAGACATTCGGCAGAGGGGCCTCGGTGACCAGCCGCCAGAGGATGATCCGATCCTGTCCCACCACCCAGTACCACTGGACCTGGTCCGGGGTTTTCAGTTCGGTGATCTGCCCGGTGGTAAAGTCCAGGCGGCGGAAGGTCCTTTGCACATTCCAGTCACCGCCCCAGAATTCGTAAGCGCCGTAGGCATCACAGGCCACCGGCTCAAAACGTCCTTCCAGGGGCATTGTCTGCACCTCCCCGCCGTCCAGCGGGATGGTGTAAAGGTTCTTACCCACGGGCCTCCGGATCACGCCGGGCTGGATCAGCAGCGGGCCGTCGGGCATCTTTTCCGACGTAAAGGTATACAGGCAGCTTTCCTGCCCGGTATCACAGTCCAGCTCGATGATGCTCTGGGGAGTGTCCTCGGACTCCTGGTAGAAATGATACATCTTCCCCGGCGTCTGGGTGTCGTCCCCGCAGCTCACCAGGCTGCCCACGGGAAAGGTGGAGGTCTCCGCGGGTTGTTCCGTCGTGGCG
>ERZ1090867.129-NODE-129-length-38121-cov-6.604082_pt1 | contig 38121 bp, 29 predicted proteins | sample MGYA00478476_ERZ1090867 | MGnify/ENA primary metagenome ERZ1090867 (study PRJEB33644, sample SAMEA5815742) | chicken gut metagenome | biome: Chicken; feature: Gastrointestinal Tract; material: Caecum | place: Ireland | collected 2019-01-01 | study: A study of the... | reverse complement strand
CATGACGTCGAGTCTCGTGGGCTCGGAGATGTGTATAAGAGACAGCTCTTTCAGTCTTGCAATTCTGCTCTGGATGGTCTTGAAGTTTGTCAGCATACCGCCCAACCATCTCTCGTTTACATAGAACATTCCGCAGCGCTCTGCCTCTGTTGCGATTGCGTCCTGCGCCTGTTTCTTTGTTCCTACGAACAGGATTGTGCCGCCGTCAGCTGCGATGTCTGCAACTGCTTTGTATGCATCGTCAACCATTCCTACAGATTTCTGCAGGTCGATGATGTAGATTCCGTTACGCTCTGTGTAGATGTACGGAGCCATTTTAGGATTCCATCTTCTTTTCTGATGTCCGAAATGAACACCTGCTTCCAGTAACTGTTTCATTGAAATAACGCTCATTGTTTTTCTCCTTTTTGGTTTGTCTTCCCTGTGTTTTTTTACCTCCGAACCCATCCCCGAAACCTCCCGAAGGCAGGCACCTTCTTCGGCATCCACACAGGTGTTTTTTTGCAACGGTTGAATTATATCATAGGAAAACTGGAAATACAAGGGTTTTTCTGTAAAAAACCGCGCTTAATATTGTCATTTCCAGCCGTTCGGACATCATCCAGCGGCATGCCGGAACGTTCGATACCGTTCGGCAATTATGCCCGTTCCTGGTTTCTGCATATTTTCTCTATCATTGTACAGTAAACCACCACCAGCAGGAGCGACGCTCCAAACCATGCAATCGGACTTGCCAGACAGATCCCCACGTAGCCCAGCAGATACTGCAGACCGAACGTTGCGGCGATACGAAGGATCAGCTCGGTGATACAGGCGGCAAACGGCGCTTTTCCGTTACCCATGCTCTGAACAGAAGAACGGACGATAAGCAGAAGACCCAAAAGCAGATAAAAAGGTGCGACCGACAGCAGATAACCGTTGGCATAACCGATGATCTCCGCCGTCGGGTTGTCAATGAACATCGGAACGACCAGATTTCGTCCGCCAAGGATCAATGCACAAAGGAAAATGTTCACAATCTCTGTCTGTATCAGCCCCGCTTTCACCCCGCTGCGTATCCTGTCCCACCGGCCCGCACCGTAATTTTGTGCCACATAACTGGCGATCGCCACACCAAAAGCATTGTTGATCAGCACAGAAAGCTGATCCACTTTGGTAGCTGCCGTATATCCGGCGATGGCTTCCGGCCCGATCGCATTGACCGCTGCCTGCATGGCAAGCTGGCCGATACACATCACAGACATCTGAAATCCCATGGGAAAACCGGTTTTTAAATGGATGATCATATCCTTATGCATATTTTTAAAATCTGCCCGCCGCAGACGCAGAACCTGAAATTTTTTCGCGCCGAACAGGGTACTGAGTATCGCTGACAACAGCTGGGAAAGAACCGTTGCCCACGCAGCGCCTCCGATGCCCATCCCAAAGGTCAGAATAAACACAAGATCCAGTACAATATTCAGCAATGAGGAAATGACCAGGAAATACAGCGGCGTTTTACTGTCTCCAAGCGCCCGGAGAATGTTGGAAATCATATTATAAAATACAGTGGCACCGGTCCCGAGCAGAACGGCAAACATATATTCATAAGCCATATCATAGATTCTGTCCGGCGTCTGCATCCAATACAGGATCGGATGGGCAAGCAGACAGCAGACCGCTGTAAGGGCTACGGCAGCAATCATGCTCCATATCGCCGATACCGCGATGCTTCTGCGCATCCCGCTTTCATCTTTTGCCCCGCATCTCTGCCCAAGACAGATGCCGAACCCTCCCGTCAGGCCCTGGATAAAACAAAGGACCAGGTAAACAACAATGCTGGTGGCACCCACGGCTGCCAGTGCATCCGGTCCCATCGTTTTTCCCACGATCACGGTATCCGCCAGCGTATAAAACAACTGAAAAAGATTTCCTGCGATCACCGGCAGGGAAAACTTCAACAGAACCTGAAAAGGCTTTCCTTTTGTAAGATCCTGTGTCATAATGTAACAAAACCTCCTCTTTTCCGTTTAAATAGTAAGCAAATGAAAGGATTTTCATTATGAAGCAGATCATTCAGACAACCAGTGATCTTCAGGAGCTATGTGTCCACGGCACACCGGATTTTCCCCTGCAGATCAACCACGACAGCATTGAAGACTTCCAGGACAACTATATCCGCTGTCACTGGCACAATGAAATCGAAATTTCCATCGTTGTGGAAGGTGTTGTACTCTATCAGGTCGGCGGAACCTCCTGGCGCCAGGAAACCGGCCAATGTCTGATCATTAATGCAAATACCCCTCATATGATGACTCCTGCAGGAGGGAATGCCCGGATTCTCTCTATCATTGTCCACCCGTCACTTCTCTACGGAACGCCCGGCAATTCCCTGGAACTGGAGATTCTCCGGCCCTATCTGACTTCTCCAAAACTGGCTGCCGTCCCTGTCCGTCCTGACATGGGAGATGCTTCTGTTCTGGATACCTTTTTTCAGATCGACCGGATCTGTACAGAAAAGCCTTTTGCCTATCAGCTTCGGGTCCGCGGACTGCTTTGTACCGCTTTCAGCGAAATAATCCGTGCCAATCGGACACTGCTCTACTTTGAGCATCCCGTCAATCCGCTGAATCTCAATCGGCTTCAGATTCTGTTGGACTATATCCATACCCACTATGACACACCGCTTTCCCTTTCCCAGCTGGCTGCACAGATTCCTTTTACCCGCGAAAACTGCTGCCGCTTTTTCCGACAGATGACCGGCTGTACCATATCTGAATATCTGACTGATTACCGTATTTCCAGGAGTATACACCTGTTGAACGCGACCGATTACTCCATTTCTGATATTGCAGCCCGTACAGGCTTCAGCAGCCCAAGCCGCTTTGCCTCTGCTTTTCGTGCAAAAACAGGGCTTCTTCCGTCAGAATACCGCAAAAATCATCCTACGGTATCTTAGTACAAAAGAAGCCCTGTTTCTATTCGGATATTGAGAAATTTGATACAGATATTGATTTTTTATCGTCGGTCCCCTGCAGAATGTCTTCTGCCTGTCTGCCTGTACAGAAACAAATACCAGAACGTGACAACGCAGATCACCGCCTCAGCCAGAATCAGGGTGGTTCCTCCTCCCGGAAAATGGCTGCCCAGGCAGTCCATCAGCTGATGCCGGAACAGCCCCCAGATATTTTCCCCGATATGAGCCGCGATCGGAGCCCACAGAGTACCGGTGCGTTCATAAAGAAGGATCAGCAGGAAACTGAGAATCGTTCCATAAACAAATTGAACCACATTTCCATGATACAATCCGAACAGACCTCCGGAAATCACCATCGCCCATCCGAATCCCCAGAAGTCTTTGGCTCTCTGATAGATCATTCCACGGAAAGCCAGTTCTTCCGCCACGGAACTGAGGATCCCGACAGTGATCACCAGCAGCAGCCAGTTCTGTCCTTCATAGATATCCGAGGCGAGCTGGGAATAACCGCTGAAAAATCCGGTGAATCCGGTGACATTCAAAAAGGCATTCAGAAGATGCCCGAAGCTCATGGTCAGAAGGACACAGGCCGCAGCCACCGGGACGTTCCACTGATGCCGCTGCATCGTAAACATCCCTTCGTCCCCTTTCATCTGTTTCCAAAGCAGCGGAATCGAGATCAGACAGGCAATTCCCGTCATCAGCGCCGAAGTCTGATACATCTTTTCTTGCAAACTTCCGGATCCTGTGAACAGCAGGAACACCATTGCTCCCATGTAGGTGACAAGGATCAGGATAATATCATACGTCAGCATCGGTTTCAGGATCCGCCATACCTTGCTTTTCATGGAAATCTGAGCCATCAGGTCATTCTTTTCCTTTGCTTTTTCTTTCTTTTGCTGTCTGAGCAGTTCTTTTCTCAGCGGAAAATTTCTCCAGGAAGGCCTCCGCACACGCCGGACCAGGATTTTTAAATCTTCTACCGTATCCGCCACATAGACGGCTCCGGCATGTTCCAGTTCCTCCCGTCCTCCATATCCGTAAGCGGCGCCAATACACTGAAGCCCGCAGGAAGCTGCTCCCTGCACATCGTGGAGGCGGTCCCCCACCATCAGCACATTCTGACGGTTCTTCTCACATCCCAACTGCCGCAGCGCTTCTTCGATCACTTCCGCCTTGTCCGTCCTGGTGCCGTCCAGTTCTGCACCGACCACCACTTCAAAGTACTGACGCAGGTCAAAATGTTTCAGGATCTGCTCAACAAACACCTGCGGTTTGGAGGACGCGACGCCAAGCACTCGTCCCCGGTCCCTGCATAGCTGAAGCAGCTCAGGGATTCCCTCGTAAACCGCATTCTCAAAAATTCCTTTTTCCGTATAGCGTTCCCGATATTTCGCAACCGCTTCCTCCGCCTGACTTTCACTGAATCCCGCATATTCCATGAACATTTCCTTCAGCGGCGGTCCGACAAAACACTCCAGTTTTTTCAAATCCGGCTCATCGATCCCGAAATGCCGCAGTGCATACTGTACACATCGGGTAATGCCCGGAGCGGAATCCGTCAGTGTGCCGTCCAGATCAAACAATATAATTTCTGACATTCTTTTTTCTCCCGGTTCATGATAAGATCTTTCTCTGCCCACGGAAAACCCAGAGCGTAAATACTCCTGTGTTCTTTCGAGCGTATAGACATTTTATCACAGGCAGGCAGGATTTTCAATCTGAGGAAACAGCAGCCTATATCTCCTCGTAACAGTTCAACCCAGGTCTGCGCGCATGCTGCGCAGACCGTAAGAACGTGATTCAGGAGTGCAAAATCCCATCGCCGAAGGCGATTTTAAATGGATTTTGCATGTAACGGTTCAGCAAGGCTGAACTGTAACATCTCCTCCAAAGTCAATCTCACTTCCCGTATCGTCTGATACCTGTCCGCAGGCATCTCCCGCGTACACCGGATCAAACATTCATCCATCCATTTCTCCATCTGTTTTTCCCTGTCTGTTCTCCGTTCCCACATCTGCCGGAGCAGGACGCCAAGACTGTAAATATCCGCTGTTGATCCCGCTTCTCCCCGATATTGTTCCGGCGCCGCAAACCCACGGGTTCCGTACATAACCTGCTCCGGCATTTCCTCTTTCCAATACCAGGCTGCGGCGGCGCCGAGATCCGTCAGCACGACGATCCCATCCGGTTTCAGGAAAACGTTATCCGGATTCAGATCCAGATACAGCACCGGCGGCGTCTGGCTGTGCAGGGCTTCCAGAATGCGGCATAATTCCACAGCCATCCGGAGAATTTCCTCAGCATGGAATCTCTTTCCTTTTCTCAGCAATTCACCTGCCGTTTCACCCTGCAGATATTCCATCACCAGACATTCTTTTCCCGCGTCCTGGAAATACTCATAATAGCAGGGAATGTTGTATAACGCAGGATACTCTTTTGCTGAAAGCGTCAGTTGTTCCAAAAGCCTCGCCTCCGCTTCCAGCGTCCCCAGCCCGGAAGCACTCTCTTTTTCCCGGATCTTCACCGCCCGGCATTTCCCCCAGGGAAGTTCCACCGCCAAAGAAACCTGCGCGGTTCCGCCGCTTCCGATCTCCCGAATCGGAACATAAATATTTTTTCGTCCTTTCAAAAAACGTCCAGCCATAAATTATATCTGCTCTCCTCTTCTTTTCCCAGTTCTGCAGACACCTCGGAAGTATTAATATATCTCTTGTTTTATGCCATAGAAAAATGCCGCGATGGAATCTGAGATTTTGTAACAGATCCCATCGCGGCAATTTTTTTACATTCTTTCCGGAGCGTCAAAGCCCAGAACATCGATACTGGTTTCCAATACCTCTCTTACCAGATCCAGCAGCGCCAGATAAGAAGCTTTCCGTCCCTCATCCTCTTCGCTCAGAATCTTGGTCTCATGATAAAAATGATTGAACTGATTTGCCAGTTCATAGACATACGCACAGATCTTGTGCGGCGCCTTTTCCTCAAATGCGCCTTCCATCATTCCGTTGAATGCAGCGGTGGAGAGCATCAGAGATTTTTCGCTCTCGCTGACCGGCGCAAGCATAACGCCTTTCTCCAGGGTTCCGCCCTCCTGCGCATACCGTCCCAGGATCGATTTGATACGAACGATGGTGTAAAGGATGTACGGTCCTGTATTTCCTTCAAAAGAAGTAAAGCGGTCGATATCAAACACATAATCTTTGGATGCCTGGTTGGACAGATCGCCATACTTCAGCGCGGAAAGACCGACAATTTTTGCAGTGCCTTCCGCTTCTTTATCCTTCACGCTGCGGTTTTCCACGATTTTCCGGAACATCTCCTCATTGATATCGGAAATCAGACGTTCCAGACGCATCACACCGCCGTCGCGGGTCTTGAACGGTTTCCCGTCTTTTCCATTCATGGTTCCGAAACCGATGAAGGAAAGCCTGGTATCCTCATTCACCAGCTTGGTCTTGCGGGCACAGCGGAATACCTGGGTGAAATGAAGCTCCTGGCGTTTGTCAGCAAGATAGATCATCTCGTCCGGATGGTATTTTTCCATACGGTCCATGATCGTCGCCAGATCCGTTGTCGTATAGAGAGCGGCTCCGTCGGATTTCAGGATGATACACGGCGGGATTTCTTTCGTGTCACTCTCCTCTTTGATATCCACGATCAGCGCGCCCTGATCATAATACGCATAACCCTCTTCCTTCATGGCATCCGCCATTTTCGGTATAATGTCCTGAACGTCGGACTCGCCTTTCCAAAGATCAAATTCCACATTCAGATTGGTATAATTCTTTTTCAGATCGGCAACGGAGACATTCATGATGTGTTTCCAGAGTGCCCGGTATCCCCGTCTGCCCTGCTGCAGTTCAAATGTTGCCGTCAGGGCTCTTTCCTTATATTCCTCATCTTCCTTGGACCGTGCGCTTGCCGCCGGATAAATTTCTTCCAGTTCGCTGATGGTAAACGGAGCTTCCTGCGGATATTCACCCGTATAGCGCTCATCAAAATACGGCAGTTCCGGCTTGCGCTCGTGCAGTTCCGTAATGATCAGTCCCATCTGCAGACCCCAGTCTCCCAGATGTACGTCGCCGATCACATGGTGTCCCATAAAACGTCCCATTCTCTTGATGCTCTCGCCTATGATCGCAGAACGCAGATGTCCTACGTGGAGTGGTTTTGCAGCGTTTGCTCCGCCGTAATCCACGATAATGGTTTTTGGCTCTTTCGCCTTTTCCACGGACAGGTCTTTGTCCTTCTGCATCTCATTCAGATAAGAACTGAGCGCCTCCGGATTTACTTTCAGATTGATGAATCCCGGATTCACCGCTTCCGCTTCTCCGATCACTCCGCCTTTTTCCAGTGCTTCTACTACCGCTGTTGCAATCTGGATCGGCGCTTTCCGGTACTGTTTTGCCGCTGCCATCGCGCCGTTGCACTGAAATTCACATAAGTCCGGACGGTTGGAAACAGTAACCTTCGCATAGGACGGCTCATAGCCTGCCGTTTCGAATGCTTTTACCATTTCTTCCCCGATCTGTTCCAATAACTTTTTCATAAATCGCTCCTCACTTTTTACGCGTCTGCGCTTTTCGTTTCCCTGACTGCGCTTCTTGGCGTTCCTCTACTTTCTTTACGCATTCTTCGCGTACTCTTCCTCTTTGATCCCACTTTTCTCATAGCAGTACTGGATGATGTCCTTTCTTCGGATGATGCCGATAAATCTTCCTTCATCATCCACCACCGGAACAAAGTTCTGCTGCATGGAAAGCTCGATCAGATCTTCAATATTACAATTGATATTGACGGATTCATAAGCCCATCTTCTCGGAACCTGCCAGATCGGGATATCTTCCGCCGCATGCAGGCTCAGTGAATACTGTTCCTTGATGATACGGAGCAGATCCCCTTCCGTGACGGTTCCTATGTAATTGCCGCTGCGGTTCAGAATCGGAATCGCTGTATATTTGTGATGTTCCATTTTTTCAATGACCTGCCGAAGGGTGAAATCGTCGTAAATGTATGCCGTTTCACTTTTCGGCGTGATAAAAAATAAAATGTTCATGTTTTCCTCTTTCCTGACACATTTGCTGCGTCATCAAGGTAGATTTGGAAGTTTACTTCCAAGCTTCTCTCCCAATACTTTTTTTCTACGTCGGAGGCTTTTGAAACGGTACCCGCCTACCCGTTTCCGATGCTCCGGTACCCTTTTATTATACCATGACAAACAGGAAATATCTGTGAACGATTCTTACTTTTTTATAAATCTTTGCCGCCGCATTGTAGTATAAACGACTTTGTGAAAAATGTAAAGGTTTTTGCATAAATCAAGCCCATGGAAGCTGGCACGGCGGGCAACAATTCTGCCCGCCGTTATCTATCTGTACCGTGTCCACTGTCAAGTTTTCATCCGGCCCTCACCCGCTCTATTCTCTGCGAAGCGCGTCAATAGGATTCAGGTTTGCCGCTTTGATCGAAGGCAGAAGTCCGAAAATAATGCCGATCAGCATGGAAAATGCCACGGAAAAGACAATTGCGGGAACACTGATCGCTACCGGGGTTTTGGACATCTGAGAGATGACTTTCGCCATCACGATCCCCGCTGCCACTCCGATCAGCCCGCCGATGCTGGTCAGCACCGCCGCCTCCGTCAGAAACTGTGCCAGAATCCTGCGTTTCCTTGCCCCGATCGCTTTTTTCAATCCAATCTCACTGGTTCTCTCTGTGACGGATACCAGCATGATGTTCATAACACCGATTCCTCCGACCAGTAAAGAGATACTTGCGATCCAGATCAGCTGGCTGTTGGTGCTCCGGCTGAGATCCTGGAGACTCTTGGCTCTTTCCAGCAGGTCTTCTGCCTTATAGCTGAGAGAATCCGTCGTATTGGTGATCGACTGATTCATAATCTCTGCAGCTTCTTTTCCGACGATGCTCATATCTTCCGTCGTCTTTGCCATTACCACCGCGTTTTCCGGCTCATCAAACTGATAAACAATCGGCCAGCAGCTGTTTGGCAGAAAAACGGTCGCATAAGATTCCTGGCTGTATGTATTGTAATCATCCATAGACTGGATCACCGGCTGGAAGGAGTCAGATTTTTTCACAACTCCCACAACCGTAAACGGTTCTCCCTTGATTTCTATGACCTTTCCAAGCGGCTCTTCCTCCTGAAAGATCGACTGTGCCGCCGTATCATCCAGCAGAACTACTTTTCTCACCTGTTCAAAATCACTTTCCAGAAACATTCGTCCCTGGTAAATCTGATACCCGCAGGTTTCCATATAATTCTGGTCGATTCCCAGAATCGTTCCTCCCTGCAGCGTAGTGTTTTCATAAGAAATGCCGTCCGCGTAACTTCTCTCCTGATAAAAAGAAGCATTTTCCACCTGCTCCAGATCCATAATCTGCTGTTTCTGATCCTGGGAAAGCTGGTACACTCCGTTCGGAATACCTCCATCCATCCAGTAGGTACCTTCTCCCTGATACAGCTGAATCTTTACATTATTATTGCCCGCTCCAACGAGATTCTCCTTGATCTGTTCGTTTGTCCCCTTAATGGTAGAAACAATGGAGATGATCGAGGCGATTCCGATAATAATTCCAAGCATTGTCAGAAAGGAGCGCATTTTGTGGGACCAGATTCCCTGAAAGGACAGTCTAATATTTTCCAGCATGTTCTCCCCTCCTTAATAGTTGTACAGCTCAGACAGCGTACTCTCTTCCGTCTTTGTGCCTTCCAGCTCATTCTTGGAATACGGAAAAGCAATATAATCCTCCGCTGTCAAACCACTCTTGATCTCATATTGATTGCCGTAGACGATCTTTCCTGTCTTGACCGGACGGCGTTCCAGCTTTCCATCCTCTCCGCGCACAAAGACATATTTCTGTCCGTTTTCTTCGCGGATAAACGCTTTGCTCAGATAAATCGCATTCTGCGCTGTTTCATCCGCTCCAACAGTCATGGAAATGCTGACGGATTCCAAATTCTGGAAGCCCTCCGCACCTTCGTCGATCAGTGCCGTAAACGGATAGTAAGAAGCCTGGGCGCCGCTGCTGTATACCATGTAGTTTTCTGCCGGATATGGAGAAACCTCCTTCACCGTAGCAGTAGCAAAAGCGCCGCTGGACCATGAACTGATCTGCAGCATGGTTCCCGGTGTCACCTGATCCAGAACCAGCTCGCTCACATATCCTCTTACATACAGTCCCTGCTGGCTGTCCACCTGAATGAAGGCGGAGCCGTCCTGGGACGGTTTTTCCGGATCTCCCACTTTTTTGATCACTCCGGCGATAGTAGCTTTTACTGTCTGGTCTTCCAGTGCTTTTTTAGCATTTTTGATCTTCAATGCCGTTTCTTTTTGGTTCAGCTCCAAGTCCCGGATTTCCTTCTCTTTGTCCGAAATGGCTTTTTTCAGTTCTTCTTTCGTATAGCTTTCCTGCACTTCTGACAGATTTACTTCCAGATTGCTGCTGTCGGATTTCTGTCCGTTATTGGAACTTCCACTGCCGGAAGCCACAAGGATCCAGCTGCCGGAACCAGTCGAAATATCTGTGCTTCCGCCGGCTGCCGCTGCAGTAACGGTATGTAATGTTCTGCCGGAATCTGTTTTTTGTGCAGATATGCTGCCCTGTTCGGCTCCCTCAGTACCAGGAACGGCTGCTGGTCCTTCTGTCGGAGCTGGTGTTTCCGTCGGTGTCGGCATTTCTGTCGGTGTCGGCTGCGCTGTGGTCTCCACCGTCGGTTCCGGAGTTGCTGTTGGAGTTGTTGTTGGCACTTCTGTTGGGGTTTGAGTTGCCGTTGGTTCCAGCGTTGCTGTCGGAGTTGCCGTCGATTCCGAAGCTGGAACCGTAATTTGTCCTTCTGCAGGCTCCGATCCAGGTGTTTCTGTTGAAGTTGATTCTGCTGGTGACGGCGTCTGTTCTTCTGGAGGTAGCGGTTCTATTGGCGGAGGTGTCTGTTCTTCTGGTGGTGTCGGTGTTTCCGTTGGGGTTGATGCCGGTTCTTCTGGCTGTGTCGGATCAGGTATTTGCTCCTGCTCTTCCCGTTCAACAGTCAAACATGCTGTGGCTACCGCTTTGGATGTTCCATATTCATTTGCCGCCGTTACCTGCACCATGTAGATTCCCTGATCTTTTTCCGTCGCCGCTTCCAGCTTCAGCACAGTCTTTCCTTCATTTTCTGTGAGTTCAATCCACTGTTCTGTATCTCCGGTGTTTTCGCCGGACCCGTTTTCCTGTCCTTCTTGCTGGCTGCCCTGCTCCGCGGAACTGTTCTGTCCTTCCTGCTGTCCACCCTGCTCCGCGGAACCGTTCTGTTCCTCCTGATCGGTCTGGCTCAGCGCTTTACGGAACCACTGATAGCGATAGGATACTCCCTCTTCCTGGCGGACTTTCACTTTCAGCTCCGCAGCCTGGCCCACAGTTGTATCAATGCTGGACAAAGGTTTTTCAAACAGAATCTCCGGCCGTCCATCTTCCTGATTTCCCATCTGGAATACGGTACGGTATTCAGCATCATATGGCTCCTGTATCAAAGATCCGTCCTGCTCCCATACCGTCTGCAGCTTTCCGGACGCCTTGTTCCCCTCCCGGATCTCCAGGCGGAACCAGGAACTCTTTCTTCCTTCCTGTCCATCCTCCGGAACTTCGTCTGACTGGAAACCGGCCATCTGATTGAAAAATTCTCCGGTGATCACGGTACCTGGCTGGCAGAGGAATACCAGCGGATCGCTCTGCTCTCCGGTTCCTTTGTATGCCTTCGCATCCTCTTTCAGGGGATTCTCATTTCCATCATACACAATCGCATCATCATAAGAAGGCTCCGGAGTCGGTGTGGGTTCTGGATCCGGGTCTTCCGGGTTGTCTGTTCCCGGATTGTCCGGATTATCCGTTCCTGGATCTTCTGGATTCTCACTTCCTGGATCGTCCGGATTCTCGCTTCCTGGATCTTCTGTACCCGGATCTTCTACTCCAGGATCCTCTATCCCCGGATCCTCCATGCCCGGATCTTCGATCCCCGGAAAATCAGGGAAAAACGGATCATCTAATCCCGGATCATCCAGCGATGGCTGGAGCGGATCCTCGGATATCGGTTTGGTCTTTTTCAGCTGTTTCAGCTGCTTTTTCGCCTGATCCAGCTTCAGCTCGTTTTGTTTCTGATCCAGTTCCATGGTCTCAAGTTCCAGTTCTTTGGCAGTCGTATCATAAGTCATCAATACGTCGCCTTCCTTGACCGTATCTCCCTCTTTTACCAGAACTTCTTTTACTTTCTGTTCTGTGGACAAGTAAACATTCTGGGAGGCATCCGAGGTAATCATTCCGTCAAGGGTCATATTGTCGCCCCAATAACCGCTGCTCAGTTCATTAACTGCGTAAACCATCGTCACCGGCCGGTTCATCGAACGAAAACCGTAGTAACCGCCGATGCTGCCTCCGGCAACAGCAACCGCGAGAAGGACCGCAACAATCACATTCCGTTTTTTCATTCTGCCTCCGCCTCCTTTGACTTCAATCTTCCATCCCTGATTTCCACGATCCGTTCCGCAAAAGAAGCAATCCCCGGATCATGAGTGATCATCAGGATACTCACGCCTTCTTTGTGAAGGCTTTCAAACAATTCCATCACCTGTTCCCCCGATCGGGAATCCAGCGCTCCGGTCGGTTCATCCGCCAGAAGAATCCGCGGATGATTTACAATGGCCCTGGCAATGGCAACACGCTGCTTCTGTCCTCCGGACAGCTGATTTGGCTTAAAGTTCATCCTGTCTTCCAGACCGACGCGTTCCAGCGCAGCAGCCGCGCGTTCTCTCCGTTCTTTTTTCGCAACACCCGCGTAACAAAGAGGAAGCGCCACGTTATCCAGCGCCGACTGCCGGGGGAGAAGCTGAAAGCTCTGAAAAACAAACCCGATCTTTTTCAGACGGATATCCGACATCTGATTGTCAGAACATTTGCTGATATCTTTTCCATCCAGAAAAAACTTTCCGCTGGTTGCCTGATCCAGGCAGCCCACGATATTCATCAGTGTGGTCTTCCCCGATCCGGACGGTCCCATGATCGCAACGTATTCCCCTTCTTCCATGGAAAAATCAATATTCCGCAGAACGGGAACTGTCATCTTTCCCTGCAGATAATCTTTGCAAATATCATTCATCTGAAGAATCATGGCGCCGCCACCTCACTTCCCGTTTCTGCTCCTTCTGAAGTTTCCATTTCTCCGTCTGCCTCCGTACCCTCTGCTCCGGTGCTCTCTTCCACCATCGTATCTTCCGTTCCGGCACCTTCTTCCGTCATCATCTCTTCCGTTCCCGTGCCTTCCTGTACCATCATTTCTTCCGTTCCCGTGCCTTCTTCCATCATCATATCTTCTGCCCCGGCGCCGTCAGACTGCGGGTTGCTCTGTCCCATGCTGCCGTCTTCGCTGATCACTGTGGTCATACCTTCTTCCAGTCCTTCCTCCGGGAAAGTGATCGCATCTTCCTTTGTCAGACCGCTCTTAATCTGGTATTCCAGCATATTTTCATCATATTCACCCAATTCCACCGAGCGCTTCTCCAGACGGTTCTTTCCATTATCTGCCCATACATACGGATCCGTATCAATGTCATTGATAAAGTATTCCGGAAGCCACAACCCTTTCTTCGGTTCCGCGCTCTGTCCATTGTCCGGTTCTATATAAACATGCTGTCCCAGCATCAGTCCATCATTGACAGCCAGTTCCACGTAAAACGGATAATTGCTGGACTGGGTAGCGCTACCGTCGGAGCTCACCATACCATAGGAATTTCCGGCCGCCTGAGCATTTTCCATGTCGATCTTGCTGACCGTTCCATTCCAGGTCTTTTCCGCATCCGCTCTGGAATGTACGATTACGTTCATACCCTCCGAAATCGTTCCCATATTCTGCTCATTGATAGTACCCTTTACCTGGAACGTTCCGGTTTCCAGAACTGTAATAAACGAATTGTCGGAAGTTCCTCCGTAATTGACCATAGATTCCCCCGTATTGACCGCCTGTACAACACCTGCAATCTCACTGACCACTGTGGCGTTGATGATGTCGCTTTCCAGCCCTTCGATCTCAGACTGCTTGCTCTTGACCTCATATTCCTTTTTTTTCAGATCCAGCTCTGCCTGCTGGATGTCCAGCGTCAGGCTTGCCTGCTGATCCTTCGGTGCAGACTTCTTTTCCTTCTCAAGCTGCGAAATACTGTCCCGCATACTGGAGATCTCATTCTGTCCACGCTCCAGGTCAAGCCGTGCCTGCTCCAGATTCGCCTGGAACTGGTCAGTATCGTAAGAGAACAGCGGAGTTCCCTGCTGAACCTCCTGGCCGACCTCCACATACACTTCCTTTACTGTTTTCTCCGCATTTTTCTCCACCTTCCAGGTATTCTTTGACTCCACAACGCCCGCAAACCGATTCTGCAGACCGTTTCCCTGGGAGATTCCGGTAAGCTGAGCCACCGTATTCACGTAAACCACCGACTCATCCTCCGGCGCTGCATTATCCCTCAGAAAATACCACAGCAGCCCTCCGCCTGCCACAACGACAGCCAGGACTGCACATACAACTGCAATCGTTTTTTTCTTCATGCCTTAACCCTCCACATTTTCCCCGGAGCAGTCTTTTTGCTCTCTCCGGACAGCATTGTTTTGTAACTTTTTCTTCCTGCCGTCCTGTACCACGCATAACAGCAGTCTGCTTTTCTTCTATCTTATCACACTTCGAAATTCCATGTGTTACTTTTTCCTTACCATTCATTAAAAATCAGTCTGCATATACCGACAAAAGGTGTATCATGATTTTCTGAGAAACTTTCATACCAATCAGAAAACGGTTTTCAAACACACTCCAAAAGAAACAGAACATGGATTTTGTATCCAAGCTATGATAAAATTGTCTCAGAAACAAGGAATGTCTGCGAACCGCTGTGATATGACGGCAGGTTTTACGCAGACTGAGGATTGGAGGTGTATCGGCTATGAAAAAAGCAGTTCGAATTCTGCTTCTGATACTTTTGGTTCTGGCTGTTGTGTGGGTCGGCTGGTTATACGCATATCACCACACAAAAAATCCTGACAATCTTCCATCTCTGGAGTCTTTGCAAGTGGAGGATCTGAAAGATCTTGTGGGATATAAGCGCGCTCAGCTGATCAGCGTCTGGGATGAACCGGATGACACGACCAGCACCGATCAGGATGTCTGGTCGCTGGAAAAAGACCAGTACCTGGTGGTGAGTTATGGCGCGAATGGCAGCGTGAAAGAAGCTACTGTCGCAATCCCATGATTTTCATCCTGCGGCAATACACATAAATTTATGAATCAATTTATGAATCATGAGAACGCAGGATTACACTTTCCAACATTAAGAAAGGGCAGCATTATGAAAAAAAGAATCCTTATCATCGAAGACGATGTTACCATACAGACACAGCTGAAAACGCTTTTAACAGGAAACGGCTACGAGGCTGCTGTGGTCACGGATTTTTCAACGACCATCGAACAGGTAAAAGCCCTGAATCCGCATCTGGTCCTTTTGGATATCCGACTGCCTGGAAACAGCGGCTTTGAAATCTGTTCCCAAATCCGCGCCTTTTCCGATATGCCCATCGTATTCGTAACGAGCAGCACGACAGACATGGACGAATTAAACAGTATCATGCTTGGCGGGGACGCTTTTCTTTCAAAGCCCTATAACCCGGCGATCTTGCTTGCCAAAATTGCCGCATTGCTGCGGCGGGCATATGCTTCCGGGCAGACAGAAGTATTTACCTGGAACGGAGCCGCCCTGCATCTGGAAAGCAGTCAGATCGAATACCAGGGACAGAAAGCGGAATTAACGAAAAACGAACTGAAAATCCTTTATTACCTTTTCAAGAATGCCGGAAAAATCTGTTCCCGGAACGATATTGTGGATTTTCTCTGGGATAATCAGCTTTATGTGGATGATAATACCCTCAGCGTAAATATTACCCGCATCCGTGAGAAACTGGCAGCGATCGGCCTGACAGATTTTATCCGGACGAAGCACAGACAGGGGTATACCATATGAGCGGAAAGCAGTATCTGAAAAATCAGCTTCCCGTTCTTTTGCTCCATCTTCTGGGCATGCTTGCCCTTGCCCTGTTTTTGATGGCGAACGGCAATTCCATACAGACCGTGCTTTTTGTTCTGATCGTCTGGGTGATGGTCGTAACGCTATGTCTGACTGTCTTTTATTTCAGACGAAAAAAACATCTGAACAGACTGCTGGATCTGACGGAGCGACTGGAGGAACGGTATCTGATTGCTGAGATCATGCCAAAGCCGGAGAACGCCGAAGAACAGGTCTTCTGGCAGATCATGAAAATGGCGGAAAAATCTATGCTGGAAAAAATAGGCGAGATACAGAGAGACCGGAAAGAATACCGGGAATATATTGAACAGTGGATCCATGAGGTCAAAACGCCGATCACCGCAATAAAACTGCTCTGTGAAAACAATCGTTCCGAATTCACCAGAGATCTGCTGGCGGAGTTGGAGAACATCAACCGGTTTACGGAACAGGCGCTCTATTATGCCCGCAGCGAACATACGGAAAAGGATTATTCTGTCCGTGAGACCAGACTCAGCGACGTCGTGCACGGTGCAATCGCAGACAACAAATATCTTCTTCGAAAATGTAATGTGACAATCACGGTAGACACCATGGACATTTCTGTCTATACCGATGAAAAATGGGTGCGGTTCATTTTAGACCAGATGATCAGCAATGCTGTAAAATACCGTACGGCACAGCCAACTTTGCATTTCTCTGCCACCACGAAAGACGACCAGGTCATTCTGTCTGTGGAAGACAACGGAATCGGCATCCCGCAAAGCGACCTTTCCCGCATTTTTGAAAAAGGTTTTACGGGACAGAATGGGCGGACCGTCCACAGTTCCACCGGGATCGGTCTGTACCTTTGCAGGCGGCTCTGCGACAAGCTGGGAATCGGACTGTCTGTTTCTTCCGAAGGAAAAGGAACAACCTTCTCTCTTTCCTTTCACACCAACGATTTTATTGCCGGGGTGCAGGGCTGATACGCTCTGCACTTCTTACGTTTTTGTAAGAACTGTGTAAGAAAACCTGATACAAAACGTCTTGCATGCCAGATACAATAAAAGCAGAAAAGACACAGGAGGCAAGACATATGAATACGATTTTGAAGCTGGAGCATATCCAGAAATACTATGGCAATGAGGGAAATCTCACAAAAGCCATCAAAGACATCAGCTTTACCGTTGAGGCAGGGGAATTTTCAGGCATTATGGGAGCATCCGGCTCCGGAAAAACAACGCTGCTCAACTGCATTTCCACGATTGATACCGTAAGTGCAGGCCACATTTATTTAGAGGGAACGGACGTTACGGAAATAAAACCTGCGTCCCTTGCCCGGTTTCGCCGGGAAAACCTTGGCTTTGTCTTTCAGGACTTCAATCTGCTGGATACGCTGACGCTCTCAGAAAACATTGCACTGGCGCTGGCGATCAACAAAACACCCGCCAGGGATGTGGAACCCCGCATTTTGGAGATGGCAAAAAAGCTGAATATCAGCGATATTCTGAACAAATATCCCTATCAGGTATCCGGCGGTCAGAAACAGCGCTGTGCCTGCGCCAGAGCCATGATCAATCACCCGAAACTTCTTTTGGCGGACGAGCCCACCGGCGCACTGGACAGCCACTCCTCGCAGATGCTTCTGTCCACAATGCGCAGCATCAACGAAGAGCTCGGTGCGACGATCCTTATGGTCACCCATGACGCTTTTACGGCAAGCTACGCCAACCGGATTCTTTTTTTACAGGATGGAGAGATTTTCACGGAACTGCGCAAGGGCAGCGACAGCCGAAGCGCTTTTTTCGATAAGATCCTGAACGTCCTTACGATGATCGGAGGTGGACAGAGCCATGTATGCTAAGCTTGTTCTCAGAAACGCCAGACGGTCGGTCCGGGACTATCTGATTTACCTCGTAACCATGACGATCTGCGTTGCCATGTTTTATTCGTTTCTTTCCATTTCCAGCAGCTATTACCATCCGGACATCGGAAGCGAGTATAATTTCACGATCCTGAGTGACGGCATGAAAGTGGCAGTCTGCGCCATCTCGCTGCTTCTGCTGTTTTTGATACGCTTTGTCAACAACTACATGCTCCGGCGCAGGCAGAGAGAGTTTGCGGTGCAGGCGGTCATGGGAATGGAACAGAAAACCATCGGCAGGCTGTTCTTTGCCGAGACTTTCCTTATGGGAATGGTTTCCATCGTGATCGGCATTTTTCTCGGTGTATTCTGCTCTCAGTTTATTACGGCAATGCTGCTGACTTCCTATGGGAAAAGCTACGAATTGTCGTGGACGCTTTTTCCGGATACGGTCTTTCTGACTGTCTGCTTTTTTGTTTTCAGTTTTCTCGTTGTAGGAATCTTTCACACCCGCACCATCCGGAAAACAAAAATCATAGATATGCTGGCCGCTGACAGAAAAAATGATCCCGAACTGAAAAAGAGCCGCTGGATCCGGGTTATGGCAATCCTTTTTGAAATGTTCACCGTATGGATGCTGGTTGTGGGAATACAGAAAATCGTTTTTTACTACGATATTCGTCTTGCATTTCCTGTCCAGGTGATGTATTGGGGAAATGTTCTGCTTCCGCTGCTGATTCTGCTCTGGCCTGTATGGTGGCTCCTCCGGAGAAAGAAAACAGTAACTATTCCATCGACTGAACTGTTGCAGAACACGGACTTCCCTGCCATGCTTTTGGGACTGCTGGCGCTTTTTGTCCCAAACATCCTTTTGTCAGCCAGTGTACCGGCAATGATCAATCATTATTACCTGTCACTGGGCGCCGGCATGATGAATCAATACCTTTTCTTTGTTTTGATCAATTTGATTTTTTTCCTCTGTTCCCTGATTTATCTTGCCGGCAGTCTTCTCGCGGCATGGAAAGAAAAATCTCCGGAACACCGCTATCACCGGGAGAATCTGTTCTTTTTCGGACAGATCCTGTCCAAACTGAACACCACCAGCAAGACCATGTCTCTGATTAGTGTGACTCTGGTGCTTGCGATCTGTATGTTCATTGCCGCGCCGATTCTTGTGGGCTGGGCTTCCGGGTATCTGGATGTGCGCTCGGTGTACGATGTGCAGATCTTTTCACGCTACAATGACGTGTACGAAGAAGAAAATCTTCCCCTTGATGATTACGGGATCGTAACAGATTTTCTCGCCGAACACGGAATCCAAACCGATCACGACTGTACGTTCAGCCTGTATCTGCCAGGCAAAGAGGATTTCCACAGAAGAACGAAATATGATTTTCCTGTTGCGGCAATCTCTCTCAGCGATTACAATAGAATCCGGGAAATGTTGGGATACCAGCCGATCGTTTTATCGGACAATGAATTTACGACACATTGGAAATCCATTGCAACAGATGAGGAGCAGCGCAGTTTTCTGAAGGAGCATCCCAGCGTCATGACAGATGCAGGGGAACTGAACCTGACTGAACAGTCTTACTACGAGGAAGCAATCGGAGAAACCGCCTACAATTCCTACACGAACGTCCTCTATGTGTTCCCGGATCATGTCTGTGAACAGCTGCTTCCGGTGATCCGGAACCGCTATATTACAACAGCGGAAACGATCTCTTACGAGAACGCCCGTGAATTGGAACGCATTTTTTCCGAAGAATATCCGGAGACCGCAGATACCGGCGTCAGCTATTCCATCCGTCTGAGTACCCTGCAGATCAACAGCACCAAGGCAAACAACTTTATCTTACAGGCCGCTATGCTTTATGGAGCTGTCGTATTGATGGTAATCTGCCTTACGATCTTGTCCCTGCAGCAGCTTTTGGACGCAGACCAGTATCACTATCGCTTTTCCGTACTCCGGAAACTGGGCGTCGAAGAACCGCGGATCGGAAAACTGATCCTGAAACAATTAGGCGTCTGGTTTGGACTTCCGATTGTCGTGGCAGTGATCGTCTCCACGGTTGTCATTGTTTATTTTGTTCAGACCATATCTGCGGAGATTTCGGCATATATCGGATTTGGTACATTGATGCTGCAGTCAGGCATAACAGTGGGAATTCTGGCGCTGCTGTTGATCTGCTATTTTCTATGCACATGGATACTCTTTCGGCGTTCTGTTGCCCCATAATCCTTTGCCTGTAACAGAAAACATATGACAGAGCGCGTCTGAAAATTCATTTCCTCGGTTTTCAGATACGCTCCGGAGAAACGAGGTGAATTTTATTGGATCTTTTTTTCTACTACCTAATCGCAGTCAACGTACTGGGCTTTTCGCTGTTCGGTATCGACAAATCCCGGGCACGCCGCCACACATGGCGGATTCCGGAAAAGACACTGTTCGCGGCGGCGGTCCTTGGCGGAAGCATCGGCTGTCTCGCCGGCATGTATACTTTCCGTCATAAAACGAAGCATCCTTCCTTCACCATTGGTCTTCCGCTGATCCTTGCTCTCCAGTGCTTTCTTGCCTACTGGATAAGCATACAGTAAAGAGAAACTTTTTATAAAAAAAATAAGGTGTTCGCCCTGTCCCTGCCGATATATGTATATACCGGCGGACAGAGCGGACACCTTATCTTATTTTAGATCAGCTCTTCTTTTCTTAGCTTATCTTAGCTTTTCCTTTACTCTTCACTGCTGCTCTCGCGCTCAATCTCAAGTCCCAGTTCTTCCAGCTGTGCCGGGTCTACCGGACTTGGCGCTTCGGTCATCAGGCAGGAAGCGTCTTTTACTTTCGGGAATGCGATAACGTCGCGGATGTTGTCAATCTTCGCCATCTCCATAACAAGACGATCCAGACCATAAGCAAGTCCTGCGTGCGGCGGCACACCGTATTTGAATGCCTCCAGCAGGAAGCCGAACTGGCTGTTTGCCTGTTCTTTGGTGAATCCCAGCATCTCAAACATTTTTTCCTGAATGTCGTTCTGATGGATTCTGACGCTTCCGCCTCCGATCTCACTTCCGTTCAGGACGATATCATAAGCTTTCGCGCGGACTGCGCCCGGATCGGTATCCAGAAGCGGAATATCCTCATCCATCGGCATTGTGAATGGATGATGCATCGCGGTAAATCTGTTTTCCTCCTCAGACCACTCCAGCAGCGGGAACTCTGTGATCCAGACAAAACGATACTCGTTCTTGTCGATCAGATCCATCTGCTCCGCCAGTTCCAGACGCAGCGCGCCCAGAACGTTCCAAACCAGTTTATCTTTGTCGGCTGCAAACAGAAGCAGGTCGCCTGCCTGTCCGTCCATCGCCTCAACCAGCGCTTTCATCTGCTCTTCCGTCATGAACTTGGCAAAGGAAGATTTGCAGGTGCCATCCTCCTGGATTGCGATATAAGCCAGGCCTTTCGCCCCGTATCCCTTTGCAAATTCTACCAGCTTGTCGATCTTCTTGCGCGGCATGCTTCCCTGGCCTTTCGCATTGATACCGCGAACAGAACCGCCGACTTCCAGGGCATTTTTGAAGACTGCAAATTCGGAATCCCTGACAACGTCAGAAACATTGACCAGTTCCATGCCAAAACGAAGATCCGGTTTGTCGGAACCGAAACGGTCCATGGCCTCCTGCCAGGTCATTCTCTGGATCGGCAGGGACACTTCCACGCCGAGAACCTCATGGAACAGATACGCCAGCAGACGCTCATTGACATCGATCACGTCTTCCACGTCCACAAATGACAGCTCCATATCGATCTGTGTAAATTCCGGCTGACGGTCGGCGCGCAGATCCTCATCGCGGAAACATCTTGCGATCTGCATATATCGGTCATAACCGGAGCACATCAGCAGCTGTTTGAAAAGCTGCGGAGACTGAGGCAGAGCATAAAAGCTGCCCGGATGAACACGGCTTGGCACCAGATAATCTCTCGCGCCTTCCGGTGTGGATTTTGTCAGCATCGGAGTTTCAATCTCCAGGAACCCTTCGTTTGCCAGGAACTGGCGGGTCAGCATCGCCACTTTGGAACGCAGGATCAGGTTTCTCTGAAGATCCGGACGCCGCAGATCCAGAGAACGGTATTTCAGACGCAGTTCTTCCTTTGTTTTGGAGTTTTCCTCGATCGGGAACGGCGGCGTCTCGGACTCGGAAAGGATTCTCAGATCCTCGCCCACAACTTCCAGCGCGCCAGTTGCCAGATTCTCGTTCACTGCGCCGGAACGAAGCTGTACGGTACCGGTCACAGCCGCAACAAACTCACTGCGCAGCTTTCCTGCTTTCGCAAACACTTCCTCGCTGCACTTTCCGTTTTCAAAAATGATCTGCATGATTCCGGAACGGTCGCGCAGATCCACAAAGATCAGCCCTCCTTTGTTCCGGTTTTTCTGTACCCATCCCATCAGGGTTACTTTTTCTCCTACATTGGCCTTTGTCACCTCGCCGCAGCGGCAGGTACGTTTCAGCCCCTTCATTGATTCAGCCATGGTTTCCTCCAGTTACTTCTGTTTTTTATATTTCTTATATGTCCTTATTATTTTACAGCTTTTACATTCTGTCAACAAAAAATTCCTCAATTACGGTGTATCCGTCCTGCGCCAGCTGCTCTTTCTGGAATTTCTTGTTCTTTTTCATGATGGAAAGATTGACGCAGACACCATTGTTCCGCTCTTCCATTGCTTTTGCGAGGATCTGCTGCATCTTGTCCGCCGGCATGTTTTTCTCGATCAGATATGCTTTCTTCTCCTGCGCTCCCGGGATCTGATAATCACGCTCCAGAAGCAGCATGACGATACGCTCAAATCCAATGGAGAATCCGCAGGCACAGGTCTGATTTCCGGTGAATTTTCCGATCATCTCATCGTAACGTCCGCCGCCGCCGACGCTTCCGCCGAATTCATCCATGGCGATCTCGAAAATGGTTCCGGTGTAATAGGACATTCCGCGCACCAGGGTCGGATCGAACGCTACTTTGAACTGCGCATTTTTTACAGCGTCCACGCTGTTCATGATCTCGATCAGCCCGTCCGCATACTCGGACTTCAGGAATTCTCCCAGTTTCTCTTTGCAGAACTCCACTCCCTTGGTATCCGGTGTCACCTGCTCAAACAGCTCCAGATATTTATCGATGGTCTCCTTAGCAAATCCTTCTTCTGCCAGTTCTTTCGCAACGCCGTCCAGACCGATCTTGTCCATCTTGTCCAGAATGATAAAGACCGTGTCATAGGATTCCTCTGGAAATCCGCTGTAAGCTGCCATCGCTTTCAGAATGCGGCGGTCATTGATCCGAATCGTGAAGTTTTTGAAATCCAGTTTTCCAAGCAGCGTGGTGGTCGCCAGGATCAGCTCGATCTCCGCCAGATTGGACGGCTCCCCGAGGATATCAATGTCGCACTGCATAAACTGGCGGAATCTTCCTCTCTGCGGACGGTCCGCACGCCATACGTTTCCCATCTGGAGGGCTTTGAACGGCGCCGGAAGGGCGTTGGCGTTGTTGGAGTAATAGCGGCACAGAGGCACCGTCAGGTCATAGCGAAGCCCGCTGTCCACCAGATCCGCCTCTTCCTTTGCGCTCTCCAGTTTCAGTTTTTCACCGCGTTTCAGGATCTTAAAGATCAGTTTTTCATTGTCGCCGCCCTGTTTGCTGCACAGGTTCTCGATGTGTTCCACGCAGGGAGTCTCCATGGAAGTAAATCCAAAGGACGCATATGTCTCCTTGATCAGACGGATGACGTAATCACGGATTGCCATCTCCTTTGGCAGAATATCATTCATTCCTGTTACCGGTTTCTTTTTCAGTGTCATATGTTCAGTTCTCCTTCTATGATTCCTTCGATGCTGTCCAGATGGATCACTCTCTGTGGGCGGTCGTGTACCACTCTCTGGAAAGCGATGAAAATCTGCATATCGAAGTTTTTTATTTCCTCGATCATCAGCTCAATGGCTGTATCTCTTTCAAACGCACTGCGGTATGGACGATCGGAAGTCAATGCACTGTAAACGTCGCAGATGCGCAGGATCCTGGCTCCGTAAGGGATTTCTTCCCCGGACAGATTGTCCGGATATCCGCTTCCATCCATGTTTTCATGGTGATACCGAATAGAGTCCAGGATAAACTCGGAATATCCTCTGTTCTTCAGGATCTCATAACTCAGTTGGGCATGCATCCGGACAAAGCGCATCTCTTCCACAACCAGCGTGTCCTCCCCCTCCACGTAACCGCTTAAGGGAATCTTTCCGATATCATGAACGATCCCTGCAACCGCCAGTTCGTGGCACAGCTCTTCCGGAAGCCCGAGCTCACGGGACACGTCGTAGGCGAGATTGCTGACCTCCATCCCATGGACGATCTGCTCAGTCAGCGTATACCGCAGCATGTGCAGTTGATGTTCTTTTTTCATTTCCCGTTCCTCAGATACATGCGGATGCCTTTTCTCTTCCGCTCGATCATCTCATCAATACGTTCCACATAATTTTTCAGATCCTTGACGTTTTCCACCCGCTCGATCCGCTCCCCGTTCTGGAACACGAATTTGGTGGAAGCTCCTGCACCCGCCGCCAGGATCGACTGTTTTTCTTCCATGATCAGAATGTTGTAAATCCCGGCTTTTCCTTCTCTGGAATAGCCGACATTTTCAAAATTGCCCGCGATATTCTTCTGGCGGTACATATAATACGGACCCATTCCCATCCGGCAGGCGCAGTCCTGCGTCATATCCATGATTTCCGCCGAATTTTCAAAGGAAATCTCCTCATACTGATCCTTCATCAGGTTAAGCCTCGTTCCCCGCTTCAGCGCAAGGGAATGGACCGTCAGAGAATCGGGATTGAGCGCTTCGATCTCCTTCAGGGTATGCGCCACCTTCTCTTTGTCCTCCCCTGGCAGCCCGACAATCAGGTCCATATTGATGTTGTCAAATCCCAGCTCCCGCGCCATATGGAATTTCTCTACGGTCTCCTCCACAGTATGGCGGCGTCCGATGATATCCAGGGTTTCCTGATTCATGGTCTGGGGATTGATGGAAATCCTGCTTACCGGAAATTCCCGCAGAACCTCCAGGATCTCCCTGGTAATCGTATCCGGTCTTCCAGCCTCCACGGTAAATTCCTGCACCTGTTCCAGAGGAAATTCCTCGGAAAGGACCGTCAGAAGCCTGCGCATCTGGTCCGGGGTCAGTGTCGTCGGCGTACCGCCTCCGATGTAGACAGTGTCCAGGGTATAGTCCTTCATCTGTTCGCTGATAAACCGGAGTTCCCGAAACAGCGCTTCCAGGTACGGCTCCACCATATGGCTCCAGCGTCCCAGGACGTGGGAACCGAAGGAACAGTACAGACAGATGCTCGGGCAAAACGGGATGCCCACATACAGGCTGTAGCCGTTCTCATAATTCACAGGCTCCAGAATGGCACGCTCCCGGTTGGCGATCGTAATTGCCAGCGCCGTCTTCTGCGGGCTGGTGAAATAGGTATTGCGCATATACTCGGCAATCTCCGTATTTTTCCACCCCTCCTCCAGGAGCTTCATCGGAATTTTGGTGGGACGGATTCCTGTCAGATCTCCCCAGGGAAGCTGTTTCCCCGTCACTTCCGACAAAGTCCGGTAGACCAGCTGTTTCAGTACGTTTTTCGTATGTACCCGGTCTTTTTCATATTCCACCGGGACCTGCGTCTCCCGGACCGGCTCGTTTCCCCAACGGATAGAAAAAGAGATTCCGTCCGGTTCATAGTGTACGCGGCATCTGTCCCAGGTTTCATTCACCTGTTCCGGTTCCTGCTCTTCCTCATACCAGGTCACGATCTCGCACCCCGGTTCAAAGGCGCGGATCAGAGAATATACGTCGTATTCAAAATCTTTTCTGTTAAAACTAAGGCTGATTTTACGCAAGGGGGTTGTACCTCTTTTCATAACCGATTTCGGTAGATTCGTTGTGCCCCGGGCAGACCTTCACGTCTTCCGGCAGCTCCTGGAGCAGCCGTTTCACCGAGGCGAACAGTTCCCTTCCGGAAGAGGTCGGGAAGTCATAGCGGCCGTAAGACTCACAGAACAGGGTGTCGCCGCTGATCAGCACCCGTTCCTTTGGAAGATAATAACAGACGCTCCCTTTCGTATGGCCGGGCGTGTGAAGCACCCGGATCTCATAGCCTGCCAGTGAGAGGACATCGCCTTCCTTCACCGTACGGTCCGCCTGCATCGTATATGGAGCGCTCCAGACCGCAGACAGATTTTTCTGCGCGTCGCCCAGCACTTCCTGCTCCGCCTCATGGGCATACACCGGGATCTCATACGCATCCCGGACGGCTTCAGCCGCAAGCATATGATCATAGTGTCCATGGGTCAGCAGCACCGCCGCCGGTTTTCCTTCCATCGCAGTCACCTGCTGAAAAATCCGCTCCGGAGACGCTGCCGGATCCACGATCAGCAATTCTTTGGTTTCCGGATTCTGGAGAAACCAGCAGTTGGTAGCAAGCATTCCCAGAACCAGATTCTGTACCCTTATTTCTTTCATATTCTCCTCCTGTGTTGTCCCGCCGGGCATCCGCCACATCGCGAAACGATTTTTCATGGACGGATGCCGTAACAGTTCAGTCAGCTGAACTGTTACGCTTTTTATCCTCTGGAACGCTCGATATCGATCACGCTCTCCACCTGACGTACCTTTTCGATCAGGGAATTCAGTTCCTCGTTGTTGTGAACGTCAAAGCTCATGTCGATGGACGCGGTTCCCTGCTTGCTGGTTCGCACATTGATGGAGGTCAGATTGATCTTTCGCTCCGTAAAGATCTTCGAAAGATCCACCAGAAGTCCCGTACGGTCATTGGCGTAGACATTGATCTCCACGGTGTAAAGCTGTCCGTCCGTCTCCTCGTTCTGCCACTCCGCATCGATCAGACGCTGACGCTCGGACTCCGGCAGATTCAGGATATTGATACAGTCGGTGCGGTGAATGGTGACGCCCCGGCCTCTGGTAACAAAGCCGACGATCTCGTCCCCCGGGATCGGACTGCAGCACTTGGAAAAGCGCACCGCAACATCATGGATCCCACGGACCACGATCCCGCCTTTGGACTTGCTGACCGGAAGCACTTTTGCCTCCGCCGCCGCTTCCATCACCTGTTCGTCTGTCAGTTCTTTTTTGTGTGCTTTGTCGTAGGCCTCAACCAGTTTGTTGAGCACCTGTCCTTCCTTCAGGCCGCCGTGTCCCACAGCTGCCAGAACGGAATCCCAGTCACGGAAGCCGTATTTTCTCATAACCGCTTCCTGATACTGGTTTTTCAGATAGATTCCAAGGTTCTTTCCTTTCAGCTTCGCATAATTGTTCAGCATTTCTTTTCCCTTGGAAATATTGTCTTCTTTCAGCTCATGGCGGAACCACTGGTTGATACGGCTCTTCGCCTGAGCGCTCTTTACGATCTTGAGCCAGTCACGGCTCGGTCCTTTGGAATTCAGGGAAGTAATGATCTCCACCCGATCTCCATTGTGAAGCTCTGTCTCAATGGGAACAAGCTTTCCGTTGACTCTCGCTCCCACCATCCGGTTGCCTACCGCACTGTGGATCGTGTAGGCAAAATCAATCGTACAGGAGCCGCTTGGAAGCGTCTTGACATCTCCTGCCGGTGAAAAACAATACACATTGTCAGAAAACAGATTCAGGTCGCTCTTCAGAAGACTCATGAATTCATGGTTGTCTGACATATCCTGCTGCCACTCCAGGATCTGGCGCAGCCAGCTGAGTTTCTCTTCCTCCTGCTCCGGCCCGGTTTTCTTGCCGTCGGAGGCTTCCTTATATTTCCAGTGCGCCGCGATTCCGTATTCGGCGGTGCGGTGCATCTCAAAGGTACGGATCTGTATTTCAAACGGCTGCCCGGTAGGACCGATCAAGGTCGTGTGAAGGGACTGGTACATGTTCGACTTGGGCATTGCAATGTAGTCTTTGAACCTTCCGGGAATCGGAGTATACATCTCGTGGATCACGCCCAGGGCAGCGTAACAATCCTTCACGCTCTCAACGATGATGCGCACCGCAAACAGATCGTAAATCTGCTCCAGCGTCTTGTGCTGGTTGACCATCTTTTTATAGATACTGAAAAAATGCTTGATCCGTCCGCTGACTTCTCCTTCAATGCCGGCAGCCTCGATCTTTTTCCGCACATCGTCCACGATGTTGTCAACGAATGCCTGACGTTCCTCACGCTTCATATTGACATTTTTCACCAGATCATAGTAGGCTTCCGGCTCCAGATACTTTAAAGAAAGATCATCCAGCTCCACCTTGATCTTGGAAATACCAAGCCGCTGGGCGATGGGGGCGTAGATATCCATCGTCTCCCGCGCCTTCTCTTTCTGTTTCTCCGGCGACCAGTATTTGGCGGTCCGCATATTGTGCAGCCGATCCGCCAGCTTGACGAGGATGACACGGATATCCTTTGCCATCGCCAGGAACATCTTTCTCAGGTTCTCCGCCTGTTCTTCCACCTTATCCTTGGAATAACTCAGCCGTCCCAGCTTGGTAACCCCGTCCACGATCAGCGCCACCTCGGAGCCGAATTCCTGTTCCAGCTCCTCCGTGGTCATGATCGTGTCCTCCACCACATCGTGGAGAAGGCCGGAAATAATGGTTTCCTTGTCCAGCTCCAGATCGGCAAGGATGATCGCCACACACAGCGGGTGGATGATATACGGCTCGCCGCTCTTTCGTTTCTGCCCCCGGTGCGCCTCGTCGGCAACCCGGTAGGCTTTGTCGATCAGTGTCAGGTCATCGGAAGGGTGATACCGTTTGACTCCCTCCACCAGCGTCCGGTACAATTCCGTCGGACTTGTGAAGTCTTCCATCTTTTTGACGCTCGCCTCCACATCAGCCACATTCTGTTTCATCTTTTCTTCAACAATTTTCTTATCTTCTTCCATATGTATCTCCTACATTTCTATTTACCATCGTAGCAGATAACAGATTTCACGTCATATTTTTCCAGCTTTTCTCTGCCTTTCAGTCCAGCGAGTTCCATCAGAAATACGATCCTGGTCACTTCCGCGCCCAGCCGCTCGATCATTTTCGCGCAGGCTTCAATCGTGCCTCCCGTGGCAATCAGGTCATCCACAAGCACTACCTTCTGTCCCGGCTTGATCGCGTCTTTATGAATTTCCACCTCGGCGCTTCCGTATTCCAGATCGTAACTCTCCGAGATTGTCTCACGGGGGAGTTTTCCCTTCTTCCGGATCGGAACAAACGCTTTGTGCAGGTTGTAGGCAATCGGCATGCCGAAGATAAATCCACGGGATTCTGTTCCGCAGATCACATCGCACTCCACCTCTTCCACCAGCTTCTGCATGGCGTCGATGGAAAGTCTCAGTCCGTCAGCGTCCTGAAGCACACTGGTCACATCACGGAAAATAACACCCTCTTCCGGAAAATCCGGAATACTTCTCACATAATCTTCAAGCTTTTTCATAACTAATCTCCTCCACTTTCCCTACACCGGGATCCTGATCCCGGCATCCGTATTCTGTTACAGTTCTGCCGTCTTCCAAACACCTCCGGTTTTGGCGGTGTTTCAGGCGGCAGATGCTCCCCAAGCTACAAAACCCGACAATATAACATATAGTATATCATCATTCCCTCTCAGAATCAAGGCGGCAGCTGACGGAACTCCAGTACCCGTCAGCCGTCCAGCCAGCGAAACGGCTGACGGAACCATGCCTGCTACATGTAATTCTGTATCGTGATCTGCAGGTTTTCCCTTCCGTTCCACACATTGACCGTTGGATAGTAGGTCAGAGAGAGCACCGGATGCTCCGAAACATACTTAGCAAACGATTCCGCCTCCCCGAAATACACCGCGTCCATCCGATAACCGGCGCCGTCCTGAATCTGCAGCTTTGCCACATTCCTATTCTTCCCAAAAATCCTGCAGCTTAAAACTTTCAAGTCTTTCTGGGCAAACAAAGGCTTGGTATTTCCCTTTCCGAACGGTTCCAGAAGCTCCATCTGGGAGATCAGGCGCTTCGTAATATAGGAAACCGGCATCGGCACGTCGATGGTCACCTTCTCCACAAAATCATCCTCCGTCAGCGTCGACAGGCGGTTAATCTTTTCCCGGAACACCTCCACCATCTCCTCATTGGCAAGGGAAAGCCCCGCCGCCATGGGATGACCACCGAACTTTGTAAACAATTCTCTGCATTTGCACATTTCCTCGTACATGGAATATGCCTCAATGGAGCGGCCGGAGCCTTTCACCCCATCCTCGCTTTTCGTGAGGACAAACGCCGGTTTATGAAAATGCTCCCGCAGACGCCCGGCAATGATCCCAGCCAGGCTCTCGTGGCATTCCGGCAGATAGACGACCAGCACTTTATCCTGTTTCAATTCCGACTCCTCGACCATCCGGACCGCCTTTTCCTCGCCCTGGCGGGTCATTTCCTTTCGGCTCTCATTGAGCGCCTTCAGGTCTCCGGCAAGACGCGCCGCTTCCTCCCGGTCTTCCGCCAGCAGAAGAGCCAGTGAACGTTCCGCCGTATCCAGGCGTCCGGAAGCATTCAGGCATGGACCGATCACAAAACCGATATGATAGGCAGTCACCTGCTCCGGTTCCAGCCCCTGGACGCGGATCAGTTCCTGAAGGCCAAGATTTCTGGTACGATGCAGCCGTTTCAATCCTTCCTTGACCAGGATCCGGTTTTCCCCCTGGAGATCCATCACGTCTCCCACCGTAGCGATCGCCGCAAATTCCAGCCATTCATAAATCTCATCCTCCGGATGTCCGAACCGCTTCAACACCGCCTGCATCAGCTTCCATGCCACAGCGCCTCCGCACAGTCCCTTGAACGGATAGGCACAATCCTTCTGTTTTGGATTTACCACCGCATCCGCCTCCGGCACCCGGAATACCCGCGTACCATCTTCCAGATCCTCATAGGGAACTTCATGATGATCCGTAACAACCACCGTCATTCCCAGTTCTTTTGCCAGACAGATCTGATCCAGCGCTGAAATCCCGTTGTCACAGGTAAGGACCGTATCCGCTCCGTCCTCCTTCGCCTGCCGCACCAGATTCTCATTGAGCCCATAGCCGTCCGCGATCCGGTCGGGAATCCTGATATCCACCTTTGCCCCAAGCTCTCGAAGCCCCGTCAGCAAAATGTAGGTGGACATCACTCCATCGATATCGTAATCTCCTATGATCCGGATCTGCTTCCCCTCCCGGATCTTCCTTTCCAAAATACCGACGGCTTTCTCCATATCCTTCATCAGCAGCGGATCGTGGAGATCCTCCAGTCCTCCGAACAAATACTCCCTGATCTGCTTCTCTCCGACCACATCCCGGTTCCGGATCAGCCGGGCAATCACCGGGTCGATCTGAAACTCTTGCGCGATTCCATGAAAATCCGCTTTCTTCGCGGAAACAACCCAACGTTCCATCCTTATATCCTTTCCTTAAAAATTCAAAAACAGGAAATCACCCGTCTTTTGACGGGCGGCCTCCTGTTTTCTTTTTCAAAAAGAATTACTGTTTTCTTTTTTTCTTCTTTTTCTTCTTCTGCACAACGGCTCCGCTGCCATCCATAGCAGACACTTCCGCTGTCATCCCTTCCGCAGCAGCTGCCTGCGCCGGAACATACTTGTTCTTTCCGATATGCTTGAACAGGAACCACATGGAACCTGTCAGGCAGACGGAGGTATATCCGCCGATCGCGATGCCGACCATCAGGGGTGCCGCAAAATCACGGATGGAGGATACGCCTATCAGAAACAGAATGAACACCATAACAAACGTGGTCAGAGTACTGTAGATACTTCTGGTCAGTGTCTGGGTGACACTCTTGCTCACCAGCAGTTCCAGGGGTTCTTTCTTCGCCAGCGTCATATTTTCACGGATACGGTCGAAAATAACAATCGTCGCATTGATCGAATATCCAAGAATCGTCAGCATACATGCGATAAAAGTATTGCCGACAGAAATCCGTGCAAACACGTAAACACCGAACACCACAATGATATCATGGATCAGTGCCAGGATTGCGCTGGATGCGAAGCGGATGTCCTTGAACCGGAACCAGATATAAACCAGCATACAGAGAATAGAAATCACCACCGCCATGGCTGCATTCCGGCTCATCTCCTCACTGATCGTTGCGGAAATATTCTCAAAGGTAATCTGAGAACTGTCCACACCGAAGTTTTCCTCCAGACTCGCGTACACTTCCTCCCTTTCTTCCAGGCTGAGCGAACGTGTACGGATCATGACATTGTTGGAATCCATAATCTTTGTCATCTGGATATTGGAATCCCCTGTCACCTCTTCGATGACCGGCTGCACCTGAGCGTCCAGTTCCTCGATGGTGTAATCTTCATTGAACGGAACTGTGACGGAAGTACCTCCACGGAACTCCATACTATAATTCAGAACACTGCCCTGTGTCACATGGAAAAAGATCATTCCCACCGGAACCGCCAGAAGCAGAACGGCAGAAATAATAAAATAAACCTTTCTGTGTTCCACAAAACGGATCAGCTTGCGTTCTTTATGACGTCCATACCACTTGATATCACGGATTCCCACACCGTACAGGCTGTTGACCAGCAGACGTGAAATCACCAGAGCGGTAAACATGGACAGCACAATACCCAGCGCCAGCGTTATCGCAAAGCCGCGGACACTTCCGCTGCCGAAAATATACAGGATCGCCGCTGCGATCAGAGTGGTGATATTTCCGTCAAAGATCGCGGAAAATGCCTTCTGGAAACCTTCCCGGATGGAAGAGCTGATGGATTTTCCTGCGGCCATCTCTTCACGCATACGCGCGTAGATGATGACGTTCGCGTCCACTGCCATACCGATGGACAGGATGATACCTGCAATACCCGGCAGAGTCAGGGTAATATCAAAGGCATTCAGGCAGACCAGCGTCAGTTCCACATACAGAACCAGCGCCCATCCGGCTGCCGCGCCCGGAATACGGTAAACAACCATCAAAAACAGGATGATCAGGATCAGACCGATCACTCCCGCCATAAGGCTGGTACTGATTGCCTCAGAGCCAAGCTGTGCACCGACCACCTGTGAATTCAGTTCTTCCAGCTCCAAAGAAAGTCCGCCGATACGAATCGTAGCCGCCAGATTGGACGCTTCCTCCCAGTTGGTCATTCCGGTGATGGATGCGACACCGTCGGTGATCGCAGACTGCACCGTCGGAACACTGACAAATTCACCGTCATAGTAAATACCGATGGATTCCCCTGCGGAAACAGCTGCTTCTGTGGCTTCCGCAAATTTCTCCGTTCCTTCATCGGTCAGATGCAGCTCCACAGCGCTCTCTGTCGCCTGTGTGGTCTGTGCCTGGATATGTGTGGCCTCTGCCGACTCCACATCCCTTCCGGTCAGGACCACAGAACCGTCTTCTTCCAGCTCTTCAATGGTCTTGCCGTTCAGCACATAATTCCCAACGGTGGCATCATAGGTGTAGTTCTGGTTTCCATCCGCATCCGTCTGGGCGATAAAGTACAGACTTCCCGGCTGTCCCAGTTCCTGAAGGATATCATTGGCATTGGTCGCACCTGGAATATCGATGGTGATCCGGTTGTCTCCCTGCTGATAAACCTGAGCCTCGGTGCTGTACTGGTAAGCACGCTGTTCCAGCTTATACCTGGTATCACTCATATCTTCCGCGGAAGGATTCTCTTCCACGGCCTGATAAGTAATGCTGACACCTCCGGAGAGATCCAGCCCCAGGTTGATGTTCTTCATGGCGCCGGTGCCTGTCGGACCCCAGCCCACGATCGTCGTCCAGCCAAGCAGGACCGTCACAAGTACGGCGATGACGAGGACAGCGATACTCTGTTTCTTCTTCATCATGTCTGTTTCCTCTTTTCTGCTTATTCTTCTTCCGCCAGCGCGGCTTTTATCATCAAGGCGCATTCGATACGTTTCTGCTGCATTTTACAGCCGATTTCGTATACGTCATTGATTTTACCTGTAAAATTGTAAGAATTGGCTGCACATCCGCCGCTGCAGTAAAATCTCGCGAAGCAAGAGGAGCATTCTTTTTTGGAGTAAACATTGCATTTCTTGAAATCGCAGGTGAGATCCGTGCGCACAATGCCTTCGTCCACATTTCCAAGCAGGAACTCTTCGTTTCCTACAAACTGATGGCAGGGATAAAAATCTCCCCACGGTGTCACCGCCAGATATTCCGTTCCGGAACCACATCCGGACAGACGCTTATACACACACGGTCCCCCGGTCAGGTCGATCATAAAATGGAAGAAGTTAAAGCCTCTTCCCTCTTTATGGCGTTTGATCATCTCTTTTGCCAGAATATCATACTGCTCAAAGATGATCGGAAGATCCTCCTCACGGATGGCATAATCCTCCGTAGGAGGCGCAACTACCGGTTCCACTGAGATCTGTTTGAAGCCGAGATCCGCCAGATGAAGCACATCCGCCGCAAAATCCAGGTTATAATGGGTAAAGGTTCCGCGGACATAATAGTTGTCCTGATTTCTGCTCTCGGCAAATTTCTGGAATTTCGGCACGATCAGATCATAACTGCCGGCCCCTTTCCGGAATGGGCGCATGAAATCATGAACTTCTTTTCTTCCGTCGATGCTCAGAACCACATTTCCCATCTCTTTGTTACAGAATTCCATCACCTCATCGTCCAGCAGAACACCGTTGGTCGTCAGGGTAAAACGGAAATTTTTATTGTGGATCTTTTCCTGTTCCCTTCCATACGCTACAAGATCTTTGACCACCTGCCAGTTCATCAGTGGTTCTCCGCCGAAGAAATCCACTTCCAGGTTTCTTCTCGATCCGGAGTTGGCGATCAGGAAATCCAGTGCCTTTTTTCCAACTTCCAGAGACATCAGGGCACGGCGTCCATGGTACTCGCCTTCCTCCGCAAAGCAGTAGCGACAGGCAAGGTTACAGTCATGGGCGATATGCAGGCACAGCGCTTTGACCACCGTCGGACGCTCCGCGAACATTTCAATCGCTCCTTCATAAACATCATCCGTGAAGAGCATTCCCGCTTCCTTCAGCTCCTGACATTCCTGTGCAGCATCATGGATCTCCTGCGCAGGATACCGGTCTTTGAGCGCTTCCTGGATCTCTTCCTCCTGTTTTCCCTGATCCAGCAGGGAAAGCACGTCATAGGTAACATCGTCGACCACATGTACGGAGCCGCTGTTCACATCCAGCACCATGTTGTAGCCATTGTTTTTATACTGATGGATCACAGTTCTTGTTCCTTTCTCTATGTAATGTATTTCATTTCCTTATCTATGGACACAAAGCAAAGAGCCTGATAAATCAGACTCCCCGGCCTCATAATTCTCTTCTGTTGTAACCGTTCAGCCGCTTGAACGATTACTCTTCGCTCAACAAAGAATGTTCCCAAATCCGACACTGCCGGTATCCGGGAACATTGCTTTTCGCTGCGCACAGCAGCCAGCCGCCGGATTTCTCCGGAAACGGCAGAACAATGCTGTACACATTTTATTTTGTATGTTCGCAGCTCTGATTTCCTACTGTACAGGATGTCTTGCATGCAGACTGACAGGATGTCTGGCACTCGCCGCATCCGCCTTTTTTCATTGTATTCTGTAAGCTTTTTGTATTTAAAGTTTTGATGTGTTTCATGGCACACTCCTCCTTTATAGTACTTGATTGTCGATATTATATCACATCGGCTTTCATTTTTAAAGTATTTTTTTACGAAAGCATTCCTCCCGCCATTCCTCCCGCCGCGCAGAGTGCCAGAGAAGTCAGGATTTCCCGAAGCTGAGGCAGCCCTCCCGGATGCGCGATCATGGAGATTGCAAGCAGCAGTAAAAAATAGCAGACTCCAAGAAGAATCCCAAACAGGAACTTCCGCTTTTGCGTTCTGCGCCCCAGCACCCAGCCGCCAGCGAAACAGGACAGGAGATACGTCACAGTGATTCCCACCGAGATCTGTCCCTCTTTCAGATTCAGCTTCCACAGAAGGAGCGCAAGCACCAGAAGCAGAACTGCCGTAACCACCCAGGAGCAAAGGAGCGCTCCCAGGAGATTTTTTATCGTTTGTATCCGGCTTTTACTCTGGTCCATAAAAAACCCTCCCATACGTTATCATATGGAAGGGTTTTGCGGTTTATTCCATTATTCTTCGTCGCGGTTCAGCGGATTTTCCTGGCGGAATTTCAGCCATGCAAGATCCTTTTCTCTTCGCTTGTTCTGAATATGAAGCGCGGACAGCATTGCCAGCACCATTCCGGACAGGACGGTACTGATGGAAAGCGGCAGGATCATCGCCGTATCCCCGGTCTGTACCGGATAGGTTTTAATACTGGTGTTGGTATCCGTCTTTTTCTGAGGTGTCCTTGTGGACGTATTGGTCCGGTTTCCGGACGGTCTTTCCGTAACCACAGGCGCTTCTGTGACTGCCGGTGTTTTCTTGGAAGAATCCCCGTCGGAATTCTGGTTCTCCGGCGCCGGTGTCGTCGTAGGTTTCTTATCATAATTATCCGGCCCTACGATGATCGTTCCCGGAGCACGCAGCAGCGCAATTCCCGAAGTCTGTGCATTGGCAGCCATCTCTGATGCGGAAGGAGCGTTATTTCCGGTCTCCGCCAGAAGACGAGGTTCTTCCTCTGAAAGGTCTTCGCCGGATTCCTCTGTTTCTTTCGTTTCTTCTGCCGCTGCCTCTTCTGTTCCAGCTGTCTCAGTTTCCCCGGCAGTTTCGTCCAGAAGCATGATTTCATCCAGCATTGAGATTTTCTGCATCGGGAATTCCTGCTTCAGCAGGGCATCTCCTTCCGACGGTTCTTCCTTCTGCAGTTTTCCGTCCAGCAGGCTTCCGCCGTCCGGATCTTCCGGAAGAGTCTCTTCCTCTTTTCCATCCTCCGGCTTTGTCTCACCGGAAGGATCTTCCTGGTCTTCGGAATCCTGGTCTTCACCATTGTCCGTCTCTTCTCCGTCCTCACCAGGATTTTCCGGTGTTTCCGTTGGCTTTTCATCGGTTCCAGGCGTCGGTGTCGCCTCCGGGGCTGGAGTTGCCTCTGGTGTCTCTGTCGGTTCCGGGGTCGGCGTTGCCTCTGGGGTTCCTGTCGGCGTCGGCATTGCCTCCGGCGTCTCCGTTGGTTCCGGTGCCTCTGTCGGAGTCGGGGTTGCCTCCGGCGTCTCCGTCGGAGTCGGGGTTGCTTCCGGCGTCATTGTCGGTTCCGGCGCTGCTGTCGGCGTCGGGGTTGCCTCCGGCGTTGGCGTTGCTTCCGGCGTCGGTGTCGTTTCTGGCGATTCCGGCGTCTCTGTTGGAGTCGGCGTTATCTCTGTTCCATTCTCCGGATCCTCGGTCTCTTCATTTTCCGGCTGATCCGGTATCGGTGTGCTTCCCGGTGTTGGAACAGTATTTCCTTCTCCATCGTCCGGTGATGCGGTGGGTTTCGCCTGCTGTTCCGCGATCATCGCTTCATAAGCGGTCTCTGTCAGAATTTCCGTCTCAGAAGGAATGAGCGTTTCCCCTTTTTTCAGGGCTTTCTCTTCTTCTGCCAGATATTTTTCCAGCTCCTTTTCCGTCATTCCACAAACAACAAAATATCCTTTTACTTCTTTTTCCGCTTCCGGCTGCTCTTTGCCGGATTCACCTTTTTTCTCATTTTCGGACTGTTCTTCGGAACTCTGTTGCATTTCCTGATACAGCTTTCTCGCCTGTTTCAGAGATTTCACCGCGTTTTCCGGCGAAGAACCGTCGTTCTTGTCATTGCCATTCTTTGTATCTATGTAGCAGACTGCGGCGTTTTCCGAGGTTTCCTGTTCGTCAGAAACGTCCTGCTCCTGACTGCTCTGAACAGCCGCAGACGCTGCGCGCACAGGAACCGGAGACGCTTCGGAAAGCACCAGGGAACCTGCCAATACCATTCCCATTACTTTTAACGCTTGCTTTCTTTTCATCCTTGTGCTCCTTATCACTTTGATGCTCATATGTATGTCTGAAAGTTTTTCGTAATCGTTCAGTCCACTGAACTGTTACGGTTTTGCTTTTGTTTTCAGGCATGCACTTATGGAGTTTTCTGCATATAGCATATATTATAACATAAAAAAAATCAATGGAAAACCCTGAAAAAAGTCAAAATAAGGGGGGGACGAACACGGCAGAAGGCTGCGGACGCCATCGGGCGGCATTCTGCCGTGTTCTGGTGGATGAATGC
>ERZ1090867.128-NODE-128-length-38214-cov-53.523572_pt1 | contig 38214 bp, 35 predicted proteins | sample MGYA00478476_ERZ1090867 | MGnify/ENA primary metagenome ERZ1090867 (study PRJEB33644, sample SAMEA5815742) | chicken gut metagenome | biome: Chicken; feature: Gastrointestinal Tract; material: Caecum | place: Ireland | collected 2019-01-01 | study: A study of the... | reverse complement strand
CAACTGGACTGAAACACGATGCTCAACCGGCCACAATTCCATTGAACAAACACAATCAGGGCGACCGGCTGGCTGCACTGGCTGGCGCCGGCCGGGCAGGCCGCGGACGCGACGCGCGGCGTGCGCTCCTCCGCGCCGTTGTCGGACGGGGTGCCGCGCACTGCCGGCGGCTCCCGGTACGAGCCGTTGTCGTACGAACGCCATGCCGACGGTTCGGTCAGCATGTACGCCGCCGATCCGGCCGACCCGTCGAATCCGATGCCCGGCATGCCCTCCCCGTCCGGCCGTCGGGTCGTGTGACCGGGTGTCCTCCGCGTCGCGGCCCGGAGGGGGCGATGATGATCCCGTCCGATTCGCGATCGAAACCAAGGAGGCATCATGAGCGACGACGACAGGCCATATATCAGCGTGTATGTGGGCAATATCAGCATGTACGACGCCGACGGCGAGATGCGGGGCGGCTGGCTCGACCCGCCCGTCAGCGACGCCGGGCTGCAAAGCTTCCTCAGGGACGTGGTCGGCCTGAACGACCAATACGGGGAGTACTCGATCCACGACTCCGAGAACAACCTGGGCATCCGGATCGGGGAGAACGCCAGCTTGGATGATCTGAACCTGCTGGCCGGCGTGCTCGGCAAGGCGTACGAGTCCGATCCCCTGGTGGCCGAGAAGATCCGGCTCGCCCTGGACGCGAACGCGGACCCGGGACCGCTCGGGGTGGCGAACTGGGCCAGACAGGCCGACGAGATCCCGTATCACGCGTACGACGTGCCCGCCGGCATGGAGTGCGGGAGCCCGGAGGAGAGATACGGGTACAGCCTGATCGAGGAGGGAGCGGTCGACCCCGACCTGAAGGCCGTGCTCGACGGCCCGTACGGCGGCTACTTCGATGTGGAGGCGTGGGGACGCGACTGCGCCAACGACGTGTACCTCGGCGAGAACGGGTACTACGACCCGCAGGAGAGCATGCCCGACGCCGACCTTTACGACCGCCGCGAGCTGGCGGAATACGCGGGCCTCGACACCGATGAGGCACGCCCGTTCAGCCTGGAGTCCCTGGTCGGCGAAAACGAGTCGATCGCCGAATACACGCTGGCCGACACCGGCACGAACTGGGGTTCGCCCCGGTATCGGTGCGTCATCGCGGACGGGTCCACGGACATCGCGGCCGCCCTGGAGGACACGCTGGGCAGGATCATCGCCGACCGCGCGGACGCCGGCGCCGACGACGCGGACGAGGTGATCCGGGAGACGATGGGCGCCGAGCGTTTCGACGACGCCTCGGATATCGGGTCGGGCAGCATCATCGACCGCGGGTACGCGCTGCCCGGCGCCATCACCTCGTTCAACCGGGTCGCGTCATCCCCGTCCGGCGTGGATCCGGCCGACCCGATGAGCATCGCCATGACCGGCTCCCCCGCGTCCGGGCTCGCCTTGTAAAGAGAGGAAGGACATCATGACCATCTTCAACGACGAGCATCGTACCGTCGAGATAAGCATCCGCACGTGGGATGAGACCCGTGGCCAATGGTCGGCGGACTGGTCGGGAGACTTCTACGATGCCGTAGCTAAGGACGTGACCGACGTGCAATACTGCATCGACCAGGCCACGGACATGCGGGACGGCAAGGGCGATTACGCGGAGGCCGGGCCCCGGCCGGGCGTGGACGTGACCGTGACCGAGCTGGACCACGACGAGTACATGCGCGGCCACATCAGGGACCTGTGGTACGGGGATGCCGAGCTTGACGGCATCTCGGAGCCCGATGATGCCGTTCCCGGCTTCATCCAGCCGATCGACGGCGACCAGGTCATGAACGAGGGCAGGCCCGCCTATGACATGTACCGGTTCGTGGTGGACACGGCGCAGGACGATCCGGGGCCGGATTATGTCCTGTTCGACATCACGCCGGAGGAGATGGCCGCGTTCGTCAACGAAGAGTTCGACGACCCGGACCACGCCACACGCGACCATCCAGCGATTCATGCATCGGATCCGGCCGATCCGACCGGCATCGCCATGAACGGCGCGGAACCGTCCCCGTTCACCCTGTGAGGAAGGAGTCAGGCCATGAATGAGAACAGAAGATGGTACGGACTGGATTACACCCCGCACGACAAGGGGAGCGTATGGGCGGACCAGGGCACCGAGTATCGCCCGAAGGCCGGGCTGCCGGCCGCCAGACTGTTCGTCTTCCCGTCCCGTGAGGCACGCGACGCCTGGATCGGCGAGGAGAGACCGAACAGGGTGTCGGGCAGGTTCCATCGCGATGTGTGCGACGCGTCGACGGCGAGGTCGATGATGATCGACGCGATCCGCCTGGACCGCCTCCCAAGCGGCGAGCGGACCCCATCGGGCGAACGCCCGACGGGCGAGCTCGTCGACGAGTACGCGCGCATCCACCCCGACCGGATGATCCCCGATCCGACGGCGCCGGCGACCGCCGACCCGGCGGATCCGATGAGTATCGCCATAAACGGCGCCCCCTCGTCCGGCCTGACCCTGTAGCCGAGGAGCACCGATGAGCCTTACGCCACAAAGCATCGACAGATGCGACATCTGCGGCAGATTCAACGTCCACCCGGAGACCAGGCAGACGCTCGGTCTCTTCCACGGCGACCAGGGCAAGATCGCCACCAGCGTGTGCCTCGACTGCATCAAAAGGTTCGGGTTCAGGCCGATCGTCCAGGTCAGCCCCGACCGTTACGCGAAGCTGCTCGACCTCGCGGACAAGGGCATGGCCGTCCGCGACGTGGCCGCATGATCTGGAAGACACTTGGGAACAGCAACGACGGAAGGAACAAAAAAATGGATGAAAGCGGGGCGACGACGACCATGGAGGGCGTGAACGCGGCCTGGGCGAGGACCGTGATGCGCGGCGACGACCTGTACGCGGCGAGACCGGTGGAGAGCAATCCGTCGCTGTGCGAGATCGGCCGTTTCACCAGGCACGAGTGGAGGGACGGCGACGGCGGCACCCTGGAGACCTGGGATCCGGTCGGTGCGGCGGTCGTGCCTAAGCAGTCCCAGATGGCGGAATCATGGGTGGCCGCGATCGGCCGGGACCGGCTCGGCCACCTGCTTACCGAGAAGGACGTGCGCATGATGGTCTATCGCGTGGACGAGCGGCTGCGACCACACCTCGACCCCCAGGATCTGGAGGAGGGCGAGGACGTCTACCACCTGGGAGACTGGGGGTACGTGCGCGCCAAGGACTACGAGGCCGCGTTCGAGAGCGAGCCGGAATGGGCGCGCGACATGTACATGCTTGACGGCAACGAGCCCCGCGACGGCCATTGGGCGGACGTGTACAACCGTGGCGGCATGAAGGCGCTCGGCGAGGAGCTGGACCAGATGTTCGACGAGGACAGGGCGGAGTACGTGTACTACACGACCGCGGAGGCGCCGGCCGAATCCTTCACATTGCCGGATCCCGCCGACCCGACCAGCATCGCCATCGGAGGAACGGACGGGAACGGGTTCACGCTCTAACGGGATTCAAGTTCAGAGTCCGAGATGACTAAGTGTACGTAATTATCTGTTTTCATAGGTATTTGCGTATACTGTTGGATATGAGGCGTGATGGTGCCCTTCGTCGTCTGGCGGACGCCGACGCTGCGGGGTTGTATGTGTATCGCAAGCAGGATCTTTCCGTCGTGCTGGGAGAGTCCGGCAGGACGTTGGACCGTACGGTGGACTCGCTGGCCCGCGCGGGTCTTTTGGAGCGTGTGGCGCATGGCGTGTACGTGTTCCCGTTGTCGCGCCGTATCGGAGCGGGCACGCTGGACGCGATCACGCGTTGCCTGAGGCCGGGGCGGATCACCTGGGAGAGTTGCGAGAGCGCGCTGAGCCAGTGGGGCGTCATCAGTCAGATCCCGGTGGGGCGGACGACCTACATGACCACGGGAAGGGAGGGCGAGTTCCACACGCGGTTCGGTGTCATCGACCTGACGCACAGCAAGCTGCCGCCCTCCAGAATCATCGGCAACCTGGCCTATCGGGACGACGGGCGCCTGCCGATAGCGACGAAACGGTTCGCCTACGATAATCTGAGAAGCACCGGCCGGAACCTCGGCCTGGTCGACATGGACGAGCTGGAGGACGACGATGAGTGGTGAACGATCCGAGTTCCGTCGGATGGCCGAGTCCATCGCCTCGACGTCCGGGACGCCCGCGATGCTTCCCGTGATCGAGAAGGAGGTCCTTCATTACCATATCCTGTCCGCGATGCGCGAGTCGGGGTATCTCGACCGGGTGGTGTTCCAGGGCGGGACCAGTCTGAGATTGTGCCACGGGTCGCCGCGCTACAGCGAGGATCTCGACTTCGTGGGCGGCGATGCTTTCACGGGATCGGACATGCGCGGCCTCGGCGATATCCTGGTCCGCGCCTTGTCCTCAGTGGATCCGGATATCGAGGTTCGCGTACGCGAGCCTGACGATGATGGGTCCATGGTGAGCAGATGGCGCATCCGCATCCGTGTGGCGGGCCAGCGCAGGGACCTCCCCAGCCAGGTCATCAAGCTTGAGGTCGCCGCCGTCCCCTCGTACGAACCGGTCGCGGGATTGGTCAACGTGAACTACCCCCAGCTTTCGGGTCTGTTCGACCAGATTCCCGTGATGGTGGAGAGCCTTGACGAGATACTGGCCGACAAGATGGTCTCATACGTGTGCTCCGACCATCCCCGGTACCGCGACCTGTGGGATATGAACTGGCTGCTCGCCAAGGGAGTGGACGGCAATGCCGTATGGGACATGGCGAACCGCAAGGCCTCCGACTACAACGAGTCCGCGGAATGGGGCGAACTCCAGGACAAGGCGGCGTCGATCGGCACAGTCATGAAAAGCGACGAGTTCTCGAACGAAATGAGACGGTTCCTCGAACCGCGCGCGTACGAACTCACTCTGGGAAACAATGTATGGAGAAAAGCTGCAGCCCAGACCGTGGAATCATTCTTCCACATACCTCCCGCTCCTGCCGATCCGGCCAATCCAATGAACCTTGCCATGGGCGAGGGATCCTTTCCCGGCATGACCCGCTGAGGTTACACCAGACTTGCCCGGCCGGTTATTCCGGGACATTCGTGTGGACCGTCCGCACGGCTAGGACCCTAGCCGATTCTGGCCGTGGTCAGGTCATAGGCGATGTCGAATACGTCGGTGCTTCCTCTGAACGCCGTCGGGGAAAGAAGGATCGTGGGGTCGGTGCGTGTCGTGGCCTCGATCGCGTTGCGCATCTCGTCCTGGACCAGCCCAATGTAGTGCATGGTAGTGGCGATGTTGGCGTGTCCGAGCATCTTTGAGACGAGGATGATGTTGCATCCGCTTCTGTAGTAGGCCACGGTGGCGAAGCGTCGACGTAGCGCGTGCGAGGGGAATCCGGTCGCCTTCTTGATGCGTTTGGCCACGAAGTCGACGCCGCAGTGGCCGTGGACGTCTCCGGGGAACAGCCATCCCCGCGGCCGTTCGCTGAGTTTGACGGCAAGTCTTTGCGGGACCGGGAGTTTTCGCTCCCTGTTGCCCTTCCCATGGATGATGAGCTCAAGGCCGTTGGGTGTCTCCTCAAGATCCGACGCGAGGTTGATCCTGGTCATCTCGATTCGGCGGAGTCCGCAGAACGCTCCGAGCATGACCGCCATGCTCGCGTATTCGTCCTGATCCGAGAGTCCTCTGGCGACGGCGTCCTCCGGGCAGATGAGCCCTCCCCTGACGTCGGTTCTCACGACGGGGATGCCGACCGCCGGGTTGTATACGGCCAAGTCGTGTCGGATGCACCAGTCGTAGAACGTTTTGATGCAGCTGCGCATGCCCCTTCTGGACTCGGTGTTCAGACGCGCCAGGCAGACGACCAGATCGTCCTCCGTGACATCAGGAATCCCTTTGCCGACGAGTCGCGAGAACTCGCCGATCTGATACCACCGAGTCCTTTGGGTCTCACGGCTGCGGCCGATGACGTCAAGATAGCCGAGCCACTGATCGACCGGTTCCCTCCAAGAGTCCAACGGTTCGGCGTGATGGCAGTTCCGCCTAGTTTCGCTCCAGTACCTCATTGCACCCCCGTCCTCCCTGCTCCCTGAACCTGCTTCCTCGCATATGGAAAAGGGAGGCAGACCATCTGCCTCCCGAAGCGAAAACTCTAGTCAATCGGATTATCTCATTGATCGAGAACAGCGAATCTCAACGAAGCCCCCCAAAGTGCCAGCGCCACCGTGAACAGCATGTCCAGATCAATCGAAACGATAGAACCGGAGAACTGCTTATCGGACGGTCGCTGGTTCAAGCCCAGCCGCAGGAGCCACAACGAAAGGCCATCTCCCGGGAGATGGCCTTTCGCATATCCCGGCATCCGTGTCTGCGCCAGCGCCGTGCCGGCGCAGACACGGATGCCGACGCTCACATGCAGATGCGGTCCAACGGCATGGCCGAATCGATCGGGAAATCGGGGGCCGAGGGGGCCACGCCCGCCTCCACCAGGTTCACGCCCAGCATGGCGACCATCGCGCCGTTGTCGGTGCACAGCCTGAGTTCCGGCACACGCACCTCAACGCCATGTTCGGCCCCGACCTCCAACAGTTTGGCGCGCAACTGGGAGTTGGCCGAAAAGCCGCCGCCCACGATCAGCGTGCGCGAACCGTACTGCTCGCAGCCGCGCATCGCCTTCCTGGCCAATACAGTGGCCACCGAATCCGCCAAGGACGCGCACACGTCATCCACCGGGATATCCATGCCCCGATCCTGCCGTTCCTCAATCCACCTGGCTACAGCGGTTTTGACGCCGGAGAAGCTGAAGTCGTACGGGTGTTCGCGGCCGGCCTTGCCCTGCGTCAATCCTTGCGGCACCGCGATGGCATGCGGGTCGCCCGCCTGCGCATGCCGGTCGATGTGGGGGCCTCCCGGGTACGGGAAGCCCAGCAGGCGGGCCACCTTGTCGAAGCACTCCCCCGCCGCGTCGTCCAGCGTGGTGCCGACCACGTCGATATGCCGCGCCACATCCTCCACATGAAGCAGCGAGGTATGCCCGCCGGAGACGATCAGCGCGAGCGTGTCCGGCGGAAACGGACCGAATTGCAGCTGGGTGACGGCGATATGCCCGATGACGTGGTTGATGCCGTAGATGGGCTTGTTCGCCGCCCAGGCCAACGCCTTGGCCCCGGATACGCCCACGGCCAGGCATCCCGCCAGACCGGGGCCGGCGGAGACTGCGATCGCGTCCACATCGCCGATGGTCATGTCGGCGTCGGCCAACGCCTTGGAGACCACGGGCACGAACGCCTCGGCGTGGGCGCGCGAGGCGATCTCGGGGATCACGCCGCCGTAGCGCGCATGTTCGTCCATCGACGAGGCCACCACGTTCGACAGGAGTCGCCGCCCACAGACCACGGCCGCGGCCGTTTCGTCGCAGGTCGACTCGATGCCGAGCACCACCGGTTCACTCATGAGCGTTCTCCTCCTGGTTGCGTTGCGGCGCGGCGGCCGCGCTTTGGAATCCGATCGTCCGCGGGGCGAGGTCGAGCGCCATCGTGTAGGCGTCGACGCCTTCGGGCTGATAGTACCGTTTGCGCAGCCCCATGCGGCGGAATCCATGCCGTTCGTACAGGCGCAGCGCCGGCCCGTTATCCACCCGGACCTCCAGCAGCATGCGCCGGGCCCCTTGGGCGCGGGCCTGGTCGATCAATGAGGCCAGCAGCCGCGTGGCGACGCCCTGCCGCTGACAATCGTGTTCCACGCCGATGGTCATCAGTTCGGCGTCGTCCCCGTCATACCAGAATCCGGCATATCCGTGGATGACCGTATGGTCGGCATCGTCCACGGCCAGCAGATAGGTACGTGCGGGGGCGTCGAGTTCCTGCCCGACCGCGTCCCGGCTCCATGCCCCGACGCCGAACAGCTCGTGTTCGAGTTCGGCGATGCGTGCCACGACGATGCCGCGGTCCACCGTGTTGCATCCGACGATTATCATGCGTTCCGCTCCGCCCCGCCATGGTGCAGCACCTGCTTGAGCGGCTTGGGCACCGACACGTCCGGACGGCGCAGGTACAGCGGTTCCACCGTCCGGCCGTGGCCGTCGTCCCGATGCGCCGTGGCGTGCCGTGCGAACAGTGCCAGGCCGTCCGCGCCGAAGTCGAACGGCGTCGCATCCGCGACCATGCCGACGGACTCGATGCCGGCCCATGACGCCGCGTATTTGCCGGCCCCATGGCCGATGATATCGACCAGGACGCGGCGTTCCGGACGTGCGCCGCGCAGCCGTGCGACGACGGCGTTCACCCGCTCGGCGATATGGTCGGGGTAGTCGATGTCCATGTCGATCAACGGACGCATTCCGGGCGCTGTGTCCGACGCATCGGCGTACAGCGCGCAGTACAGTTGCCGACGGCGCGCGTCATTGACGGCCAAGGTCAGCCGAATGTCGCCTTCCTGCAGCGGCTGGAATGCCGGTATTCCGACAGGCGCGGTGATCGACGCGTCACGCAGGCGCGCGGCCAACTCGTGCTGCGGGGCGAGGATATCCTGCCCGATCAGCGTGGCGCCGGTGGCGTAAGCGATGGTTTTGGCCGCCACAATGCCGGCGCGCAGTCCGGTGAACGGTGCGGGGCCGATGCCGACGACCACCGTGTCGAGATCACGCGGCCGCAGACCGGCTTCGGCGACGGCGCGGGCGATGTTGCTCTGGAGTCGTTCGACATGGGTGCGCGAATCGGTTTCGATGATCGGCTCGCGTCCGACGATGCCGACCGCCGACCCGTACGAGGTGTCAATCACCAGTGTGCGCGTCACATCCGCCATGCTGCCTCCTGCCGTTGCCTGTTTGACCATCTCACTGTACAACCCTCCGGCAACGAGGACTACGCGGCGATTCGACGCAGGCGAACGCGCTAACGCGGCAATGCCGTCAGACGGCTGTCCCAGTCGCCTCCGCACGGCGTGATCGTGACGATGCGGGCGCCGTCGCTGGTCGGTGCAACGCCGGAATCGTCGTGCGCGGAGGGCCGGCTGATGCCGATCTCCAGCCGTTCGGGGGCGAGCGCGGCGGCCATCTGTTCGCCCCATTCCATCAGGATGACCGTATGCTCGCCCGGTTCGTCCAGTTCCTCGTCCAGTCCGAGCGATTCCAGTTCGTCCAGCAGTCGGTCGACGCTGTTCTGCCCGGGTGCGTAGGCGGTGCCGCCCAAGCGGTAGGCGTCCACGTGGATGAGGTGTGCGGGCGAACCGTCGGCGAAGCGTCCGTCGAGTTCGCGGGCGATGGTGAAGGTCGGGGAGACGATGGGGCCGTCGATGCCCAGGCCACGGCCGAATCCTTGGGCGAACGTGGTTTTGCCCGCGCCGAGCGGTCCGGATAGGAGGATGACGTCGCCGCCTGTGGTGATCGAGGCGACGGCCACGCCCAGTTCGCGCATGGATTCCGTGGTTGGGGCGGTGATGGTGAGTGGGGTTGTCATGTCAGTGTTCGCGTCCTTTGCTGCCGATGAGGATGATGGCGCGTTCCAAGGCGTAGACCGGGTCTCCCCCGTTGGTTTTGCTCTGTTCGTCCGCCCATGCGAGGGTTTGGATGCATCGGCTGAGCCCGGCGGATGTCCATCCGGACAGTTGTCGCATGGCGATTTTCAGGACGTACGGGTTGGTTTTGGCCTCCGCTTGGGAGATGACGCCGGATTTGACCGCCGAGGCCTTGGCCAGGGTGCGCAGTTTCATGGCCAGCGCGCCGATCAGGGCGATGGGTTCCGTGCCTTGTTCGATGGTGGATCGCATGGCCACGATGGCGTCGGCGGTGCGCCCCTCCAGGGCGCGGTCGGCCACGGCGAATCCGCTGACCTGCGGGTCCGCCGTCAGGTACTGGTTGACGCGTTCGATGCCGATGGGATCGTCGTCGAAGTCGAAGCATAGCTGCCCGCACATGGCGGCCAGTTCGCCGGTGCGCTCGCCCAGGACGGCCACCAGCTGCTGGGCCGCCATGGGGTCCACGCGCCGGTGGCGCCGTTCGAACTGCTGCATGACGAAGTTGATCTTGGCGTCGGCCTTCTTCAGGTCGGGGACCTTCTCCTCCCTGGCGCCCGCCTTGATGATCAGGTCGTGGATGCGTTTGCCTTTGGTCCCGCCCTCGTGCTGGCAGATCACCGGGCTGGCGTTGGCGTCGTTGTTGGATTGTCCGCAGTATGCGGCGATGGCGTCGCCCAGTTTCTCGTCGGCGTTCTGCAGGTTGCGGACCACCACGATGGCGCGGTCGGCGAGCAGGGAGGGGCTGACCGCCTCGTCGAAGGCGTACCGGTCGGCGTCGGTGGCGTCCAGTTCCACGACGTCCGCGTCCGGGTAGGCGTTCAGCGCCTGGTGGGTCAGGTCGCGGACGCGCTGGTCGTTGAGGTAGGAGTCTCCCCCGTACACGATGGATACCATGGCTTTGGCTGACGGCTTGGGCATACTGTTCAATCTCTCCGCATCGCTGGACATTTCCCCCGGTTGTCCGAGCTGTGGTCCGCCTGGTCTTCCCATGTGCCGAACACCTTGGGGGTCTGGTTGATCCATAGGCCGATCCGTTCGTACCGGTTCCGCATCGCCTGCCATGGTTCGCCCGGTTCGTCGGTGCGCGCCTGCAGCCGTCTCCCGTCGGTTCGCAATCGGTCGACGGCTGTCACCAGCGCCGCGATAGCCGCTTCCGCGCCCAGCACGCTCACGGCGCCGGTCACGCCATCGGACCACGGCAGCGTCATGCGGTCGTCGCCGCCCAGCCACATGGCGCAGCATTCCATGACCTTGGTCCCCCACCCGGCGACCCATGCCAATGCGCCGCCCATCTGCGGGCAGCACCACGACGTCAGCAGACCGGTCAGGCCGGTCATGGTGGCGGCCCCGACCACCGGGGACACGATCAGGTTGGCGGGCACGGACATCAGCGGGATGGCGGGCTCCATCAGGATCTGCACCGGCAGCGTGCAGCATTGCGCCGCAACGGTCAGGGCCACCGCCTCCGCCACGATCGCGGGCAGGAACCGTTCCAGTCGTGCCGCGATCGCACCCGTGCAGGTGATGATGCCGAACACCGCCGCGCAGGAGAGCGCGAACCCGTAGCTTGCGGCCATATCTGGACGCGCCACGATTACGGCAACCGCCGTCCAGCACAGGGCGCTCATCGCCTGCGGACGGCGCCCCGCGGCCGTGGCCGCGGCTGTGAGACACCCCATGATCAGCGCCCTGGTCACCGAATCCGAGGGGAACATCAGCGCCGACAGCCCCAGATATGCGCCCACGGTGGCGACCGCCACCACATACCGGTGGGCGAGCAGCCGCGCGCACAAACGGCGCACCAACGCCGCCACCAGCACGAAATGGCCGCCCGAAACCGCCATGAGATGCATGATCCCCGAACGTCGGAACCGCTCCTCCAACTGACCGGCATAGGTGGCGTCGATATCGGAGGCGGCCGAGGACCGCACGACGTACCGTTCCGATCCCAGCACGCCGATGGTCAACCCCGGCACCAGCACCCTGGCCTGTTCGGACAGGTCGTCCGTAGCCGCGAAGAACGCCTCCTGCATATGCGCCACGATGCGGGAAGCCAACGGCGGCGCCGACGCCAGCCGTGCGCCCTGCGCGTCATCGAGGGTCAGCCGCACCCGCTGCCCGCCGAACTCGTTCTCCGCCAGATGGCCGGAGAACCGGTACCGCGCGTCGCGTTCCAACACGGCGCACTGCGCACCCGAGGCGTAGAGCCGGACGGCCGCGGATGTGCCCATGCTCACGCCGTCGATCGTCACCTGAGTCAGCCGCGCTTCGCTCTGGCAATCCGCCTCGAACGTATCGGCGACCGTCACCGGGGCGCGCACCGTGCCCTGCATCACGGCATGGACCGGACCATCGCGCACGCGAACCGACACCGGGTCATGCCAGACGACGGCGTTCACGCACCAGGTGGATACGCACGCGGTCAGCGCGGCGCAGCACACCATCGTCGTCATCCACACCGTGGCACGCGTCGGCCGCCACCACCCGCGCCCCACGCCCACGCCCGCGGCCGCGCCGAACGCCCCGGCCGCCAACACCCAGCCGATACCGACGTCCATCCACCAACCATCGGCGGTCGGTTCCATCACGGCGGCGAACAGCCACCGGGTGCCCAGAGCGGCCGCCCAGACCGTCAACGCCACCGGCAGCATCCGCCAATCACGGCTGCCCTGCTCCCTCCGTCCGCATCCGTCCATCCGCATCACCGCACCACCACCTGATCCCGCATCCTCTCCAGGGTTTTGGGGCCGATGCCGGAAACCTCCAGCAGTTGATCGACGCTGCTGAACCGCCCCACCTGCGAGCGATAGTCGAGGATGCGCTGTGCGATGGCCGGTCCGACGCCGGTGATGGTGTCCAGCTGTTCGAGTGAGGCGGTGTTCAGGTCAATCCGCCCCTGCTCGTCGATGCCCGGAGCGGCGCCGCTGGCATCCGGATCGGAGGGTTCCGGGGTTTGCGCGCCGCCGGACGACGCGTCGGACGATTCGCCGGACAAGTCGTCGGATGCAACGTCCTGCGACTCGCCATTGCCGGACGCGGACGCACCGTCCCCGAATGTTTCCTCACCGAATGCCCTCTCTTGGGCGGCATCGGAGGACCGGTCCCGGCGCTCTATGGAGGCTTCCTGCTCCCGGTAGGCGGCGTAGTGCAGCGATTGACGGACGAGCAGGGTCAGGCTGGTGCTCAGTGCGCAGCACAGCAGCAGGACGACGATCAGCGCGTGCACCGGCTTGACCGTCAGCCGCGGGCGATCACGGCGGAACCGTGATGTCAGCTCGTCGTCATCAAGGCAATCCGTCGGCTGCACCCCGGTCAGACCCGTGAGTCGCACGCGTCCCGTGCCATGCGCCTGTTCACGCGCGATGCCGCGCACGGCATCCGGTTGCGGGCATGACGGCGGTCTGGGCGGCGAGAGCAGCCGTTCGCGCGGCTCCAAGGCGTCCAGTCGTCCCATCGCCGGTGATATGCCGGCATCCGTTCTCCGCATGGTTCCACGATGCCGCCGGAACCACTTGGAAGTCCAGCGCCGCCGGGCGATGTGGTCGAACGATTCCGGTTATCCACCGCCACTCCCGCCGGACGGTCGGCGTCACGCCCGCGTATACGGCGGTGGGCGGCCTCCAGTGCCCGGAAGGCCGCCCACCGTAGGGTAATGCGGCGGAAGAGGGTATCCCCCTTGCGCCCCGATCGATTATTCGGCCGGCACGATCGAGACGATCTTCGGCGCCTTGACGATCACCTTGCGCGGCGTCTTGCCGCCCAGACGATCGGCCACGGCCTCCAGCGCCATCCGTTCGAGCTCGGCCGGATCGATGTCCGGGCTGACCTCCAGCTTGGCGCGCACCTTGCCCTTGATCTGCACGACCGCGGTGACGGTATCCTGCCCGACGTACCGTTCGTCGGCCACCGGCCAGGACTCGTGGGCCAGCGAAGCGGCGTGGCCGAGGCGGTTCCACAGCTCCTCGCAGATATGCGGCGCGATCGGCGCGAGCATGAGGATCAGCGGTTCCACGGCGGCGCGCGGCACCGCATCCAGCGAGGTCAGGTGGTTGTTGAGCACGATGAGCTTGGCTATGGCGGTGTTCGGGCGCATGCCCTCCATCTCCACCGTCACGTCGGCGATGGTGTTGTTGAGCAGCTTGAGGGTCTTCAGATCCGGCTCGTCCTCGCTCACGCGCACCTCGCCGGTGGTCTCGTCGACCACGTTGCGCCACAGGCGCTGCAGGAAGCGCATGCCGCCGACCACGTTGCGGGTGTTCCACGGGCGGGACTCCGCCAGCGGGCCCATGCTCATCTCATACAGGCGGAACGTGTCAGCGCCGTAGTTCTCGTACATGTCATCGGGCGTGATGATGTTCTTCAGGCTCTTGCCCATCTTGCCGAACTCGCGGTTGACATGCTGGCCGTTCCAGGTGAACGTCGGCTCGCCGTCGGCGCCGGCCGGGCCTTCCTCCACCTCGGCGGCCGGCACGTACTGGCCGCGGTCGTCGGTGTAGGCGTAGGCCTGGATCATGCCCTGGTTGAACAGCTTGTGGAACGGCTCGGCCGAGTCCACATAGCCCAGGTCGAACAGCACCTTGTGCCAGAAGCGCGCGTACAGCAGGTGGAGCACCGCGTGCTCGACGCCGCCGACGTACAGGTCCACGCCGCCGGAACGGCCGTTGCCGCGGTCCGGGCCCATCCAGTAGTCGTACTCGTCCTTCTCCACCATGTGCTCGGTGTCGGTCGGGTCGAGGTAGCGCATGTAGTACCAGCAGGAGCCGGCCCAGTTCGGCATCGTGTTCGTGTCACGATAGTAGGTCTTCGGGCCCTCGCCCAGGTCCATCGTGACCTTGACCCACTCCTCGTTGCGGCTCAGCGGCGCCTCCGGGTTGGATTCGGCGTCCTCCGGGTCGAAGGTCTTCGGGCTGTAGTCGGGCACGTCCGGCAGGTTGATCGGCAGCTGCTCGTCCGGCAGCAGATGCGCCACGCCGTCCTCGTCGTAGACGATCGGGAACGGCTCGCCCCAGTAGCGCTGACGGCTGAACAGCCAGTCGCGCAGACGGTAGCTGACGGTGCCCTTGCCCACGCCGGCCTGTTCGAGCCAGGCGTTGACCTTGGCGATCGCGTCGTCCACGCGCAGGCCGTCGATGGACAGCGGCTGGCCGTCGGCGCGGGTGGCGTCCACGGAGGAGTTGATGACGATGCCGTCGTGGGAGACGAACGGCGCCTTGCCCTCGTAGTCGGACAGGTCGTCGCCGGATTCCGGCAGCGGCTGGACCGTGTAGATCACCGGCAGGCCGTACTTGACGGCGAAGTCGTAGTCGCGCTGGTCGCCGCCCGGCACGGCCATGATCGCGCCGGTGCCGTAGTCCATCAGCACGTAGTCGGCGGTGAACAGCGGCAGCTCGGCGCCGGTGATCGGGTTGATGGCGTACAGGCCGGTGAACAGGCCCGTCTTCTCGCCCGCCTCGTCCACGCGGTCCTTGGCGGTCTTGGCCTCGGCCGCACGGCGGTAGGCGGTCACGGCCTCCTTCGGCGTGGCGTAGCCGCCGGTCCAGGACTCGGGGGTGTTCGCCGGCCAGGCGTCCGGCACGCAGGCCAGCAGGTGGTGCTCCGGGGAGACCACGGCGAATGTGGTGCCGAACAGCGTGTCGGGACGGGTGGTGTAGATCTCCATGTCCTGCTCGCCGGACGGGGTCTCGACCGTGAAGTGCACGGAGGCGCCGTGCGATTCGCCGATCCAGTTGCGCTGCATCAGCTTGACCTTCTCGGGCCAGTCGATGGTGTCCAGATCGCTGATCAGACGGTGGCCGTAGGCGGTGATGCGCATCGACCACTGGCGCAGCTCGCGCTGGAACACCGGGAAGTTGCCGCGCTCGGACTTGCCCTCGGCGGTGACCTCCTCGTTGGCGAGCACGGTGCCCAGGCCCGGGCACCAGTTGACCGGGGACTTGGAGATGTACGCCAGACGGAACTCGTTGAGCACGTCGGCCTGTTCGACGGCGGTCAGTTCGTTCCACACCTTGCCGTCGTGACCGGGGATGGCACGGGTGCCGGATTCGAACTCGGCCACCAGATCGGCGATCGGACGGGCGCAGCCCTTGGATCCGCTCGGGTTCGTGGCCTCCGGGTCGTACCAGGCGTCATAGATGCGGGAGAAGATCCACTGCGTCCAACGCACATAGCCGGGGTCGATGGTGGCGAAGGATCGACGGTCGTCGAAGCTCAGGCCCATGCGGTGCAGCTGGCGGCGCATGTTGGCGATGTTCTGCTCGGTGGTCACGCGCGGATGCTGGCCGGTCTGCACGGCGTACTGCTCGGCGGGCAGGCCGAATGCGTCATAGCCCATGGCGTGCAGCACGTTCTCGCCCTTCATGCGGTGGTAGCGGCTGATCACGTCGGTGGCCAGATAGCCGAGCGGATGGCCCACGTGCAGGCCCTTGCCCGAGGGGTACGGGAACATGTCCATCGCGAAGTAGGACTTGCGGCCTTCGGCGTTGCGGCCTTCACCGTCCTTGAGATCGCCGTTGACGTTCGCCGCCCAGAAGGTGCCGTGCTCGTCCCAGTACTGCTGCCAACGCTCCTCGATGCCCTGCGCCATCGCGGCGTTATAGCGGAAGGCGGGTTCGCCGGCATCGACCGCCGGCGCCGCCGTGTTCTTCTCGTTGTCACTCATGGTCAACGATTATCGCCACGTAACTGGACACCAAGCGGGGCATCGTCCGCTGTCCGGACGGGCCCCGCGTCACTTGAACCAGCGGGAGCGGGTCAGGAACCAGGTCACCGCCGCGGCCAGCGCCATCGAGACCACCACGATGAGCAGGAATCCCCACGGTTTGTCGGTGAACGGCATGCCCATCATGCCGCCGTCGAAGTTCATGCCGTACATCGAGAAGATGAGCGTCGGAATCGACAGCGAGATGGAGATGATCGTGAAGATGCGCATCACGTTGTTCAGGTTGTTGGACACGATCGAGGCGAAGGCGTCGGTCATGTTGGCCAGAACGCCGCTGTAGATGTTCGCCATCTCGATGGCCTGCTTGTTCTCGGTGATCACGTCCTCGAGCAGGTCCTCGTCCTCCGGATACTGCTTGATGCGGGCCAGCGTGGTGAGCTTCTCCATCACAATCTCGTTCGATTTGAGCGATGTGGTGAAGTACACCAAGGTCTTGCTCAGTTCCAGGAGCATCAGGATCTCGCGGTTCTGCATCGAATGGCGCAGCTTGAGTTCGAGCTTGTCGCTCTCCCTGTCGATGATGCGCAGGTACCGCAGATACATGGTGGCGTTGCGGTACAGGATCTGCAGGATGAACCGCGTTTTCATATAGGTGTTGAACCCGCGGATCGTACCCTCCATGAACGGGTGGAGCACGGGGGTGTCCTGCATGCACACGGTGATGATCATGTTCTGCGTCACGATAATCGACAGAGGGATCGTCTCATACCAGTCGCGTCCGCCACGCTCCTCCACGGTCGGGATGTCCACGATGATCATCGTGTAGTCGTCCTCGACGTCCACGCGCGAACGTTCCTCATCATCCAGCGGGGCGCGCAGGTCGGCCAGATCGATGCCGGTCTCCTGCGCCACGGTGGCCAGCTCCACGTCGGTCGGGTCGGAGAGACACAACCATGATCCGTTCTCCGGTTTACTGATCTGTTCCACCTGGCCGTTGATGGTGTTGAACATACGCAACATGGGTCTCTCACCCGCCTTTCACTGACTGTTGGATAGCATGCGGCGGCTCATCCGAGCCGTATAAAGCATAGCCCCTGTCCCCCGACTTTGCGCCCGTTGCGGACACAAGTTCAACCGTTGTTCATATACGCCGTTCCGATTCGGCGGATTCCGCGCGCCGGCCCGCGCCCCGGGCCGCAACGGGGCCGGCCGGACCCGCCCCGACGGGTTCCCCGCACGCGAATCCATGCGATTACGATGGCGGTTATGACGGAACATGTGGAGCACGGGTTCGGCCCGGTGTGGGATGCTGAGTCACGGGTGCTGGTGCTGGGCTCGATGCCCAGCCCGAAATCGCGGGAGGCGTCGTTCTATTACATGCATCCGCGCAACCGGTTCTGGCCGGTGATGGCCGCGGTGTTCGCCGATCCGGCGGATCCGGAGGATGCGCCGGGCGATACGCCGGATTCCCGGCGCGCGTTCGCGTTGCGGCATGGCATCGCGCTGTGGGATGTCATCGCCGAATGCGATATCGACGGCGCTTCCGACGCGTCGATCGCCAACGCGGTGCCGAACGATCCAGTTCCGCTGATCCGGGGTTCGCGCATCGCGTTGGTGGCCACGACCGGCGCCAAGGCGACGCAGCTGTATCGGCGGTTGTGTACGCCGTTGCTGGAACGGGCCGGGCTCTCGGTGCCGCACGTGGGATTGCCGTCGACCAGTCCGGCGAACGCGGCGATGAGTCTGGACCGGCTCATCGCCGCGTACCGTGAGGTATTGACGCCGACGGGTCGATAACCGCGACGCCGCGGCGGACATATCCGCGACGACGTGCGCGTCACAGTTCCGTCCGCGTATAGATGCGCATACAGATGGCCGCGCTGGCCGCCATGATCGCCACGGTGAGCGCGGCGCATATCCCGCAGCACAGGGCCAGCCGTTCCGGGGACAGCAGCCAGAGCAGCCCGTCGGACCATGCGGCCACCACGGATTCGTCCAGACTGCCCACGAACAGCGCCACCATCAGCACGGCGAACACACCGAGCATCGGCAACATGGTGGTGGCCGTGGTGGCGCCGAACCGGTAGAACAGTATGGTCATCGCGCACACCATGACGGTGCAGACCAACAGGAACGCCAATCCGACCAGCAGAGCCGCGTGCACGGCGTCCGCGGAGAACATCGCCGCCATCATCCAGGCAGGGCCGCCCAGCCCCGGGGCCACCGCCGCGATGCCGATGTTCAGCCCCACCGCGACGGCCGCCGTCAGCAGGCTGGCGATCACCAGCGTCAGCAGGGTCAGGTATCGCCCCGCAACGATATCGCGCCGGCTCAACGGCAGCGTCATGCGATACGACTTCCATCCCTTCAGCTCATCGTATTGCCCCAGCTGCATGCCCACCATGGGGTAGGTCATGAACAACGCCGCGGCCACCACCGTGGCCAGGGATTGCGTCTGCAATCCCAGCCACAGGCACAGCACCAGCGAAATGGGCAGGTTCAGCAGCATCCTCTGCCGGATCATCATCAGATCGAGATGCCATGCGCGGATCATCGTGAGACCCCCTTGATCGTGAAATGCAGATAGTCGTCGATGGTCATGCGGTCGCAGGGGATGTCGGGGAATGCCTCGGCAAACGCGAACCGATCCGGCACCGCCAGATCGACGCCGTATTCGTGACGCAAGATCCTCGGTGCCGTGCCGCCGAACACATCCGACCCAAGGATCGCGTTGATGTCCCGCGCCCTGCATCGGGCCACACCCATCGTGTCGGTAATCTCGTCCTTCGGTTTGTCGAAGACGATGTGGCCGTCGTCGATGCAGACCACCCGGTCCGCGATCCGTTCCAGGTCGGAGGTGATGTGGCTGGACATGAGGACGCCGTGTCCGTCATCCGCCACGAATTCGCGCAGCAGGTCCAGTACCTCGTCGCGAGCCATCGGATCAAGTCCGGCGGTGGCCTCGTCCAGGATGAGCAGCCGCGCCCCATGGCTGAGCGCGCAGGCGAGCGACAGCTTCATGCCCATACCCCGGGAGAGTTCCTTGACCTTCTTGGTGTCCTGCAGGTCGAACCGCTTCAGGTATGAACGGAACCGGCGTTCGTCCCACTGCCGGTAACAGCGCTGGAGCACCCCGTTGATGTCCCGGATGCGCAGCGCATCGGGGAACGCCAACGTGTCGAAGACAACGCCCAGCAGTTCCTTGGCCGCCACGCCTTCCGACCGGCCCATCTCGCGGATCGGCGCGCCCATCACCGTCCCCTCGCCGCCGTCGGGGCGGATCAGCCCCAGCAGCGCCTTGATCGTGGTGGTCTTGCCCGCCCCGTTGCGTCCGACGTAGCCGACGATCTCCCCGGGACGGACGGTCAGGTCCACATTCCGCAGGGCGAAGTCGCCATACCGTTTGCATAATTGATGGGCCTCAAGCAGAGGCCGGGAGTCGCTCATGATGCGTCGCCTTCCATGATGAGATCCATCATCTCCCGAAGCTCGTCATCGCCGATGTCGGCGGACCGCGCGTCATCGACCAGCCGCATGAGTCGCTGTTCGATCTGGCGGCGGCGCTCCTCGCGCAGCAGTTCGACGTTGCCGCCGGTGACGAAGCTGCCCTTGCCCTGCACGGTTTCGATGAACCCCTGGGCCTCCAGATCCGTATACGCCCGTTTGGTGGTGATCGCGCTGATGCGCAGCCCGTTGGCGAGCGCGCGGATCGAGGGCAGCTTCTGCCCCGGCTGGAGTTCGCCAGTCAGGATGAGCTCCTTGATCTGCGTGGTGATCTGCTCGTAGATCGGTCTGTTCGACGAGTTGGAGATGATCAGGTCCACTGTGTGTTTCCTTTGCCGTTGTCCGGTGGCCGCCGCGCATGGCTTGTGCGGCGGCCACCGTGCCCTTGACGAAAGCGTCCTCCCGGAAGAGCCCGAGTGTATATACCCTCTATACACAGTATATACACGCGACGGCGGCAGGTCAACACGCCCATCAGAAGTCCGGTTCCCCGTATCGCCCCGACCCCGCCCCATACGGACCGGCATAATCGGGTATGGCCACGACCGTACCGCCGCCGTACGCACCGGTCTCCTGCGGCCACGGCGATTCGATGCGGCGGGTGCGCTCGCGGGTCCCCATCGACGAGATCCGATACGGGCCGTCAACGCTCCAGCCGTCCATGTACGGGGCGAGCTGCGCATCGTCGGGTTCCGGCACCGCGATGTCGATGCGTTCGGGATGCAGACCTGGGTCCTCGGCATCCACGCGTTCCCGCAGCAGCGCTATCCGCCGGGCCACCTCCACGCGGTCCGCGCCCTCATAGCGTTCCAGCGCACGCTCCAGTGCCGACAGGAACTCGCGCCGGCGCGCCATCGCCAGGTATTGCTCCGCCTGATGATCCATGTCGGCCATCAGCCGATCGCATGCATACCGTTCCCGGGCGCACCGCTTGGCCTCCTCCCATTCGGCCCGCTCCTGCCGGTCCTTGCGACGCCGCTCCATTGCCGACGCGAATTCGTTGAACACCGATGGGATCTTCTCCTCCAGCGATGACGTGCCCGTGTCCTTGGCGGTCTTCCGGCAGGCGACGTCGCCATCCGTCCTGATGGCGATCTGCAGCAGGCCGGTGCCGATGAACTCGCGCACGCGGTACGCCAGCCAACGCGGCTCATCAGGGTCCGCGCCGACGGCTGCGGGCGGCTTGCGCGGGGCGTTCGGCGCGCACACCTCCTGTACACGCAGGAAATACGTCACGCCGTCGTCGGTGGCGCACACGATATGCGCCCACGTCGCATCCTCGCGGTGCATCCGCAGCAGGTCCCCGTCGTCGGGCGGCGGCACGGCGAATCCGCGGTCCAGCGCCGATGTTCCGATAAGTCTGATGATTGCGGCAGCACGCTGCACATGCTGTTCGCTCACGTATTGGTTGTCCCGATCGTCCCTGAACCGGTCGACCCATGCCTCGATGGCCGTATCCTGCGTCATAGTGCCCCCTTGCCTATTGTCTTGCATACTTGCATACCGTGGTGAACGCCGCGCGCATCCCACGCGCGATGTTGCACCACAGCATGGCACATGCGACGGCCCGCCGCCACCGTCTTCGGCGACGATGTGAATAAGTGGATGAAACAACGGTTATCCACCGCCGGAGCCGCCACAAACGCGACAACGGCGGCGGGACGCCGTCACGGACATCCCGCCGCCGAATCCTCATGCGGCCGTCGCGCACGCCGATACGCGGAACCTCACCAGTCGATCCGCGGCGCCGGCAGCGCCGGACGCTCGTCGATGGAGGGCAGGTCGGCGGCGTCGGCCGCATAGAACCGCTTGAGGTCGGAGGAGAACTTGCGCAGGCTCTCCTTGGCCGAATACAGCATATGACCGGCCGGGTAGTAGGTGAACGCCACATTGCCGCGCAGCGGTTCGGGCAGTCCCAGATGGTCGATGTCGCATTCGGTCTGGAAGAACGGCGTACACAGGTCATACCAGCCGTTGCCAATCAACACCTTGAGCGTGGGCTGGTGCACGATCGCCGCGGCCAGGTCGGCCGTGACCGACGGGAACGGGATGATCTCGCCCTCAATGCACTTGGTGTGCGCGGGCAGGCGGTGCCACCACATCCACCCCTTGCCCGGCTCGGTGGATTCCCAGTCGAAATCCGCAAAACCTCGGCGCTCGGGGACGCGGTCCCAGCCCAGCTCGTCGCGCAGATAGGCGTTGACCAGGCTGGAATACGCGGGGTCCAGGTAGGCGTCATCGACCACGAAGGTCTCGTCGTCACTGACCGGATCGAGATCGTATCCGGCGGCGCGGCCGTCGTACCGGCCCACGATCCGGCTCCGGTCGAGCAGCAGACGCTTGCGGAACCGGGTGTCCAGCACCCGCAGGTCGGAGGCGAACACGTAATCGGCGTCCAGGCCGGTCAGTTCGGCGTAGCGTTCCGCCACCCTGCGCTTCGTCCCGTCATCCAGGCGGGCGCCGGCGGCGAGCGCCAGACGCAGCGGGCCGTCGGCGAAGGCGCGGGCCTGTGCCAGATGCTCCTCAAGCGTGAGCCCCTGACCGGCCTTGCCGTGGTAGTGCGCCACCGAGGCGTAGGTTGGGAAATAGCCGACGTAGCACTGGTCGCTGGTGTCGAACACATGCGCGTAGTCGAGGATGTTCGAGATGAGCGTCAGGCCGTTCAGCGAGACGCCATCCTGCTGGAGACGGTAGGCGAGCGCCGCGCCGCGGGTGGTGCCGTAGGATTCGCCGAGCACGTACTTGGGCGAGTTCCAGCGGCGGTACTTGCTCAGGTAGGCGCGGATGAACGCGCTGAAGCCCTTGACGTCGCCATCCACGCTCCACAGTTCGGGCTTGGCCTTGTCCAGGATGGTGGAGAAGCCGGCGCCGGCCGCGTCGATGAACACCAGGTCACTGACCGGCAGCAGGGTTTCGGGGTTGTCGGCGAGCGTGTAGGGGGCGGCGGGCACGGGGTCGGTGTCGGTCACGTCGATGCGTTTGGGCGCGATGGATCCCAATAGCAGGAATGTGGAGCTGGAGCCGGGGCCTCCGTTGAAGATGAAGGTCACCGGGCGGGTCGGGTCCGTGGCGCCCTGGTCGTCCACGGCGTTGAATGCGGCGAAGAAGATACTGGCGGCCGGCTTGACCTTGGCGGTGTCGATGGCGATGGTGCCCAGGGTGGCATCGTAGCGCCATTCGCGCCCGTCCAGCGTGATGGTGTGGCGCGTGGTCTTCTCGTAGGGTTCAGGCAGGCGCTCCTTGTCGGCGTCCGCGGACGGCGTCTGCGCCGCGGTGGTGTTCTGATCGGTCATTGATCGTCCTTTGCTCGATGATGGACAGGATGTCTCCCATGATACGGTCCGCACTGCTTCGGGGTTTGTTTTTCGAGGCCCGGTTTTCCGCCCCTGTTGGGTTCGCACCTTGAGGTAGTGCGAACCCGCTCTCGCTCAAGGACGCGTTGAGGATGTTGAAGATCAGGGCCGACCGGATCCGCTGCACCCGTGGACTGGGGACAGTAACGACGATGCCCGTCCGGAGTGCTCCCCGGACGGGCATCGGCATATCCTTAGACCAATCGGCTCAGTCCTTCTCGATGGTCTTGCCGGCGTTGGCGCCGGAGGTCAGGTCCTGGATCTCGGTAATCTCCATGACCGGGACGCAGGCCGGGACCTTGGTGCCCTTCTCCTGGGCGACCTTGACCTGCGCGTCGTAGATCTCGCCCTCGGTATGCAGGGTCACGGGGCCGCGGAATCGGTAGCCCTTCTTCTCGGCCAGGTTGGCGACGGCGATGACCAGCGGGCTGCCGTCCTGCAGGTTGCGGTACACCTGGCCGGCCGTGCGTTCGTGGTAGGCCAGATGGTGGTCGTCGAGCACGAACATCGACATCTTCGGGCCCAGATCGAGCTGGCCGTCCTTGCCGATCGTGGTGACCCACGCCAGATTGTTCTCGATGAAGGTCTTCATCTCTTCGGTGAGCGTTGCCATATGTCCATCCTTTCGTTAGACGTATCTCCAGCCTACTGCACCGCGGTGGGATTTCACCCCGTGGAATCACCGACTGTGACCAACATCACGGCATGGCGCGACCCGCTCGGATAATCGGATAATCAGATAAAGTCATAGGGCATGCGGTACTCCACCAGCCAGAACACCCCAAGGCCGAGCAACACCACGCCGAGCACCCCTCCCCCGTTCCCGGTCATCCAGCACACAGCCAGGCAAAGCACCGCGAAGCGGACCAGATAGAATACGGCACGCCGGGCACCGCGCCGAGGTCTGGTCTCCACGCTCATCCGGACGAACCCGGCTCCCAGCGTGCGACCGCCGCGCACCCACGGGATCCACAGTTCGGTGACGGCCAGGCATATCAGGAACATCGGGACCCCCATCGCGAAGGTCAACGGCCTGAACCCGGTGAACTGGATGCCGACGAGATACACGATCGCCGTGCATGGCACGCTGATGATCCCGGTGATCACGCAGTCGATGCAGAAGGCGACGCAACGGCGCACGAACCCGGGTTCCGTCACGATGCCCTCGTCGATATCCCGCCTCGGCAGCGCGTGGTTGGCGAGCGCCGCGACGGCATAGCCGAGGAGCGCGCCCAATGTGTTCCAGATCAGGTCGTCGACGTCGAACAGTCGGTAGGAGCAGGGGTAGAGGTGGAAGATGCCGGTGAGCTGCGCGGTTTCGATCAGCAGCGACACGGCGAACCCCATCAGCGCCGTGCGCGCAAGCCCCGCGCGGAGGAAACGGCCCAGGATGAAACCGAGGGGAACGAAGAACACGATGTTCATGCCGATCTGCAGCAGCGCGGTCACCCCGTCGGTTCGGATGTCGCCGATGAACCGCAGCGGATCGAGCTGCGGAGTCAGATGGTGCGTCGCGCAGTATGCCGCCGCGTCCTGCGGCAACGGGTACAGCGTGAAGCAGCCGAGTGCGAGCAGGTAGAGCACGCACCCGTAGGAGACGGCGACCGAAGTCAGCCGGATGCGGTTCTCGCGATGGTAGAGCATCGCCAGCACCGGCAGCGTCAGCACCGCTGAGGCGAATGGCCAGATCGCCACCGCGAGGATGAACGGTTCGGTGAAGTCGCCGAGGAATGCCATCATGTCGTTTCCCGCCTTCCGACCGGGTTCGTACACGACGATCGTGACGTCTGCCCGGGTCCGACGGTGTCATGCTACGGCGCCGGCCGCGCGACGTGCATCGGCCGTCGGGCCTATTCGCGGCCGGACGCGCATGAGTCATACGTCCTGCGGATGACCCCGGTTCCCGTCGGCGCCGGCATATCGGACGAGGACGCCGAGTCGTCCCGCGGCATCGCCATCCATGCGAAGACATGCCGCGAGCGCCGTTCTCACGGCAGCGGCATGCGGTATCCGGCAACGATGCTGTGATTCCAATCCTCCGGCGTACGGCAGGTCTTGCCGAGTTCGTCGATCAGACCGTGGAACTCCTGGAATTCCGGGATGCTCCAGGCGTCGGCGTCGATCTGCGGCATGACGCGGCGACGGAACCCCTCATAGGATTTCGGCAGGTCGTCCACGCCGAGCGTTTCGAACATGCGACGGGCGTAGCGGTCGGCGATGAACGCGGGCCGGTCGAACACATACAGCAGCAGGTCGTCGGCCGTCTCGCCGCCCACGCCGCGGATGGACAGCAACTCCCGACGCAGCGTCTCGTCGTCGACTTCCCGCACGAGGGCGGGGATGTCGTCGTCATGGCTCCACTCCCCCAGATCCAGGAACCATTGACAGAACGCGCGCAGATACACGGCCTTCTGCCGGTAGTAGCCGGTCGAACGAATCAGGTCCCACAATGTTTCGTCCGGCAGATCGGCGATCGAACGGGCGTTCAGCACGTCGGCCGCCTTCATCCGGTCGAGTGCCGTCTCCACATTGCCCCATGCGGTGTTCTGGGTCAGGATCGCACCGATGGCGATCTCGAACCGCGTGTCGGCAGGCCACCAGTGCGTGGGTCCCATATGGTCCAGCAACAGCTCGTACAGACCCCGCACATCGATCAGACACCGTTCATCCATGATGCCATTCTACCCAGCCGCCGACGCATGTCGCCGAACACTCCCCTCCCGAGCAACCCCGACATCTTCCGCGCGGTGCCGCAGCCCGCCGATATCCAGTGCGATGGACGGGGGTCGCGGCACATCCGTTAGCTATCGTGGTGAATGAGAGTATCGTGATCGCACACGATCAACGACAAGACAGGAGACCGACATGACCATGCTGGAGACGGAACGGCTGACGCTGCGACCTTGGCGAATGGATGATGCCGCGGACGCACAGGCCCTGTTCACGTATGCCAGCAGTCCGGATGTGGGGCCGGCCGCGGGCTGGCAGCCGCATCGGAGCGTCGCGGAAAGCGCCGAGATCATCCGTGCGGTGCTGAGCGCACCGGAGACGTATGCCGTCGTCCTCAAACGAACCGACGAACCGATCGGCAGCATCGGATTGCAGAAGCCGTGCGCCTCCGTCATCGGCACGCAGGGATATCAGACCCCGGCCCTGGAAATCGGATATTGGATCGGGAAACCGTACTGGGGGCAGGGACTCGTTCCCGAGGCGGCACGTACGTTGCTGCGCCATGGGTTCGAGGATCTGGATCTGCAGGCGGTCTGGGGTACGCATGACATGGAGAACGCGAAATCCTCCCGCGTGATGGACAAGCTCGGATTGCGGCTCGTCCGCGTCCAGCCGCATGTGCGCATGGAGCTGTTGGGGGACGTCTGGCGCGATGAAGCCGTCCGCTGCATCACCCGCGAGGAATGGGAAGCCGAGGTACGGACCCGCTAGGCCGAGACGACGCATCCTCGCGGTCATTCGTCGAAATAGAACAGTTCCTCGAACTTCTTGTCCAGGGCGACGCACAGGATCAGGGCGAGCTTGGCCGTCGGGTTGAACTGACCGGTTTCAATGGAGCTGATCGTCTGGCGGGAGACTGGGTGGCAACTGGCCGGGCAACGCGGAAGCCACTGCCAGTACGTGCATCCGACCAAGCCCGGGCGCGTGACCGTGCCCAAGCACAATGGGGACGTCAACCCGGTCACGGTCCGGTCGATATGGAGACAGGCCGGCATCGACGAAAGGAGGACGAAATGAAGTTGGCATATCCCATCATCCTGATTCCATTCGAGGACCACAGCGGCGGATACGCGGTGGAGGTGCCGGATCTCCCCGGGTGCGTCACCGAAGGCAAGAACCTTGCTGACGCCCTGCTCATGGCCGAGGACGCGGCCAGCGGCTGGGTCCTCTCCGAGCTGGAGGAAGGCGGCACCGTGCCCGAAGCCAGCGACCCACGCGACGTGCAGCCCGAGGAGGACGACGCGCTAGTCAGCATGGTCGCGCTCGACATGGACGCGTACGCCGCCAAATACGGCAGCAAGGCCGTACGTAAGTACGTCACCATCCCCGCTTGGCTCGACACCTGGGCAGACAAGCATGATATCAACTACAGCGGCGTACTGCGCGACGCACTCGAGTACATGTATCAACAGCCCGTCGCAGTCTGACGCGAACACTCCGAAGGGGAAACAGCATGGTCGAGAAGAGTACGTCACGGCAAGCTCAAGAGAACACACGGGCCATCGACCAAACCGTCAACGCATACCGGAATAGGGCAATGAATTAAGAGCTGAGGCAGGAACCATCGTATACGAACAACTATTCGGCGAACATCCGACCGGCCAATCGCAATGCAGGTTTTGCCCTATCTCAAACAGGGCTTGCCACGGCGCTACCTCGCAATCGTATGAATCTGCGGCAATGACCTGTATTATCAATACATTCAATTGAAGCAGGAGCACGCAAGGATATTCCACTTAGGAGACATGGATGCAACAGATATTCACCAAGCACGTCTTCGACGAATACAAGGAAAACCATGTCATAAAGCCGCAAATGGACGGTTTCAATGACCCAACTCTTCACGATTTCCTGCCGTTGAGTTTCTCTTCTGTCATAAAGGTTGAATACAGAGAGGAATGGTTCGAGAAGGAGTTCATAGAGTCGTTCAGAAACGCCGCCAAGGTCTTGGCAGACGCGGGACAGCAAGCCGTAAATGTCGCAAACGGATATCCTTTCCCCAAATTCTCGTATGCGCTACCCATGCTGTATATGACGCGACATTGCATGGAACTCGCGTTGAAGCGGGCCATAAGAAAATTTGGCGGAACGCCGGGCACTACTCATAACCTCACCAAGCTGTGGTCTTCGTTCCAATCGCGCCTCCCATCCAGAAATAACAGGATATGCGAGGATCGAAGAACGATTAAAAACATGGGACTGTTCGTCAAGGAAGTATCGACGATCGACGACACCGGATTCGACCTGAGGTATTCGAAGGACAATGTGGGAGAATATACGCAGGGCAAATGGATCTGGGTGAATGCCAAAGAGGTACCGAATTACCTCGATCAATTCGTTGAACAACTCGAAAGTATCAACACTAATATCTGAAATTACCCTGCACGTTCTTCTGCGAGCGTCGGAGCGGGTTGTTTATCATAGAATTACTATTTAAGAGTCCACGATTGGCGTGGCTTTTTGAGAAGAGGTCCCATGACAAATCAGAACAATGCCGTTCCACAGCCCGACAACGGCGAACAATCAACATCAGTTCTACCGCAGTACCCACAACCGTCGTACCCCGGTACCAGTGAGCAGCCCACCCCAGCCTTCCCACAGTTTCCGCAAACGACGCAACCCGATAACAGCATACCGCCGGCACCCGTCGATTTGTATCAGCATCAATCCGACCAGCAGCAGTTCAGTGAACAGCAGATGTTCAACGTCCCTCCCGGTGCTCCGGCTCAACCCAATCAGAGCAACGCCAGAAACAGCCACGTATCCACCAAAGACAAGAAGCCGTTATGGAAGAAATGGTGGTTTTGGGTGATTGTGGTGGTCGTCCTTGCGGCCATCGGGAGCGCATTGGGAATGGGAGAAGGAGACACCGGCGCCCAGGACATGGATCTGTCAGCCACGCCTTCCAAAGTACCGGGAGCGACCACTGACCAGCAAGAGCCCGAGAAGGATCCGGTGTTGCAGAGTATCACGGCCACGTACACAGGATCGACGGATGCCGGAACCAGCGTCGATATTAACTCGTTCAGCATCACGGGAACCTATGATGACGGCAGCGTGGACAGCGTCGAGGGATGCACGGTGGCCAATCCTGGCGCACTCGTCGGCGAACAGGCCACCACGTTCACCATCGACTGCGGAGGTGTGACCACGAACGTGGTTGTGACAGGAGTCACCCCGGTCCCCATTGAATACCAGAATGCGCTCGTCAAGGCCAACCAGTATTCCGATATGATGCACATGAGCAAGCAGGGTATCTATGACCAGCTCGTCAGCGAATACGGAGAACAGTTCAGCCCGGAGGCCGCGCAATGGGCGATCGACCACATGACGGCCGACTGGAACGCAAACGCCCTGCAGAAGGCGAAGGACTATCAGGATATGATGGCGATGAGCCCCGCAGCGATTTACGACCAGCTCATAAGCGAGTACGGGGAGAAATTCACTCCCGAAGAGGCGCAGTACGCCATTGACAATCTGAACAAGTAAGCTAAATAGGGTATGTAAAATCTGAGGTTGGAATTGGGGTGGGCGTCTAGCCGATAGTCATGCGCCAATGAAAAGAGTGTTTGGTAAATCTGTGGTTGAAAAGTCTGAACCCTTTTGTAAAATCTGTGGTTGACAGAAAGGGTCAGATATGCCGGAGCAAAGAAGCGCGTTTGATTACGTCAGTGAGATTTGGAGCATCGCCGAATACGTGCGTGATGTGATCCGCCCAGCCGACTACAACAAGCTCGTTCTTCCTTTCGCGTTGCTGCGGAGATTGGAATGCGCTTTGGAGCCGACCCGGGACGCGGTGTGCAAGGCCGTGGAGACGTACGAGCCGACATTGGGGCGTGAGAACGAGATCTACTGTACTTTCTCGGGCAAGTCCTTCTATAACGTGACCAGCTTTCGGCTCAATGATTTGGGAATCGACCGTACCCTTGACGCACTCATGGAATACATTGACGGATTCAGCCCGAACGCGAGGGACATCCTGACCAAGTTCAAGATCCGGGAGACGTGCCAGGATCTTCAGAACGAGGGCATGCTGCACGAGGTGTGCATGCGTTTCGCGGGCTTCGATCTGAGTCCGGAAGCCGTTCCCGACCGTATGATGAGCGACATCTACGAGCATCTGATCCAACGGTATGGCGAGGAGATCGCGCAGGGGGCTGAGGACTTCATGACGCCCCGCGACGTGGTCAGGCTTGCCGTCAGTCTCATCTTTGCCAACGAGGATGAATTCCTCAATTCCGATAACGGCAGCATGCGAAGTCTGTACGACGGCACATGCGGAACCTGCGGGTTCATCAGCGACGCGCTCGACGTGCTGGAGGAATGGAAGTCCCGGTCGAACGTGAAGGCCCCGGCCGCGATCATCCCCTACGGTCAGGAGTCGGAGGGCGTGACTTGGGCGGTGGGTAAGACGAATCTGTTGCTGCGCAACGTCGGCAACGCGGGGCAGGACAAGTTCGACTCCATGCGTGACCTGTCCGAGCACATCATGCACGGGGACACCCTCTCGGACGACAAATTCGAGGGTGAGACGTTCAACTATCAACTGACCAATCCTCCCTACGGCAAGGAATGGAAGAAAGAGAAGCAAGCGGTGCTTGAGGAGGCCAAGCTCGGCTTCAAAGGACGTTTCGGGGCTGGGCTGCCTGCCATCAGTGACGGCAGCATGCTGTTCATCCAGAACGTGGCCGCCAAACTCGCCCCCATCGAACAAGGCGGCGGCAAGGCCGCGATCGTGCTTTCCGGCAGCCCCCTGTTCAATGGCGATGCCGGCTCTGGACCGTCGAACATCCGCAGATGGCTGTTTGAGAAGGACTATATCGACTGCATCGTGAAACTGCCCACCGAGATATTCTTCCGCACCGGCATCAGCACATACATCTGGATACTGTCGAACAAGAAGCCCGAAGGACGCCGGGGCATGATCCAGCTCATCGACGCGTCGGACAAGCGCGTCCCCTTGAAGAGGAATCTGGGAAACAAACGGTACGAGATTAGCGACGAGCAGATCGATTGGATCACCCGCACCTATATCGACGGGCATGACCACGGCAACAGTGTCATCGTGCCCGCCAGCGAATTCATGTACCGGCAAGTCACCACGCGGCGTCCCCTGCACATGTACATCACCATCGACAAGTCGAGGACCGATGACCTGTTCGAGTCCTCCAAGCCCATGAAGAACCTGTCGGAGACCAACAAGCAGGCGATCAGGGACTACTTCGCCGAGCATGATGACGAGACTTGGAACTACGAATGGTCGTACACCGCGTGCAAGGAGCTCGGCAAGCTCATGGACAAGCCGAAACCTACGAGAGACCAGCTCCAAAAGGCCATTGTCGGAGTGTTCGGCGTCCGGGATCCCGAAGCCGACGCCGCCCGAACCCCGAAGGGCAACACGGTCTACGACCCCGAGGCCAACGACAAGGAGAACATCCCCTACGGCATGGACTTCGACGAATACATGGCCACGGAGGTGCTTCCCTACGCGCCGGACGCCGTCATCGACTACAAGGTCAAGGACGACCACGGACCGCTACAGGACGGGCAGACCGGCGTGGTCGGCACCAGCATCAGCTTCAACCGATACTTCTACAAGTATGAACAGCCACGCGACCCGCAGGACATCGCAGCGGAAATCCTCGATCTCGAAGACGGCATCGAAGACTTCATGAAGGAATTCCTCAAATGAGAACCCGAAGCGAAATCAACAGCACCGAATGGTTTGGCCATATCCCAAATGGTTGGGAGATGAAGCCCTTAAAGAGTCTATTCTCTGTCAAAAAGGGAATTACAGTGACAAAAGCCGATCTGATTGACTCTGGGACGCCGGTTGTCAATTACGGACAGGTTCATTCAAAACTCAATGATGGAACCTCTATTCATAGGGAGCTGATTAGACACATCTCCCCGGATATAATTCCACCCAATGCCACCCCAATTAGTAAAGGCAGTTTCATCTTTGCAAGTACCTCTGAAGACCTTGAAGGATGCGGGAATTGTATTTACCTAGACAGCAACATTGAAGTGTATGCAGGAGGCGACACAACACAACTTACGCCGCTAAAGACTGTTGACAACAAGTATTTTGCCTATTTGTTTTCGACAGATACTTGGAGATTTCAAATTCGCCGGAATCTGGTCGATGTAAAAGTTTTTCATGTTAATCCCGGCGATTTGAAGGAATCCTATGTTGTGGTTCCGCCTTTGGATGTTCAGCGTTCGATTGTTGCTTTCTTGGATTCGCGGTGCAAACCTCTCAATGAGGCCATCGCCCGCCATCGGATGATCATCGACAAGCTGGAAGACTATCGGAAGGCCGTTATTACAAAAGCGGTCACAAAAGGACTTGACGAGAGCGCCCCCATGAAGGACAGCGGCATTGAATGGATCGGAAGCATGCCGGCGAATTGGTCAACTACCAAGTTGAAATTCCTTTGCATGAGCCATAACGGAGTTGATTATAACTCTCAGGATCTTTGTAATCAAAATGATGATAATTCTTTGTTTGTGATCAGATCATCGAATCTTGTCAATGGAGCCGTTGTTCATGGTGACGACGTTTATATCAACAAACCCGTACCAAAAAACATGCTTTTACGTAAAGGCGATTTAGTCATTGTACGTACAAACGGCAGCCGCAGATTAGTCGGCAAGTGTGCGTTGGTCACAAAAAATGAAAAAGCAACGGCCGGAGCTTTCATGCTGATATGTCGATCTAGCCTGAACCCTTATATTTACTGGGTACTAAATTCTTCTCTTTTGTCATTCCATCGAGGACACTTTGACACGACAACGATAAATCAGATGTCGAATGAGATGTTGAAGAATATGATAATTCCGCTTCCGCCTCATGAACAGATGATTGACATCATGACTTACCTTGATTACAAGTGTGCTGCGATTAATGAGGGTGTCAATCGTCAGGAACAGGTGATTGCGAGGCTTGAGGAGTATCGCAGGAGTCTGATTTTCCATGCAGTGACTGGTCGTATTGATTGCACGGGAGGTGCGCGATGAGCGTGATTGACGGTCTGCACAGGGAGGATGCGTTCGAACGGTACCTGTCGCGTTCTATCGCGGGGCTGGAGGGTGAGAACGGCTGGCGGGTGAGCCCGGACGATACGGGGTTCGACCCGCAAACGGCGTTGTACATGCCGGACTTCATCGAATTCCAGGAACGAGTTGCGCCGGAGAAGTTGGAGAAGATGCGCGCATCCATGGGCGGGAACTGGGAGAACAACCTGCGCATGCAACTGGTTTCCGCCTTGCGGGACGACGGCACGATAGAAGTGATTCGCCACGGATTCAAAATGGCGGGCTATCAGACGATCATGGGTTCGGCCCCGTATCCGGCGGACAAGCGCATCAGGAACGCTCAGGCTAATTACGAGGCGAACATCCTGCGGGTGATGCATCAGGTGCATTACCAGACGCAAGGCAACAAATCGTTGGATCTGGTGTTCTTCATCAATGGCATCCCGGTGGCGACCGCGGAGGTCAAGACCGAGCTGACCCAGACTGTGCAGGACGCTATCGAGGAGTACCAGACCGAACGCAAGCCTGTCGAACCGGGCACGAACCGGCGCAACTGGCTGCTGATGTACAAGAGCGGCGCGGTGGTGCATTTCGCGATCAGCGAGGACGAGGTGTGGATGTGCACCAATCTGGAGGCGGACGTGCCCCGGTTCCTGCCGTTCAACAAAGGTACCTTGGACGGGCACGCCGGCAATCCCCCCGCCGAGGACGGCGGCTATCGGACCTCGTACTTCTGGAAGGAGATCTGTCAGAGGGACAACTGGCTGCACGTCTTCCAGAACTTCGTGTTCGAGGAGACCAGCCGCAAGGAGGACGCGACCGGCCGCTTGCGCACGCGCCGCACGCAGATCTTCCCCCGCTACCATCAGTGGGACGCCGTGACCAAGATGATCGCCGACGTGCGTGCCAACGGGGCCGGGCAACGGTATCTGATCGAGCATTCCGCCGGCTCGGGCAAGACCGAGACGATCACATGGACCGCGCACGAGCTCGCCGACGTCAGGCAGGACAACGGCGAACGCCTGTTCTCCAGCGTGGTGGTCGTGACCGACCGCCTGAGCCTTGACACGAACATCAAGAAGACCATAGGCCAGTTGAGGAACGCCCCCGGCTATGTCATGGACATCGGCACCGACTCCGAGGGACGTCGAACGTCCGACGCCGCGAAGAGCCGGCAACTGGCCAAGGCGTTGGGAGACCGCAGGGAGATCATCGTGGTCACCTTGCAGACGTTCCTGTACGCGTGGCCCATGATTGCCGCCGACCCCCGTCTGGCGGGCCGCAACTTCGCCGTCATCATCGACGAGGCCCATTCCTCGCAGGAAGGCAGCAGCGCCGCGGCGCTGAAGAGCGCGTTCAACGCGGCGACGGACAAGCTCAACTTGCCCAAGGCGCGACCCCTGCCCTCCGAGACCGGCGAGGAGGGCGGCCTGACCGATGAGGACGTGATCTCCGAGTACTTCACCCGCATGCAGGCCGGCAACGTGATGCCGCGGAACGTGTCGTTCTTCGCGTTCACCGCGACCCCGAAGGCCGAGACCATGACCCTGTTCGGCCGTCCCGGCGACAAGCTCGACAAGAAGGGCAGGAGCATCCCGGAATCGTTCCACAAGTACCCGATGCGGCAGGCCATCGAGGAAGGGTACATCATCGACCCGCTATCCGGCTACATGCCCTATTCGACCGCGTTCAGGCTCGCCGAGGAGTACGCGCCCGACAAACTCGTCGACGAGAACGTCGCGCGCCGTGTCATCGCGAAGTGGAAGGCGCTGCATCCGACGAACGTGATGGAGAAGACCGCGCTGATCATCGAGCATTTCGTCAGGAACGTGGCTCCGTTGCTCGACGGTCAAGCCAAGGCCATGATCATCACGCCGTCGCGCCCGGCCGTGGTCCGGTACAAGTATGCGTTCGACGCGTACCTGCGGGCCCATCCTGAACTGGACCGCAGCAGGATTGAGCCGCATCTGCAATTCAAGGTTCCCGGAGAACCACTGGTGGCGTTCTCGGACAAGGTCAAGGGCTCCCAGTGCGTGGTCCCGGAGGACGAATACCTCAAGGACAACCCGTTCGCGGCGATCAACCCGGACTACGACTATACCGAGTCGAATATGAACAACCTCGGCTACGAAACCATCGAGAACGCGTTCGACACCCCGCAGTACAGACTCATGATCGTGGCGAACAAGTTCCAGACCGGATTCGACCAGCCCAAGCTCTGCGCCTTGTACATCGACAAGCCCATCGCCAACGACATCGAGATCGTGCAGACCTATTCGCGCGTCAACCGCATCTACCCCGGCAAGGATCAAGTGTTCATCCTTGATTTCGTGAACAAGGCCGACACCGTGGTCAACGCGTTCCGCAAATACGACACGGGCGCGTCCATGAGCGAGGCGCAGGATCCGAACATGGTGTACGAGATCAAGAAGCGGCTCGATAAGACGGGAATCTACACGCAGGAGGACTTCTCCCGGTACCGTGACGCCCAGTACCGGGCCATAGCGCAGCTTTCCAAGGGAGAGGAGCGGGATTCGTACCGCAAACGTCTCTACAAGGCCGTGAGCCTTCCGGCGGAACGGTGGAACAGCGAATACAAGGCGCATACCACCGCATACGCGACATGGGCGGACACCCTCGAACACGCCAAAGCCGACGGCGACAAGGAGACCATCCGATACGCCCAGCAGCGCATGGACGAGGAGCAGGAGGCCCGCGACGGTCTCGTCACGTTCCGCAAGCTCCTGAAACGCTACTGTTCCGCCTACATGTTCATCAGTCAGATCGTCGATCTGGGAGAACCGGATCTGGAAGTGTTCCACGGTTTCGCGAAGCTGCTCTATCACCGGATCAGCAACACCAGCGTCGACGAGATCGACATCAAGGGCCTCGTGCTCTCCGACTACAGGATCAACAGGCTGCGTCGCACCGACGACCAGCAGGACCGCGATCTCAAGCCCATGGGGGCCGGCCTCGGACGCTCGACCGCGCCCAAGCAGCAAAGCCTGAAGAGAATCGTCGAAAAGCTCAACGAGACATGGGGCTCCGATGTGAACGTGATCTCCGCCGCGAGGGCCGTGAACTTCATCTCCGACTATGTGGCGGGCGACAACATCACCCAGACCAGAATCACGAATTCCAACAACTCGAAGGAGTCCATACTCAACGACGGGAGACTGAAGAGCATCGTCAAGGCGGGCCTCGTGAACCTCGTGAGCAACGAGCTGGGAGAACTCGCCGCGAAGATCATGAACGACCCGCAGGCCATCGACTCCCTCGCCGATCAGGCCTACGACCAGCTGCGTTCCGGGAAACGCTACGACATCCCGAAACTTCAGGAGTATATGAAGCGGATGGAGCGCGACCATGACGGCCAATGATCCGGGATCCATCGTCAAGGACCTGTTCGGCATCGCGGACTGCGAGCTGACGGGCACCGAGGAGACGATCGACAAGGGCAAACGGGTCAAGAACATACGGCTCGCGTACTGCGGTCCAGTGCCCGAGGCCTGCGGGGTTTGCGGGGGTAAGACATACAGCCACGGCAAGCGCATGCTCAAAGTCGCGGACACCCCCATGGGAGGCGTGCCTACCCGTCTGCTCATCGAATTCCCCCGGAGACGTTGCAGCCAGTGCAACGACATCTGGCAGCCCGACATCGGCGGGGTGAACCAGAAACGCATGATGACCTCGCGCGCCTACGCGGACATCGCGCAGCGTTCCCTGCGCACCACGTTCCGTGACGTGGCCGTGGACTATGCGCTGACCCATGTGACCGTCAAGAACGTGTTCGAGGAATACATCCGTGACTATGACGAGAAGCTACGGTTTCGCACTCCCGCGTTCCTCGGCATCGACGAGATCAAGATCAAGCGCATCGGAGAGGTCACCGTCATCACCGATCTCGAACACCGCACGCTCTACGACATGCTCAACGGACGAAATCAAAGAACCCTTACCGAGTACTTCATGAACATGCCAGACAGGGACAAGGTCATGTGGGTGTGCTCCGATATGTATCGGCCATTCGAGAAAAGCATCGCCACGGCCATGCCGAACGCACGCTGGGCCATCGACCACTTCCACGTTGTCATGAAGGCCAACGAGGCCGTAGACTCCGTGAGACGGTCCCTGCAAACGACCATGACCAAGAAGGACCGCATCAAAACCAAGCGCGGACTTGCCTATACGCTTAAAACGCGTCGTCGCGACCTTACCGGCGAGGAAGCCGAGAAAATACGCCTGCTGCGCGGCGTCGACGAGCTTAAGCCTCTCGCAACGGCCTTCGACGTCAAGGAGGATTTCTTCGACATCTGGGACGAGAATCCCACCTCGAAGCGCAACGCCCAGAAAGCGTTCCAAACATGGGAGGACAACATCCCCGAAGGAGAATTGTTCGACGCGTTTAGAACCCTCGCCAAAACGGTCCGTAACTTCTATACCCAGATCTTCCAATACTGGGACTGCCCCATAGCCATAAGCAACGGGTACACGGAATGCGCCAACAGGCTCATACGCGAATCCAACATGAAGGGACGAGGATACTCCTTTGAGACACTGCGAGGAAGAAGTCTGTACCGCAAAGCCAACCTCCTCAACATCATCAACAGCGGCGGCATAAGCATCGGCCCCCGAATCCTCACCAAAGGCGCGTTGTTCACCACCGAGGCGGAAGAAGAGAGCGACGAAGAAGACGAATGGGAACCATTCCCCGAACCTGAATACGAAGTGGATGAAACCACCGGCGAGATACTCGACTAACGGTAAATCTCTGGTTGAAACGGAAACATGAATCGAACGGTTTTCAGCCAACCAACCTCTTCGGAGTCCGGAAAGATAATCGTCTCTCAAAGACCGCTATTCAACCAGAGATTTTACATACCCTAAAAAAGTCCAATTGCCATATCGTACTTATTAAATTGTCGTTTCTCCTTTTTTTCATATGTTTCCATCTTTGTTATTACCTCCTTCGCAAAATCGTCCATGTTGACTCCAAAAAGAAAGCAAATTTTTTTCAACATATTTAAATCGGGTTCATTAACATCTCTCTCCCAATTCGATAGTGCCTGCCGGGTAACATTCAATTCCCCGGCTAGTTCTTCCTGTGTCATTCCCAATTGTGTTCGCAGATGACGTATTTGCTTTCCTGTTGTAATATTCGTCTGTTCCTGGTTCAAAATAGTTTCTCCTCTCTGATACTGATTTTATCAATGATATTTCGCAATAGCCAGCAATGAACGCTTGCATTGCGCAAGACGTTACATTATCTTCTGAAACATATAGCGCACCTTGTCCAGGCGGCTGTTTGGACGGCGGGGCTGGATGACTGGCTTGCCGACAGCGGCCTGATACCCTTTCAGTTCTGTAAGGCATACGCTCTGCCCGTTGGTGTAAAAGGCCAGATCAGTACGGTATGCCTGTATACAGCGGGCGGG
>ERZ1090867.126-NODE-126-length-38291-cov-19.917591_pt1 | contig 38291 bp, 39 predicted proteins | sample MGYA00478476_ERZ1090867 | MGnify/ENA primary metagenome ERZ1090867 (study PRJEB33644, sample SAMEA5815742) | chicken gut metagenome | biome: Chicken; feature: Gastrointestinal Tract; material: Caecum | place: Ireland | collected 2019-01-01 | study: A study of the... | reverse complement strand
TCTGCAACGCCCTGCTCTACACCGCCGCCGGCCAGCTGGACCCCGCCGCCCGTGGGTGGTGAGCCGCCGGAAAGAACCGGCGGGCCTGAGCGTGAAATCTCAAGCCCATCTCAAGGAAGGCGTGGTATCATAGAAGCAAAGGGAGGCGCGTTTGGAATGGATACACAGGAACAGGCCGGCGGGCGCGGCGTCCTCAGCCGGGACGCCATCAAGTACATCGCCATGTTCACCATGCTGCTCAACCACATCGCCCAGATTTTCATGACGCCGGGGGCTTTCTGGACCGAAGTTTTTACCGACGTGGGGTATTTCACCGCGCCGGTCATGTGCTGGTTTTTGGTGGAAGGGTATGGCTACACCCGCTCAAAAAGGCGGTACGGGCTGCGGCTGGCCGCCTTTGCGGCGCTGTCCGAAGTGCCTTTCTGCCTGGCCTTTACCGAAGGGGCCGTGCTGGACTATTGCGGCATGAACATGATCTTCACCCTGCTGGTCTGCTTTCTGATTTTGGAAGCAGGGGAGAAGGTCCGCTCCGGCCTGCTGCGGCGTCTGGCGCAGGCCGGGCTGACTTTGCTCACCGTCATCCTGCCCAGCGATTGGAGTTTGCTGGCGCCGGCTTACACCCTGCTGTTCGCCTGGGCAAAGGGCAGCCGCCGGAAGGCCAGGTGGGCCTTTTTCTGGGCGGTGCTCCTGTTCTGGTGGCTGCTCTGGCTGGGCGGCGCGGGCCGGCCGGTCTGGCTCCAGCTGCTGGCCAGCCTGGGCGGCGCGGCGGGCGTGGCCCTGGCCGCCGCGGCCATCCTGTACCTCTACAATGGCCGGCGCGCAGAGCACGGCCAGCGCTTCGCCAAGTGGTTTTTCTACTGGTTCTACCCGGCCCACCTGCTGGCGCTGGGCCTGCTCCGCCTCGCGGTGATGTGAAAAGACGGCAAAAGCCCGGGAACTTCCCGGGCTTTTCTTGACAATACGTATCATACGTGCTATTATAAAGATAATGGAACGGAGGTGCGTTGAAATGCCGATGACGCCGAAAGAAATCGTCAAACTGCTGCAGGCGAATGGATTTGTCTATGTAAGTTCCACCGGCTCGCACCGGAAGTACCGAAATCCGCAGACCGGCAAGACGGTGATCGTCCCGTTCCACGCAAAGGATTTGAAACCCGGCACGGAGAAAAGCATCCTGAAAATGGCAGGGCTGAAATGACCTGCCCCGATGAAAAGGAGGAGCTGTATGATGAAGAACATCCGTTATTATCCTGCAGTTTTTCATCCCGAAGCTGTGGGCTATTCCGTCTCGTTCCCGGATATTGAGGGATGCTTCACGCAGGGGGACACTCTCGAGGAAGCGGTGGAGATGGCGCAGGATGCCGTCGGCCTGATGCTGGAGGACTGCGCAGAGCTGCCTGTGCCGTCCGACCCGGCACGGCTTCGCCTCGAACAGGGGGATTTTGTGGTGGCCATACCGTTCGACGCCTTGGCCTTTAAGCGCCGGCGGGACAACCGCGCGGTCAAAAAGACGCTGTCCATCCCTTCCTGGCTGAACGAGGAAGCCGAAGCCGCCCACATCAACTTTTCCGGCGTCCTGCAGGAAGCCCTGAAACGGAAACTGAACATCGGATAAACCGTCAGCAAGACAAAAAACGCCCCGCCAAAGCGGCATAATGCAGGGAACATTTCAAAAGTGTGGTACAAAGTGCGGTACACGAAAGAAAAAGCAGCCTAGAAATTTACGTTTCTAGGCTGCTTTTTAGTGGAGCGGGTAATCGGAATCGAACAAGAAACACTTTATTTTGTGGACATGATGAGATACTGAAAAATGCGGTTTTATGTTGTTTTAATGGAAAAGATATGAATGTATTAGGAAAGGTAAAAAGGAAGTTATAAAAAAAGTGTGTTTGAAAATGTGTTTGTAAAACTCAACCGTGGGCCAAAGCAAAAGCATCTGTGGTGGCCTGTGCAAGCTGGGCGCGGCGGCCTTCGACTTCGTGGCCGTAGATGCCCTGTGTGTCCATGTTGCGGCTATGGCCGACCAGAAGTTTGAGCTGGCCGTCAGTCATGGCGGCAGCGCTGATGCTGACGAAGGTGTGCCGCAGCTCGTAGAGGCTGACGGCGGGGGTGATGCCGTTGGCCTGCTGGTAGTGCTGCCAGCGGCGGTAAAGGGCGCGCTCAGAGCCGATGGGGAAGAGAGGTGTGTTATAATTGAGCTGCACCCCGGCGGCGCGCAGGAGGTCCACCTGAGCCTCGTAGGCGGCGCGGGCGTCGGCGCATAGGTCGAAGGAGCGGACCGCGTTCTCATTCTTGCCCTGGGTAGTCTCGCCGTGTATGTTGATGGAGCGGCGCAGGTTGACTGTGTTGCCCTTAATGTCCCCATACCAGAGGCCGAGCAGCTCGCCCGGGCGGACACCGGTGGACACCGCGAAACGATAGGCATAGATGAAATCATCAAAGATTGTTTTGCCGTGCCAGGTGCGGGTATCCACGGAAAAAAGGATGCGCAGCGCATCAGGCTGGAGAATCTGCTTACCAGCCAGGCGGGCACCTTTGGGAACAGACAGACTTTCGGGGAAAAGGGTGGTGTACTTGTGCAGGCGGCACCACTTGACAAAGGCCCGTTCCACAGAGCGGATGCCCTGCAGGGTCTTTTTGCTGAGGGGACGGTCCAGCGGTTTGCGCTGGCGTTCCTTCTTCAAGCAGCCCTGCTTATATGCCTTGTTGAGGACGGTTTGCAGGTGGGCTTCGGTGAGATCGCCAATGCGCAGCGAGCCGCAAACAGGAAGAATATAGTATTCTCCGTACTTCCGGCACTCGGTCAGGTAGGAAGTGCCGGCCGTACAGGACAGATCATCCAGCCAGTCGGCGTAGAGCTTGGACACCTTGGTGGACGTGCTGACGATGCCTTCATCCAACCAGGCGTCTGCCTTGGCGTTGGCTTCCCGCTGGCCGGCGCGGCCGGGCTTATAGCTACTGAAGGTTTTACGCTTGCCGTCTTTTTGCACATTGATTTGCCAACGGCCATATTTTTCGAGCCAGACAGCCGTGCACGTTCGTTTGCCCATGATGGTACCTCCTGTGTTTGAGTTGCGGGGAACACAGGTGTGTGGTAAAATAAAGATGTAGCTTTCATCTTGTCTACCTGAAATTCCCCTTGCTGATGAACAAAAACCGTTCGGTTTTAGAGGCTCCGTGCGTGCACGGGGCCTTATTTTTGTGCAAATGAAGCGGTTGAAAGATGCTTTATATCCAGCGTATAAAACTTCTCTTTACCGTACCGACGCGAGATAAGAATGCCCATTTTGTCGAGCCGGTTCAGACGTACCCGCAGCGCGGAACGGGAAAGTTTTGTATACCGCATCAGTTCGGCGGTGGAGATACCGTGATCTGAAAAAAGAGCGGCCTGAAGGACACAGTACGTCGTATTTTTCATCTGCTTGGAAGAAAGGCTTGGGTTCGATTGCATAATGGAGCGATAATGCTCCAGATCGGCGAAACGTTCAAGCAGGGCGGAGTTGAGCTTGTGAATGGCCTCCATAACGATCTCCGAAAACCAGATGATAAAAGGGGCGATGTCGCCGCGGCTGTGGGAATCATTGCAGAGCTTGAAGGCGTTGTAGTACCCTTTGAGATTCTCGCGGATGGTATAGGACAACCGGTAAGCAATGAGGGGGTCAAGCTCCCGTGTGAGAAGGTAGCTGCTGATGAACCGGGAAAGACGTCCGTTACCATTATAGAATGGATGGATATAGCCGATCAGATAATGGGCTGCGGCGATACGGATAAACAGATCGATGCTTTCATCATGGATAAGGTCCAGGACATACTGCATGGCGGACTGGATGTTGCTCTCTGGCAAAAGGCCCTGGTGTAGTTCCTTCTGGGCTGGACTGGTCACGCTGACGGGGCCTTTGCGAAAAATCTTGCCGTCCGGCGCGTCGTGCGGATCCTCGGCAATGACTTCCGGCAGGACAAGCTCATTATAAAGCGCGCGCACATCCTGGCAGGTGCGCAGGTCGATGCCTTTACGGTCCAGTATGGCGTACATCATAACGAGGCCATGAAAGCGCGGGGCGGGATTTTTCTGTTCCAGCTTTTCAAGAACTTTATGGATTTCCCGGCGGGTAGAGCTAACACCATCGATGTCGTTGGTCAGGACGATCTCGTCCACTAGGCAACGGTTGGTGAACTGGTCAATGGCAACGCCCGGAAGGGAGCGGCGGAAAGCGCGGATGGATTTATCTGCCTTATGGATTTCGATGATATTGTGCCAAAGTTCCTTAGGGCAATAGATAAAGGCGGGCATATCATGAATTTTGATGTCGAGGCGGATTGTGTCCGGTGCCTGGAAGCGATACTGATAGGCTGATTCGTACTTATGCGGTGATTTATAATTGAGTTTGGAGAGAGATTCATATTGCATAGAAGAAGCCTCCTGTCCCAATATAAGAAGCGTCATTTGCTTTTTTATATCATTTTAAAGTATGAGTGTCAAGAGTCTTGCGGAAATAGACAGAAAGCGATGAAAAGAAACAAAAAGGCCGTGCCCGGCGGGGGCGGTCTTTGGTTTTATGCGGCTTACCCGCCGACCACGCGCAAAACAGGCTTGCGGCGCTGCTCAATCTCAGAAAAAAAGGAGTCAGGAAGGCCGCAGATATATTTCAGGTCTTTTACAGAAAAAGCGGATGTGCTGATGAAAGACAGCTTGGTAAGAAGCCCACTGTCCAGCAGAAGGTAGACTGCATCACGCAGGATTTCCGGCGGAGTGATGGTGAGGACATCATCGAGGGGCTCTTTGTGCCAGTATTTCTTTGTGCTCATCTGGCGGTATAGGTAGTTGACCTGATTCTCGGTGAGAATATGAAGGTCGGCGCAGCGCTTGATGATGGAAGCCATGGAGGCGCCCCATTTGCGCTTGACGGGTTCGAGTGCACTGAGGGATGATCTATGGATATCTTTGGGAAACGTAGTGGAGGGCAGCAAAAAAGCAGCCGCAAACCGGTCGGCCTGCGCGTCGGCGCGGTCTACGATCTCTTTTTTGACGGAATCTTCTGCGGAAACAGCGCTGTGCAGGATCAGGTGGCCCAGCTCGTGAAGAATGCTGAAACGAATACGCACGGCACTTTTCTGCTCGGGATTATAAAGAATATAGGGGGTGCCATCCTCCCAGCAGGAAAAAGCGTCTATGCCACGGAAACTGCAAAGTGCGTTGGGCGCGAGCTGGGCCACGATGATGCCGTGATTTTCCAGCAGGCCGATCAGGTCGCCGACGGGATCGCCGTCAAGGCCCCAGTCAGACCGAAGCCCCAGGGCAAGTTCTTCGACATCCTCCAGTGTGAGGTCTTCATAGCTGCTGTCGATGACGGGAACACTGCGTTCAACAAAATCGACATAAGTTTCGAGCTGCTGCTTGATCTCCCGTGTCCACTTAACCTGGTAGAGGCAGGCTGTTTTGACCTTTTTGGCAATGCCGGCTTTGGAACGGAAAAAGAGGGGGCTGCCCTCGGCGGCAGAAGCTGTTTCTGATTTATAGAAAAAATCCGGGGGAAAGTCCAGAAGGATGGAAATGCGCTGCAGAACTTCGAGGGAAGGATTGGTGATGCCGTGCTCATACTTTGAAACAGACTGACGTGTCACACCGATGCCTGTGGCAAGGTCTTCCCTTGACATGGCGCGAGACTCGCGGGCCTCCTGGATGCGGGAGGGGATCACTGAACCGATCAAGATATGTCTGCCTCCTTTTCTTGTGCCAGAAACTCCTGTTTGAGGACGGCCTTTTTGCGCTCGAACGACTTCGGGCTGCCAGCTGCATCCGAGGTGACAGCCAGGGGAAGAGCAAAACTTTCTGCAATGGAACCAAAGCCGGGTTCGGGGAACTGGATCACAGCAAAGGGGTGGTCGAGGCCGCCAAAAACCAGAAGTGCATAGAAAGGCACCTCCATTGGAGAAGAAGCGGAGTCATCAAGAACCAACTGGCGTTCCAACCGCTTGTTGTTGGCGGCCAGATCGACCTTATACCGGGAAGAATACGGCAGCATATCAGGCGCACGGCTGCGGGCCAGGTGAAGGATCACCTGGTCACAGCTCAGTTCGGGAATGATCTGGCCGCCAGGAAAGCGGCGCTCAAAGAAGGAGAAAGGGAAACCAGGAAGGTGGCTTTCGATTTCACTTTGCATATGGATGATTTTGGTGAGCATCCGGCCCCTGGTATCTCGAAGATAGCGGTGGCGCAGGATGGGGTCCTGCTCAATCAGCTCCCGGAAAGCCTCGCTGCCGACCTGCACGATGGACGAGAGGGTGCGCAACTGCTCGGGGGTAAAAAGGGTTTGATAAGTATCAGTCATGAAAAAGCCTCCTGGTTACAGAATATATTTGTGCCTATTTTACAAAAAATAAAAGATTTTGTCAACCGTGGAAGCGTAAAACAAGAAAAAACGTTAAAACAAAAGGGCCGCACCCCGCCGGGCGCGGCCCTTTTGTTTTGCCTACCGGCCGGCATAGGGGACAAAGCAGGTCAGGCCATTTTCTCGCCGCCATTTTGCCCAGCGGTAGCTGACGAGGCGGCCGCCGCTTTTTTCTGGCGCAGGTACTCCTGCTTGACGGCTTCGGCTTCCAGTTCGTCGGGGTCGGCGGCAAGGCGGGCCTTGAAATGCTCCAGCACGGTCTGGCGGATGGCGGGGTCAAGCTCAAAGTATGCCTTGACGATGGCCAGCTCCAGCTCGGTGACCCCGCGCTCGGCCACAAACCTGTCCAGGCTGAACAGCTCTCCCTGGTTGTACATCTCCCCCTCGCCCGTCCGCAGCCATTCTTCCCGGACACCAAAAACGGTGCAGATCAGTTTAATGGTCTGGTCGGACACGCTAGAACCTTCTTGTTCCAAAAAACTGACGCCGGATTGTGTGATGCCAAGGGTTGACGCAAGTGTTTTCTGTGTTAGCCCTTTTTCTTTGCGCAGGAATTTTATGCGCTCATTTATAGTCACATAGTGCACCTCCTTCAACAATAGAATAACAGTCACTTGTAAAAATGTCAAGAGAAAACACAAAAAGCTCTTGACAAAAACAAGATACTGTTGTATTTTATAAATGAAGAACAAGTGACTTGTTGATGCGTATGAGTTGCTTGCAAAAAACCCCGCCAGCGGGGAAAGCTGGCGGGGGGATTGGGGGTGATACTTACATACGATAGATTCTGTGGACTTGAACTTGAGCGTCTGTAATGTTGTTTTCCAAAACAGAAATCTGAGCTTCTAAACCGTTACGTCGGTCTGGATTGTTTTGGCACGATGCAAGATCGACCCGAAGTAGATGCAGATCGCGAATCAAATCGCACATGTAGTCAAACTGAAATTGCACATTGCGCAGCTGGATGTCATCCAGCTTCTCGCTGGGAAGAGGATCAATGCCAGGGCCGATGGCCGCTACGATGTCACCAAAACAAGTTTGTGCGATCTGGTTGGCAAGAAACTTGTTGGCAAGCCTTTCTCGTTCTGGAACGCCGGCCGTGTTCCCGATCTGGTCCATCTGGTTTTTGACGACGTCGATTTGGCCGCTGACTTGATTGTAGCCCAATAAAAGTGCCTGAATGTCCTTCTGCGTATCGCCAGTAAAGGTGTAGTAAGAACCGGAATACTTGCGATGAATGGATTCAGGATTGCTGTAAAGAACGGGAGGGATGGTTTGGAATGGGGAGGAGGGCGCGGAATTGCTAGATGTTTGTGATGGTTTGGGCTCTGGCTCAGCATGAACGGCTAGTTGAGATGTTGCAGGATGAAAAAACAAGGCACGGCGCTTGTAGTAATAGAGCAGTATCAGACCGTTGGCTACAAGGCTGCCGATGATTTCGGACGCGATGTCCGACGGGGAAATGCCGGCATAAAAATCCAGGCCGGACGCAAGCAGTTGATCTACAACACGCAGGCCCAAAGCCCAGAGTAAAGCGTACCAGGAATAAGATTTCCACTTGCCAAAGCCAACAACGCAGGCGAGGCTAGCCGCAAAGTATGCGATATAGAGCGGAGTAGCTACAAGGGCGGCAAAATCGGTTCCTATGTACGGAAGCAGTGTCAGAATGTTGGAGAGCGTAACCAGCATTCCGAGAGGAAAAAAGACAAAGCGGACAAAAGTGTGGAATATGAGCGGCGTGTTTTGCGGGTCTGTGTACTTGCGCATGATTTTCAACTCCTGATGTTTTGCTGGGTGGGATGGCATACAAACCCAGTATAGCACGCGGGGGGAGACAAGGGAAGGGGGTGAAAGCTATGAAGAGCAAGAGCGAGATGCTGGTGCCGCGCGAGAGCGAGGCCGAGGCGGCCGGGGTGCTGGCCGCCCTGGATGGCATGAACGAGGAACAGAAGCGGGAGCTGCTGGTGTTTTTGGACGGCGTTGCCTTTGGGCAGCGGCTGGCCGAGACGAGCGGCCCGGCGGCGTAAGAGAAAGGGGCAAGAGAAGATGAATGATCTGGATTACATTGTAAAGCACCTGCCGCTGAGCGAGCGGGCGGCACAGCTGGCCGAGGAGGCTGCTGAGCTGGCGCAGGCCGCGCTGAAATACCGCCGGGCGCTGGACGGGGAGAACCCCACGCCGGTGACGCTCGAACAGGCATACGACAACCTGAACGAGGAAGTGATCGACGTGCTGACCTGTCTGGCCAGCCTAACGAGCCCCAGCGCCATGGCAGAGCATTGGCTTGACTGGAATATGTCGGTTGGCAAAAAGGCCGCCCGCTGGCGGCAGCGGCTGGAAGAAAGGGGGCGGGGCGGCGCTGCATCATCTTATGGAGCTATGTGGAGCCGCCCGGAGAAAGACGGTGATGTTTGATGTGCGGCGGGAGTTTCAGACAGATCCCGTTCTGGAAGCTGCGGGCGCGGTTCCGTGCGTGCGGGTACTATGACGGGGAGGTGGCCGAGGCGCTGGGGGTGAACAAGAACACCCTCTCGGCCCGGCTGCGGGGGACGTCGGCAGGCGGATGGACGTGGAAGGAAATATGCACCATGTGCGAGCTGCTGGAAATCCCGCGGGAAGAGATAGGAACATACTTTTTCCCGTCCGTGGCGGGAAAGGATGACGCAAAGGAGGAAGCGGTATGAATCATTTTGCAGTGCGGCGGGCCGGTGTGTTGCTGGCAAAGGCGGCGTTTTTGCTGTTCGGGCTGGCGGCCATTTGGATGATGCTGAGCCTGGTGGAGCCGGACGGCATCTATCCTTGGTGGCTGGTGACGCTGGCCAGCGTGGGGTCCATGTCCGTGGGATGCTGCTTTTTGCTTGGGGCACTGATCTGTGAGGACGAACTGGACGAGGACGAGCGCCGGGCGCAGAAGGTGCCGGTGCGGAAGATCGAGAGGAGGCATTGAGATGCAGGTGATCCTGATCGAGCCGGGCAAAGAGCCCGCGCTGATGGAAGTAAATCCTAACGACCGGGTATCAGAGGTGATCGGCGGGGAGCCGGTGATCCAGGCCCTGCCCAACCTGCGGATGGGCCTTTTCACCAACGGAGAAGCAGACCGCCAGGGCCTGGCAGATACCGTGGCGTTGAACTTGGGAGCAGTGAGCATCCGGGTGAAGGGAAAAGCAATCGTGCTGCGTATCCCGGTGGAGGATGAGGTCGACGCTGAGAACGAATATGGCCTGACCATTCCCGACGTCAGGCCGTGCGACCTGGCGCTGATCCGCGCTTGCTGGGTGCCGGCAGTGGAGCGGTTGGAAGAAAGGAGCCGGCGGGAATGCGACTAGGGGAAGGGCAGTGCCGGAACGTGTTCCGGCTGGACAAAAAAGCCTGCCAGGCGTGCGCGGGGTACAACAAAACGTGCCCGGCGTACAGCCCGGCGGGGCCCGGAAAGAAAACAGAGAAGCTGAACGGTTCGGAAAAGCGGACAGTTGAACGGGGCGGGGTTGACCCCGCCCATCATGGGGCGCAGCGGTTTGAGGCCGCCGGCCGGTTCGAGCCCGGCGCGCCCCTGCGCGAGGTTTGCGTGCATACGAAGAAGCAGCTGTGCGGTGGATGCGAAACAGGCGAGAGCAAGGACAAAAGCATCAACGCGGACTCCGGCGTGGGCAATAAGGGCGTGAAAGCCGACCCTCGCCGCACAGCAAAGGCGGCAGGCTTTACCATACTTCACCTGCCGCCGCCCGGCGGCATCCGGGCAGGCAGACCGCAGCCACAAGCGGCAGGCGCAGCGAGATGCGAATACTGCGCCCCCTCTGGAAGTCCATGACCAGAGGGTTTTATATGGGCTGAAAAGCCCTGCTACTTGTTGCAGTCACCCCTTTTCCGACAGCAGCAGGTACCGATGCCCCATGGCCGGGGGTGGGTAAGTACCCCGGCGGAATGCCGCGATCCAAAAGCGGCAAGCCGCCCCAGGCCGGACAGCCCCGGGCGGAAGAATGGCGCGCCGTGGAAGATTGACCGCACCATTGCATCACGGCGCGTACAAAGCGCGTATCTGCCAGCGCGTAAGTTTGGCAGAGGCGGCCCGGCCGAAGGGCATCCCCCTCCGCACTCTCGCAGGGATGCGGAGGGGCCTGTATGCGGCAGGCAGTCCGCGGCATGGGATGACTCACCATGCCGCCGCCGGTGCTAACTCCGGCAGGCCGCACCAAAGGGAGGAAAACGAGATGGATTTTGCAGAAAAAATGGATGAAACGCGCTCGAGCGTGGCACAGATCACCTGCTGGTGCATCGCTATTGCACTGCATCAAGAACACGGTGTGGGTGCAAAGCGCCTGAACCGGCTGACCGACAAGCTGGATGAACTGCAGGAGCAGAACACCCGGACCATGACAAGGGAAGGCACAAGGGCGGCCGACCGGGAGCGGGCGGCGTGGATCGGTGGGAAGGTTCCGCTGGAGTTCCCGGTGCCGGTGATGCGTGCGCCGAAAAACCGGAAAGAACGGCAGTACCGGATGGCCGGGAACGAGGCGGCGGGGATCGCCTGGCAGTTGTATGCAGCGGCCTGCATCGAGGTGCTGGGCTTTGGGCCGGAACGGCTGGGAAGGCTGCGGGAAGAAGCGCGGGACAACTACCGGCAGGTGAACGGATGGGCGGCAGACGGTGGGATGGAGTACGCTCTGACACAGCTGAAACGCTGCGCCGAGCTGGCACTGCGGGAGAAACTGCGGATCGTGGACGATGACCCGGCGGGCTGGAACGAATGGAAGGCAGAACTGCACCAGGAGAAAAAACTGGCTTTGCGAGTGAAGGCGTCGGAAGCACTGGCTGCGCCGCACGCCGCGCCCCCGGCGGACAAGCAGAGTGAAATATTTGCACGCTGCATGGCGGAGACCCTGGCAAGCAGGAGGATGCGATAAATGTACTATTATGTCATAAAGGATACATGGACGGGGGAGACGCTGGCCGAAGGAACGGCAGCGCAGCTTGTAGAGAGCGGAAAGTATGTGAGCGCTGAAAGTGTGAGCAACGCTTACAACGGGTGGAGACGCCGGAAAGAGAAGCACGGAGAAAGCCGGGTGGAGTGGGTGCGGACCGGAGAGAGAAAACGCAGAGAGCGGAAAAAAACTGCACCGGAAGCGCAAAAGAGCAGCGAAACAAGGCTGCACACAAGCCGCCGGTGCCGAAGCTGGCAGGCCAAACAGGCCAGGGCAGCACGGCAGGCCGGTGCGGCCGCTGCAGCAAAGCCCAAAAAGCCGGACAAATACATTACCGAGAAACTGGGTGATCTGGGAACTGTGCCGGAACACACAAAGCGCTTTGCACAGCCTCACGTAAAACCGCCGGAAGCCAAGGGCAAAGACAAGCCCAGCGCGCTGCGCTGGGCTGTGTACGAGCTGGAATGTCTGAACTGGGAGCGCAGGCAGCAGGGGAAGCGAGCTTTATCCTATGGAGAATGGAGCGCTGGCATACGTTGACAGAACAAAAAAACGCCTACCGGGAAACCCGGCAGGCGTTTTGGCGCATCCGGGAGAAAGGAGCGAAGAATGGAAAAGAGCAATGAAGTGTTCAAGATCGCGGCGCGGAGGTGCAGGCGGTGCGGGGGCATTTTGACCAGCGCGCAGGGGCTGCGGGACGGGTATGGGCCGTGCTGCCTGCGCAAGGCGCGGGAGGAAGAGGCGCAGCGGCGGGAAGAGGAGAAGCTGGTGAGCCTGTTTGACCTGGCGGCCGAGGACCGCGAGGTCCGGCCTTTATGAAATACCTTTATATATAAAAGGAAAGCCCGGCGGGGCCTTGGGGGGCTTGTATACCCGTTATCTTTGGAGCGATATCATCCAATAAAAAGAAAAGAACACAGAAAGCCCGGAGGATCACGCAGCCTGCCGGGAAAGGAGTGAGGTATGGGCAAACGGTATATCCGGGAGCAGTGGACCGAGTGCGGGGAGAAGTACGCCGAAGTGGACCTGTTTTGGGTGAGCGAGGCGGAGCACAAGGCCGGGCCACGCAGAAAGAAGGAGCTGGCCAGCAGTCTGGCACAACAGAAACGGAACGAGCAGCACAGCAAGCGGTACTTGAACCAGCTGATGCACTGCAATTTTGACAAGCGGGGGTTTCACCTGACGCTGACATACGAAAAGCCGTTTTTGCCGCAGGACGAAGAACAGGCAGCGCGGGACCTGGAAAACTACCTGCGGCGGGTGCGCTGGTGGCTGAAAAAGCATGGGCATAACACGGCGGGGCTGAAGTGGATCGCGGTGACAGAACACCAGGACGAGGACAAGGCGGCCGGGGTGAAGGCTGTGCGGTACCACCATCACGTGCTGATCCAGCACGACGGGCTGGATCGGAATACACGGAACGAGCTGCGGCAGGCGCTGGAAGATTTGTGGAGCACAGGACGCGGGGAACTGCGGGAGCCGCTGGGCACCGTGAATGCCGACCGGCTGCAGCCGGAAGGGGATGGGCTGAGCGCACTGACAGGGTACCTGCTGAAATACCCCAAACGGAAAAAACGATGGCGGCAGAGCCGGGGACTGCAGAAACCCCGGTACAGGAGGCCAAACGACAGCCGGTGGACACGGCGGAAGCTGGAACTGGCCTGCACGGCTGACGCAGAGGACGCCTATGTGTGGGAGCAAAAATACCCCGGATGGCGCTTTTTGGGAGCATACCCGCAATGGAGCGAGGAGCGGGGAGAATGGCGCTGTTACATACGGCTGTGGCGAAAAGAATATCTCTGGGCAAAGCCTGGCGGGAGATAAGCCCGGCGGGCTGGTTGTGTTGCGAAAGCTCGCACATGATATTTTGCGCGGGCGTTTTTCGCGCGCGTAAAAACATGCGCGAAAAAAAGAAAAAATTTGTTTGGGGCTACGTTACTCTTTGCGTACAATGGAAATAGAGGACGCAGAAGGAGGCTGCGCAGATGGGAAAAGAGCGGCGGTACTGTAAAAACAAAACTAAGGGCAGCCGCCGGGGGCGGAAATGGGACGAGGCAACCCGAACCGGTGTGCTGATGGACATGATCGCCGCAAACAACATTTGTGCGGTGGCCCGGAAGTGGGGCGTGCCGGAGAGCACGATCCGCACATGGATCAGCGAGGAAATGGCAAAGCCCGAGGGCATTTATGAGCAGGCCCGGCGGGAGGCGGCGAGACAGGTGGCGGCAGCGGCTGCGGATGCCGCGCTGAAACAGGTGGGATACCTGGCCCGGCGGGTAGAGGCAAACGCAAGGAATGCCGAAATATGCGAGGGACTGGCCGAGCGGCTGCGGCAGGACGTGCGGGCACGGAACTGGGATGGCGTAGGACGGCACCTGACCACCGAGGCTGAACGGGCTGCGGCGGCTGACACCAAAGCGCTGGTAGTGTACAGCGCGCCGGACAGCTTCGACAAGGCACTGGACGACGGAGAGCGGGCCGAGATTGAGCGGATGATGGAGCTGCACGCACCCATGGACGACAAGAGCGCCACCGTCATGGCCCAGGCACTGGTAGAGATTACGGCGCGTGCGGCAGCGCTGGGCGCTACGGCACAGGAAGCGACGGCAGAGAGCGCAGAACCGCCGGTGCTGTACCTGGGTGAGCTGGACAGCGGGCAAGAAGAAGAGGTGGAAGTGGATGAATAGACCGGTGGTATGGAAACCGCAGCCGCGGCAGCTTGCCTTTATGGCCCGGACGGAGGACGAGGCACTGTACGGCGGTGCCGCCGGGGGCGGTAAAAGCGACGCGCTGGTGATAGAGGCGCTGCGGCAGGTGGAGATACCCCATTACCGGGCGCTGATCCTGCGCAAGACTTTCCCACAGCTGAAAGACCTGATCGACAAGACGATGCGCTACTACCGGCCAGTGTTCCCACGGGCAAAGTACAACGCCAGCGCACACGTCTGGACCTTTCCGAGCGGGGCGAAAATCTATTTCGGCAGTATGCACCGGGCACAGGACCGGTACAACTACCAGGGCCTTGCATTCGACTTTATCGGCATCGACGAGTTGACCCACTTCACGTGGGAGGAATACAGCTACATCATGAGCCGGAACCGGCCGACAGGGCCGGGGACGCGGGTATACATACGGGCCACGGCCAACCCCGGCGGGGTAGGTCATGGATGGGTAAAGGGGCGGTTTATCAGCCCAGCGCCGCCCGGCGTGCGGATGGTGGTGCACAAGACGATCCACAGGCCGGACGGCACAGACCAGGAGATGCGGCGCACCCGCATCTTCATCCCGTCCACTGTGTTTGATAACCCCGAACTTTTGAAGAATGACCCTGGCTACCTGGCAAACCTGGCCAGCCTGCCGGAAGCCGAAAAGCAGGCGCTGCTGTATGGCAGTTGGGACAGCTTTTCGGGGCAGGTGTTCACCGAATGGAGGAACGACCCAGCACACTATCAGGACCAGAGGTGGACGCATGTAATAGACCCGTTCCCCATACCGGCACACTGGCGCATCTGGCGGGGATACGACTTCGGCTTTTCCAAGCCGTTCTCGGTGGGGTGGTACGCGGTGGACGAGGAGCGGCGCATCTACCGGATCAAGGAGCTGTACGGGTGCACCGGGCAGCCGAATGAAGGCGTGAAGATGGACCCGGCGGCGCAGGCAAAGCAGATACGCGAGGCGGAACAGAACGACCCTATGCTGCGGGGGCGGACGATCCGCGGCGTGGCGGACCCGGCAATCTTCGACGAGAGCCAGGGGCAGAGCATCGCCGCCATGATGGAGCGCAGTCCCAACTTTATCCACTGGGATAAGGGGGACAATACACGACTGGCAGGAAAGATGCAGTATCACTACCGGCTGGCTTTTGACGGCGAGGGGCGGCCGATGTTTCAGGTGTTTACAACGTGCAGGAATTTTATCCGTACCATCCCGTCGCTGGTATACGACGAAGTGCACGTGGAGGACATCGACACAAAGCAGGAGGATCACATCTACGACGAGTGCCGGTATGTGCTGATGGAGAACCCCATCACGCCGCCGAAGAAGCGGGGCGAGCCGCCGCCCATGCAAAACGACCCGTTGGATCTGGACCCGAGAAAGGACAAAACAAAGTTTTTGCGCGTGTAAGGAGGGCAGGATATGCAGAGACAGAGACCCGAGGACGAGCGCCAGAGAATGCAACCGCAAACCGGCGGGCCGCAGGCCGGCGCGCCCATGCAGCGCAGCGCCGGGCCCGGCGGACAGGCTGGAAACGCCCCGGCGGCGCTGGCGGCCATGGCGATGCTGGCCAGGCAGGCGGGCGGGCAGGGGGCGCGGCCGGGCGGCCAGACGCGGGAAGCACTGATGCGGCCGCCCGACACACAGCCTGCACAGAGTTTGACAGCTGCCGAGGCCCTGCAGGAGAGCGGGGCAAAGATGATCGGGCCGGCCGAGATCAGCGAGGCGGAGGCCATTTTGCAGAGGTACCGCAGTGGGAAGGCCGCGCTGGAAAAGAGGATCATCGAAAACGATGAATGGTTCCGGCTGCGGTACTGGAAAGACCACCCGAACCGGATGATGGACGGCAAGCCGAAGCCCGCGAGCGGGTGGCTGTTCAACTCGATCGCCAACAAGCACGCCGACGCGATGGACAACTACCCGGAACCGAACGTGCTGCCGCGGGCCGTGGACGACGAGGAAACAGCGAAAGAGCTTTCGAGCATTTTGCCGGTGATCCTGGAGCAGAGCGACTACGAAAAAGTGTGGTCGGACAGCTGGTGGCGCAAGCTCAAACAGGGGACCGGCGTTAAGGGTATTTTCTGGGACCCGGCAGCGCGGGGCGGCGTGGGCGACATTGCGATCCGGTGCATGGACATCCTGCGGCTGTACTGGGAGCCGGGGTGCATGGACATTCAGGACAGCCCGAACTTTTTCAGCCTGAGTGTGGAGAGCGACGAGCGGCTGAAAGAACAGTGGCCCGAGCTGCGGGGCCACACCGGCAGCAGCATCAGCGTGGCACAGTACATCCACGACGACAGTACCGACACAGCCGAGAAAAGCGTGGTGGTGGACTGGTACTACAAGAAGCGGAACCGGGAGGGCCGGCAGGTACTGCACTACTGCAAGTTCTGCAATGGGATCGTGCTGTACGCCAGCGAAAACGACCCGCGGCTGGCCGAGCGTGGCTTTTATGACCATGGAAAATACCCGTTTGTATTCGACGTGCTGTTCCAGGAAGAGGACAGCCCGGCGGGGTTTGGTTACATCGACGTGATGAAGGACACCCAAACCAGCATTGACAGGGTGAACCAGGCCATGGACGAGAACGCCCAACTGGCGGCTAAGATGCGCTTTATCGTGAGCAACGCGGCAGGCGTGAATGAGCAGGAGTTGACAGACTTTGCCAATGACGTGGTCCACATCACCGGCCGCCTGAACGAGGCGGAGTTCCAGCAGTTGCAGGTGCAGGCGATGGCCGGAAACGTGATGAGCTACCGCGACAGCCGCGTCGAAGAACTGAAACAGGTGAGCGGCAACTGGGACATCAGCCAGGGCGGTGTGGCCAGCGGGATCACAGCGGCCAGCGCCATTGCAGCCCTGCAGGAAGCGGGCAGCAAGCTGAGCCGGGACATGATCAAGAGCGCCTACCGGGCCTTTTCGCAAGAGTGTTACCTGGTCATTGACCTGATGCGGCAGTTCTACGACGAGCAGCGGGTATTTCGCGTTACTGGATCGAGTGGACAGAACCAGTTTGTGACATTCAGCGGCGCGATGCTGCGGGCCCCGGCGGCGCAGCAGATCGGCGGGGTGGTGCTGGGCGGCCGGGAACCGGTGTTTGACATCACCATTTCGGCGGCAAAAAAGTCCACCTTCAGCAAGCTGAGCCAGAACGAGACGGCCAAGGAGTGCTATCAGATGGGCTTTTTCAACCCCGCCAACGCCGACGCAGCACTGGCGGCGCTGGAAATGATGGACTTTGAAGGCATCGAGAAGGTGCGGGACCGGGTGCAGCAGAACGGCACCCTGCTGCAGCAGCTGCAGCAGGCAAACCAGCTTATCATGCAGCTGTCCGCACAGATCGATATGCTGACAGCCGGCGCGGCAGGCGTGTCCAATGCGGCGGCCGGCGCGGCGAACGCCAGCCAACAGAAGGCCGCGGGCGGGCGCCCTGGCAGCGCGGACAGCAGGACGGCCACCAACGGCCTGGGCCAGGCAGTGGGAAGCAATGCCGCCCCGCTGGCGACAGCGGCGGCCACCCGCGCTATGAACGTGAACAACCCCAACCAGGACCTGACGAGAGGGTGATGGCGTGATCGAGATCAGAACGACTATGAGCGCCAGCGCCGCCGGCGGATACTGCTGGATGAGCGTAACGGGCCATGCGGGAGCCGCGCCAAAGGGCGCGGATCTTGTGTGCGCGGCGGTGAGCGCGTTGGTGCAGACCTTTGCAGGGTGGGTAAAGGAACGGGGCGAAGAAAGAACGCTGGAAACAGATGTACGCATAGAAGAAGGGCGGACCGTAATTGCGGCAAGTGCCGGAATCTGGGAGATGGAGCGGCTTTTGGGTTGTTTTGAAGTTATCCGCTTTGGGCTGGAGAACCTGTCCCGGCAATACCCAGAGTATATCACCTACAAAAGCGGAGCTTGCAGAAAGGAGAGCAAGACATGATGAAACACAAATGGGATCTGCAGCTGTTTGCAGAGGGAGGCGGCGAAGGCGGCGCCCCGGCGGGCCAGGCGGAAGGCGGCAGCGCGCCGGCGGCGCCGGCAGTAGAAGAGCCTGCGCTGCGCCCGGCGGAAGAGCGCCAGATGCGCCGCAGTGGCCAGCTGAAAAAGCAGGCGGCAGCGCCCGCTGCGCCGCCGGCGGAACATCCTGCAGAAGATACAAAGGCCGGGAAAGGCGAGGCGGCAGGCGAAAAAGCCGCAGGTAGCGATAAGGCGGAAGCAAAACCGGGCGGGAAGGCTGGTGAGCAGGCGGATGACGCTGCCTTTTACGAGGACATGAAAAAGTATCCGGGCCAGCTGGAGCGACTGGTGCGCGAGGTGGCGGCCAAGACACAGGCAGCCCAGCGCCAGGCGGATGCCAGGTATGAGCCCCTGATGAAAGCCCTGGCCGAGAAGTATGGAACGACCCCGGACGACCTGGACGGCATCATGGAGGCGCTGAAAGGCCCCGTGAAAGATGATGCCTATTATAACGCGCTGGCCATGCAGATGGGCACGAGCGTCGAGAACGCCCGGAAGATGGACGAGCTGCAGACCCAGAACCAGCGACTGCAGCGTACCCAGCAGCGCCAGGCACAGCTGGCAGCGCGTCAGCGGCAGGCGGCACAGGTGCAGCAGATCCAGGAGAACTGGCGGCGGCAGGATGTGGAGATGCAGAAGAAGTATCCCGGTTTTAATTTTGCCGAGGAGCGGAAGAACCCGGACTTTGCGGCCATTCTGCGGGCGGGCGGGAGTTTGGAATCTGCATACCAGGCAACCCACTTCGGAGAGCTGCTGGGCCGGGCACAGGCGGCCACGGCCCAGCAGGTAGAACAGGGCGTAGTGAACCGCATCGAGCAGCGGGGACAGCGGCCGGCAGAAAACGGCATCAGCCCGGCGGCGGCCGGCGTGGCCCCCGTGAAAGATGTGCGGAAGCTGTCAGCGCGGGACTGTGAGGAGCTGGAAAGGCGTGCGGCCCGCGGTGAGCGGATCACGTTTTGACAGAAACGAATTTGAAGAGAGGGAGGAAACGACATGAACACCGAGAACAAGACCATGACCATGTGGGACCTGCAGCTGTTTGCCGACGCGAGCGCCCAGCTGCAGAACACCACCGGCACCACCGGCATGAAGCCGGAGCTGAAAACCTACTACGAGCGGCGGCTGATCGAGCTGGCAGAGCCTAAGCTGGTGCACGACCAGTTCGGTGACAGCTACCCCATCCCGGCCAACAACGGCAAGACCATCGAGTTCCGCAAGTATGACAGCCTGCCCAAGGCCACCACCGCCCTGACCGAGGGCGTGACCCCCGAAGGCCAGGCCATGACCGTGACGACCATCACCGCCGAGGTGAAACAGTACGGCGGGTGGGTGCCTGTGACCGACGTGCTGAAGATGGCGGCGCTGGACAACAACATCGTGCAGGCAACCAAGCTGCTGGCCAGCCAAGCGGGCCGCACGCTTGACACTATCGTGCGGAATGTGATGGTGGGCGGCACCAACGTGATCTATGCGCCCAAGATCGCGGCGGGCACCGGCGCGACCACCGCCGTGACTCAGCGCACTGGTCTGGACGCCACCAGCGTGCTGACGCCGGACCTGATCTTCCAGGCGGCGACGGTGCTGAGCGCCATGAACGCCGATGCCATCGGCGACAGCTATGTGGCCATTGTGCACCCGTATGTGGCCTATGACCTGATGCGCAACGAGGAGTGGATCGACGTGCACAAGTACGCCGACCCGGAGGCGATTTTCAACGGCGAGATCGGCAAGCTGGGGAACGTGCGCTTTGTGCAGTCGAGCGAGGCGAAGATCTGGAAGGATTCCAGCTGCCCGAGCGACGGCAGTGACGGCAACCTGGCGGTGTTCGCCACTATGGTGCTGGGTGCGCACGCCTACGCCAGCACTGAACTGGAGGGCGGCGGCCTTGAGCACATCGTCAAGCAGCTGGGCTACGGCGACGACCCGCTGAACCAGCGCGCGTCCGTGGGCTGGAAGGCGATCAAGACGGCGGAGCGGCTGGTGGAGCAGTACATGGTGCGGATCGAGAGCACTTCGGCCTACAGCGTCAAGGCTGCGGCGAACTGAGAAAGGAGCGGCACATGGCAGCGGCAGAGAAAAAGCCCGAGCAGGGCGAGAAGATGGTGAAGATCAAGCTGTTTAAGGGGGCTGGCAAATATGCAGGCGACGTATTTGTGGGCCTGAACGGCAACACCTACCTGATCAAGCGCGGTGTCGAAGTGGAGGTGCCGGTGGGCGTGGCTGAGATTTTGGAACACAGCGCCCAGCAGGACGCCTTGACGGCCCAGAAACAGGAAGAGCTGGCCGAGCACGCGCAGCATATCTGATCATTTTCGTGACCTTGCGGAAAAGATAAGGACGGCATAAGAGACCCCCGACACGGCGCAGAAAGCCTGTGCCGGGGGTCTCGCGGTATGGGAGGAAGATATGACGGTAGAGAATGCGATCCTGGCGGCTGACAGAATGCGGCCCAATAACCCCTTTGAAGTAGAGGACAAGTGGCGGTGGCTGGCAGAGTGCGATGCGCTGATCCGGTCGCAGGTGGTAGACAGGAGCTGCACCGGGGACTACGAAAACCGGGGGGCGGACCGGGCGGCCGAGTTCGACGAACTGGAAGAAACCACAGAATTGCTTGCCCCGGCCCCCTATGATGCACTGTATCCGCATTATCTGTGCGGGCAGATGGACGCGGCGCTGGGAGAAGCGGACCGTGCGGCCAACGAGCTGGCGCAATACAACAGCCTGCTGAGCGGCTTTGCAGCATGGATGCGCCGGACCTATATGCCGGCGAAACAGCCGCGGATCGTGTGGTGATGGGAGGCGGCCATGTATATTGACCCGAAATTGAACCGGATGCAGAACAGCCGCAGCGAACTGCGGCAGTTTGGAGGACTGAACGAAACCTATGCGTGCAGTGAGGCGGAGTATCAGGACGGGGTGAATTTTTCCAGCAGGGACTTCCCGGCACTGTCCACCAGAATGCTGCGGCGAAAGATGTGGGAGGTGGAGAAGCTGCACGGTATCTACCACCTGAACGGCCTTTTGATGGTACACGGGACGGTGCTGGAGTACACGCCGGATGACGCCGACGAGGCAGTCGTGACCATTGAAGGGCAGCTGACCGACACAGAAAAACAGCTGGCCGGTATGGGCACGAGCGTTCTGATCTGGCCTGACAAAAAGATTTTTGACACAGCTACAGGTAGCTTGAAAAACGTGGAAGCCGAATGGAGCGGCATCGAGGTGACCTTTGAGCTGTGTGATGCAGAGGGCACCACCTACACCATCCCGGCGGGCAGCGTGGGGACCGAACTGCCGAAAAGCGGGCTTTCGGACGGAAGGTTGTATCTGCTGGCCAAAAGCGACGACAACCCCTATGCGGGCAGCAGCACCCTTCAGCAGTACAGCGTGAGCCTTGGAGCATGGAACGAAATCATGCTGGACTACTGCAAAATCAGTTGTGACGGAATAGGGGTGAACTTTGAACAGTGGGACACGGTGACGCTGGAAGGCGTGGCGCAGGTGATCAAAGATAACATAGGCACAGACCTGGAAGAGGATAAGATCATCTATGTGAAAGATACAGACAGCGTGGTGGTGCCCATCAGCGGGTGGGAGCGGGCAACCTACCACTGGGCAAAGTATACCCAGAACCGCAACGGGGTGCAGCGTGTGACGCCGGACGGCAAAAACGTCGCTGTTGCTGCGGAACAATTCGATAACATAAGATTGGCGCGGGAAGCGCCGGACATGGACTACCTGTGCGAGAATGATAACCGTGTGTGGGGCTGCGCCAGCGGGGAGAACGTGATCTATGCCTGCAAGCTGGGCGACCCGACCAACTGGTACAGCTACCGTGGCATTGCAAGCGACAGCTATGCGGTGACGGTGGGCAGCGATGGACCTTTTACCGGAGCGGCCAGTTGTATGGGGTATGCCCTGTTCTTCAAGGAAAATGCCATGCACAAGGTGTATGGCTCAAAGCCGAGTGACTACCAGGTATCAAACCTGCGGTGCCGCGGCGTGGCGATGAACGCCTATAAAAGCCTGTGCGTTATCAACGAAACGCTCTACTATCTTTCGGCGGAGGGCGTGATGGCGTGGGGCGGCAGCCTGCCCGAAAAAGTATCGGCTGCACTGGCGCGAGACACCACCGCACAGACAGTGCGGGCTGTGGGCGGGCAGCTGGACGGACGGTACTACCTGTACATGGAGGACAAGACCGGCAGCGCACGGCTGTTGGTATACGACACCGAAAAGGGCATGTGGCATGAAGAGAGCCCATCAGGCCAGGAGATGGCCAGTACCGGCCGGCAGCTGTACCTGTACGACGGTGAAGCCATGTGGGCTGTGGACCCGAGCCGGGAGACGGATGCAGGAGAGGATGCAGAAGGGATGGAAGCGGGCCTTGCATTTGATTGGGTATCGGGCGACATGGGGCTTGACACCCCGGATGACAAAACGGTGCAGCGTGTGACCATCCGTCTGGATGCAGAGGCAGAGAGCAAGGTGACCGTCTCGGCCAGCTACGACGGAGGGCCGTGGGAGAACGTTGGGATGCGGCACACAAAAGAGAAGTGGCAGCGGATCGACCTGCCGTTTGTGCCGCACCGGCACGATACCATGCGGCTGCGGCTGCAAGGGACTGGGCGGATCACACTGCGGAGCGTGGCCTACACCTTTGGACGGACGAGCGGAAACATGGTGCAGAATGCACTGCGATAAGGAGGAAGAACGATGGCGAGCCTTGCAGGCATTTATGGGCTTAGCATGCCGAAATTCAGCGAAAATATGGACCCGCGGGACCGGTCGGCGCTGAACAATTATCTGTACCAGCTGCAGGAGCAGCTGGGCTATGTGCTGACCAACCTGGACACGAGCAATTTTAGCCCGGATATGCAGCAGACGGCGGCTGTAAGCAGGATGGCGGCGCGCACGCCTGAGAACACGAACACAACACCTGCACTGCTTCAGGCCGCACAGGCCAGCCGGGAAGCGGCCGCCGCAGGCAGGAAAAAGTAAGAGAGGAGGAAGAACGACATGGCAAGCAAGAAAGACCAGGCATACCAGCAGCTGCAGGAGTACCAGGCGCAGGCACCGGGGGCGTACCAGAGCCAGTATCAGAGCCAGATCGACCAGCTGATGAACAACCTGAACAACCGGAATTTTAATTACAACTACCAGACAGACCCTACCTATCAGCAGTACCAGCGGCAGTATGAGGCGCAGGCCAGGCGGGCCAGTGAGAACGCCCAGGCCAACGCGGCGGCGGTGAGCGGCGGCTATGGCTCCAGCTGGGCGACAACGGCGGGAGAGAGCGCCTATGCGGACGCTATGAGCGGGCTGGACAATGTGGTCAACAACCTGTACGGCCAGGCGCTGAACAGCTACACCGACGAGACCAACGACATGTATACCCAGCTGCAGAACCTGATGGCGGCGGAGAGCAACGCCCAGGCGCAGTACAACCAGGACCTGCAGAACTACTACTCGAACCTGAACTACTACCAGACCAACTACCAGAACGAGGCGAACCGAGAGCAGCAGAACACCACCAACTGGATGAACATTGGTGGGCAGATTTTGGGCGGGCTGATCAGCCTGATCCCGTATGCGATCCAGTACCTGCCGATGCTGCTGTAAAGGAGGGGGCGAAATGGCACTTTTTCGAGTGAACCAGGCAAGGAAAGACCTGAACAACTGGCTGGCGCAGGACCCCGGCAGGGGAAGCAACAACTACAGCGCCGCGCTGCAGAACGCGCTGAACAATGCGGCAAACCGCCAGACGCCGGCCCAGCGGTACAACACGGGAAATGACCAGAACATTCAGGCCAGCCGTGAGAACTACCGCCTGATGGCCCAGCGGGCGGCGGACGCGGCGGCGGCCGGTACCCAGGACCTGAGCGGCGGGTATGATGCAAGTTATGCAAACAGCGCGGCGGAACAGGGCCGCCAGATCCTGATGGAGGGCCAGCACGACAACGAACAGGCCCTGCGGCAGCTGGCGCTGGAGGGACTGGCCGCTGAGAGCAGCCAGGCGGACGTTCTGACCCAGGCGCTGCTGGGGGCGCAACAGTTGGAAATGAACGCCAACCAGATGGCGCAGGCGCGCTACCAGGCGCAGCGGGATTTTTTGACTGGCGAAGTGCAGCAGGCGCAGGCAGAGAAAGACAATGTTCTGGGAAACCTGTGGGACGCCCTTGTCTGGGCTGGCCAGACGGCGCTGCGGACCTACGACAACTACAAGGGATACAGCCAGCAGCAGTTTGAAAACGCCTTCTCGATGATGCAATACATGGACGCACTGGAACAGCAGGCGCTGGAAAACGAGCGGTACAACACCGAGTATTCTGACAGCCGGGCGGACGTGGCATGGGAGCAGGCACTTGCAGAGCAGCAGTACACGGACAGCCGGGCCGATACCGCGTGGGAACAGGGAATCACAGAGCGGCAACTGGCGCTGGACGAGCTGGCCTATCAGGATGACCACGCCTACAGGCAGGCGCAGATCGCAAACATGGGGCGGAGCAGCGGCGGCGGGAGCAGCGGCGGGCTGGACTATGGCGACGTGATCAGTTTGTTGAAAGGCTATAGCGATGCTGCTATAACGGATGATCCTACGTTGCCTGTGTATGACGCCCTGCTGGGGTCGATGGGACTTAGCCCGAGCAGTTTTGGCAGCACGAGCACGGGCGCGGCCCCGACCGTCCCTGCGATTGACTTGAGCAGCGGCATGAGTCTGGCGCGCAGTGGTATCCAGAGGGGATGGTCGGCCAGCGAGATTGCGGAGAGTCTGATCGACTACGGATTTAGCGATGAGGAAATTGCACAGATCATGAACCGGGTGAGGTGAGCATATGCCTTATACATCGTCTGATATTGCAAAAATCAGGAAAAGGCGGGAAGAGCAGCAAAGCACAAGCGGCGGAATGAATGGGGGAAAGTGGCAGGCCGCAGACGTGGCCAAAATCCGCCGCGAAAGCGCCGCGGCCCGCGAGGGCGGCCGCGACCAGCAGCTTGAACTGGACAAAGAACTGTATACCAGGCGTACCGGCCGCCCGGCGGAGGGGACGGAACCTAGACGGACAGCCACAAGTGCGCGGCAGAACGAGGAACCCGGCGGGCTGCTGGACAGCCTGATGGGCATGATGCAGCGCAGCACTGAGCTGCAGAACCGGACGGCGTACCGGAACCAGGAGATAGAGAAAGAGGGCGGAAAGCTGGCGGGCCGCCTGGCGGCACAGGTACTTGACACGACGCCGCGCGAGGGCAGCCTGGCTGACAGGATGGAGCGCAATGCGCGCGGCATCATGGACGAACAGGAAAGCCGCTGGCGGGAGTATAACGAGTGGCTGGAAGAGGGGAGCAACCGGGAACTTGCGGCCGCGGTGGAGCGGATGGAGGATTCCGGCGGGCAGTATAGCCTTGCGGACCTGGCAGCCAACAATGACCGCGGATGGACGATGGAACAGATCGAGGACGCGGCGGCGCGCCTTGCGGACCGCGGGCTGCTTGATAAAGCCTACAGCGTCAACCGCCGGGCGGGAAAGTCTGTTGCCGGCATTGGGCAGGAGGCTGCCGGCGCGGCGGCCATGGCCTTGCCGGTGGCGGCGCAGGCGGTCGAGGATGTGCTCTACGGCACAGAGACCCGCCCGGAGGAGATCGACGGGCTGGCGGGAGACCTCTACCGGTGGGGCAGCAACGTATACCAGCGCGGCGGCGAAAACTTGCAAGAATCCCGTCTGGGCCTGAGCGACCTGGAGGAGCTGGCCTACGGCGCGGCAGAGAGCGCTGGCGAGAACATCGCGCTGGGACTTATCAACCCCGGCTTGCTGCTGGCGGAACAGACGGCGAGAAGCGCGGGCGGCGGCATTGCCGATATGGCGGCGGCCGGACGCAGCGCCGGGGCGGCAGCCCTTTCGGGCCTGGGGCACGGGGCAATCAGCGCGGGCATTGAACAGATCGGCATCGGGCAGATGATGCGGAACATGGGGATGCGCACCGGCATGAGCCGGGCGGCGGACAGCATCCTTGACCGCATCGCAGCGCTGCCGGGCCTTGACCGGCTGGCCCCGGCAGTGGCCGGGACGGTGGCGAACGCCGGAGAAGAAGCGGCGGAAGAATTTGTGCAGAGCTATGCTGACACGGCGCTGGACACGCTGCTGGGTGCACCGGACACGCCGGGCCTCTTGAGCGAGGAACTGCTGGCAGAGGCCGCCCAGAGCGCTCTGGGCGGCGCTGCGGGCGGCGCGCTGATCGGCGGCATCTCAATGGGCATCGGCGCAGCGCAGGACGTGCGGCAGGGGCGGATCGCTCCACGCGCAGACCTTGTGGCAAACGCGAACCTTTCGGCCACCATTGAGCGGGCCGGACAGGTGGGCCGGGCCCAGCAGGCGGCGGCTGGCGCTGCACAAACGCAGCAGGCACAGAGCCAAACGCAGGCACCGGCGCAGCAAGCTGGACAGCAGATCCCCCAGCCGCGCACGGTGGACCCACAGTTGGCCGAGCTGGCGGCGCAGAGCGGCGGGCGGCTGGATGCCAGTGCTTGGCAGACCATGCAGCAGGCTGCAAACGCTGAAAGGCAATCTGCAAACGCCGAAAGGCAATCTGCAAACGCCGAAAGGATGGCTGCACGGGAACAGTACCAGGCAGCGCAGCGCCAGGCACAGCTGGCAGAGCGGCAGAGCTGGACAGACCGGCAGCGGGATGAGGCAATGCTGCTGGAAGGAAACACCAGCATGAGCGAAGCGGCTGTGAACGTGGCAGCACGGGCTATGCCGGAGGGTGTGGGCGGCGAAGTGTACAGCGTGGCGGCCAATACCGTGTATCAGATGGCGCGGCAGGGCATTGCAGAGGACTGGGACACGGCGCTGGACCTTGCAGGCCGGTACGGCGTGCGGGTGAATCAGGTGCTGGCGACCCCCGGCGGGGCAGAGGCTTTGCAGATGGTGTACAACCAGGGGAAGATGGACGGCATCGAGGCGGCGGGATACAGTGCGGCGGGCCTTGCAGACGAGAGGCAGGCCGGGCGAGTGGAGTACCAGCCGGGCGCACTTGTGCCGGAAGAGGACAGGGCGCTGTTTGACCTGTACGCCGCGGCGAGCGACACCGCCGTGATGGTAAGCGACCGGCTTGAAAAGAATGCCGGGGGCTATGTGGACACGGCGCTGGGCAAAGTGTACTTTGGCGCACAGGCTGACGCCGACACCTTTGGGACCATCCTGCACGAGAGCGTGCACCAGTACAACGCCTGGGACGAAGCAGGCGGCCGGGAACTGCAGACCGCGACGCTGCGGTACATGGCCGAACAGAGCGGATTTGAGAGCGTGAACGAGCTGGTGGAAAGCTACATCCAGCGATACCAGGAAGCCGGGCAGGATCTGAGCTATGCGCAGGCGTGCGAGGAGATCACGGCGGACGCCATGCGTGGAGTATTCGGCAGTGAGGAAGCCTTTGGGCGCTGGGTGGAGCACCAGCGCACGCTGGCCGGGCAGAACAGCGAACGGCGCAGCGCGGTGGCCCGTGTGATGGACAAAGTGCGCGGGATGCTGGACAAGGTGATCGAGAAGGCCAAGAGCATCCTGGCCAGAGAGCCGGACAACGCGGCGGCAAGGCAGGCGCAGGCATTGGCCGAGAACCAGAAGAGAACGCTGGAAGAGCTGTACTATAAGCACGCCGAAACCGCCATGGAGGCACAGCGGGCCGCGCAGAGCGGACAGGAAAGCGAAACTTTCAACAATCAAAGTGTGAAAAGTGTAGAAAGCAAAGCAAGCTCTGAACAGAGTTTTGAAAAGAGTATGGAAAATGAAACAGAAACACCTGAAGATAGAGTGGCCGAAGCCCGCCGATACCAGTTGCCGGTGGACGAGCGGGCGATGGAGAGCGGCCAGCGGGCAGCGGCATGGGAGAACACGGACCGCGTGGGGCTGGCGGAGTATATCTCAGAACTATACCAGAGCGGCGAGATGCGTCGTGTACCGGTGGAGAGAGTGCAGCGGCTGGCCCGGCGCATTTTGAGCGACAGCGCCAGCAAGGCAAACGAAATCACGGTGGCAAAGCAGCTTGATGGTCTGATGCAGTACATGGCCAGCGGACAGACAGACTTTGAAACAGCCTTTGGCGCTGCAGAGGGCATTGCTGACGGGATTTTGCAGAAGAGTACCCGGCGGGACAGCAGCCTGTGGAACGAATACAAAGACCTGCACTATTTTACTGTACATATGGAGCGGGGCGGGCCGGAGTACCAGGAAATGGTGTATCAGTATGGCAGCTATGCCCTGGCGCAGAAGGAGCTGGGCCGGAACGGCATCAAGCTGACGACGGCGAAGGACAGCAGCGCGCGGGGCATTGACCAGCTGTATCAAGAACTGTCGAACGAGTATCCGGGATTGTTCCCGTCTGAAGTCACAGGACCGGCGGACCAGCTGGACCGCATCGCACAGGTAAGGCAGTCTATCCGGCCGCAGATCAAAAACAACTTTGGCGAAAGTTACGAAGAAGCACGGGCCGACCTGGCGATGCAGATCATCGGCGCGGCGGTGGGCGAGGGTGTGACCGATCAGGGTGTGGCGGGGATGCTGCGCCAGCGGATCGACGAGAACCTGAACCTGCACCGCAGCGGCATCCAGCGTCGGGTGGTGAACGCACTGAATGAACAGGAGCGGGAGGCGCGGAACGAGGGGTTTGCACAGGCGCAGAGAATCGTCCGGGCATCCGGCGAGGCCAACCGGCAGCGGCTGGAACGGGAGCGCGCGGCGTGGGCCAACACGAGCAACGCCATGCAAACAGCGATGGCGAGAAGCCGGAATATTGCCCGACGTGCACGGGACGCAAGAAACAAGGACAATGTGCGGAGGGTGATCGCGTCGAACCTGACCAAGCTGAACCGGATGCTTCTGCACCCGAGCGACCAGTACCATGTGCCGCCCAAGCTGCTGCAGGACGCCATACAGGTGGCGGAGCTGGCCAATAGAGCCACCTACAACAAAGAGACGCTGAACAAACTGTACGCCTTGAAAGACCAGCTGGAAACCCAGGCGAAAGCGTCGGACGGCGTGGACAGTATTGCAGCAGATTGGGAGAACAGCGGCATCTCCCAGATGCTGGCAAACCTGACCACCAGCATGGAACGCCAACAGAGCGCGCGGCTTGCCGAACAGGCAGACGCCCAGACCAGGCGGGCCGAGAGGGGCCTTGAAACCATGTACGAGATGCAGAGCGACTACATGGCCGGGCTGGAAATGGAGACCTTCTCGCTAGATGACTTGATCGCGCTGCGCGATTTGACAAGTGCGATGGTAACGGTGATCCAGAACTCGAACAAGCTGCTGGCAACCAGGACGGCCCAGAACGCAAGCGAGTTCGGAGACCTGGCAAAGCAAGAGGTGGAGAGCAGCCCCAGTCGGCTGAAAGACAGCAGCGGGCGGCTGGCGGAACTTTACAACAAGTACCGGGCAAACGTCTACAATGCCGAACGCTTTTTCAACATGCTGGGTGGCCACCGGCACGGTGGCGCGATGGAGACACTGGGCAAGGCGCTGGCGGCCGGCGAAGCCAGGCAGACGGAAATTCGGGAGAAAGGAATGCAGCAGTTCCGGGATGTGCTGGAAGGCAAAGAGAATCAGAAGCTACTGCGGCGCTTTGCTGGACAGGATGCGGAACTGATCGACGTCGGGCTTTCGACCAAGATCAACCGGGCGCAGATGGTGAGCCTGTATATGCACCTGCAGAACGCTCAGAACCGGGACCATGTGCTGAAAGGCGGCGTGGTGATCCCCGACATGAAGGAGTACACCAGGGGACATATCGAAAAGGCATACCGTACCAACCGGGTGGAACGCATTACCGCGGGAACGATTGATGCAATCGAGAAAGAGCTGACGACCGGTGAAATGGCGGACTACTGCCAGAAATGGATCGCGGACCTGAAAGAGCTGCTGAACAACTACACCAAAGGTGTGATCAATGAGACAAGCCGGAGGCTATCAGGCTATGACAAGGCAAAAGTAGAAGAATATTACCCGTTGGCTGTGGACCGGGATGTGCTGCAGAAGGAAATTGAAGGAGTAGTGCACAATGGCACCATTGAAGGCCGCGGCTTTTTGAAAGAGCGGCGGGAACACTCAACAGCACCAGTGCTGCTGGAAGAAGCCAGCAGTGTCATGGGCCGTACCCTGTCGGACGCGGCGGCATATGCGGGCCTTGCACCTGCAATCCGGGATGCAAATAAAATCTGGAACGCAAACCGCAGTGAGCAAGGCAGCCTTCGGGCAGCGGTGCGCAAGAGCTTTGGCGATGACGGCGTGAACTTTGTGGAGAACTATATAGCCGACCTGCAGCAGCAGCAGCGGACACGGAAAAACATCTTTGATTTCCTGAGCGGGATGCGGGGGAACTATGCCGGCGCGGTGCTGACGTTGAACCCCGGTGTGGCGCTGGGACAGATTTCCGGTGTGGCGGCCGCGGCCAGCGATCTGGGATGGAAAGCAACGTGGGACGCCTACCGCGAGATGCTGCCAAACAGCGCGGAGCACAAGGAGAGCATCCGCAAGGAGATGATGGATCATGGATACTGGCAGCTGGAAGCGACCCTTTCGGATGGGCCGACGGCGGAACTGAACGCCGTCCGCCAGCGCTCGGGAGCGGTGCAGCGAGCGCTGGAACGCATACCCGGCACCGGATGGCTGGAAAACATGGACATGAAAACGCGCATGGCCCTGTGGGAAGGCAGTAAATACTATGTGGACCACCACCTGGAGGAGTTTAATCTTCCGGCGAACGCCCGCGGCAGTGATGCATGGTGGGGGGCTGTCGTGTCCAAGATGACAGAGGTAAACGACCGCACCCAGCCCAATTACACCATCAGCCAGCAGTCGGCTTTGCAGCGCGACCCCAGCCAATTGGTCAAGATGCTGACCATGTTCCGAAGCCAGGGCTTCCAAAACTACGGGCTGGTGGCGTCTGCCGTTGAGGATGTGCGGGCGCAGACCGCCTACGAGGAGGAATACACCCGGCGGGCAGCAGACACGACCCTTGGAGAAGAAGAGCGTCAGCAGGCGAAGGCGGATCTGGAACGTGTGCAGAGGGACAAAGCTGCGGCATGGACCAACCTGCGCCGCGCGGCCAGTGGCCAGGTGGTAAGCGCAGCTATCTTTGTGGTGGCCAAGATGCTGGTGGATGACTGGCTGCTGCACCGGTATGACCGCGAGAAAGACGAAGATGGGCAGATTACCCCGGCGTCTGTGGCCGGCCGGGCCGCTGGTATGGTGGCTGAGAACCTGATGGGTAACGTCTATGGACTGAGCGAAGTATGGAACACGGTGGCAAACCTCTTTGGGGGCGGCGAAGAAGAGCCTGTGAGCCTGACCGGCGTGGACGCGATCAGTGACCTTTCCGGCGACCTGCTGCGGCTGCACAATGCAGTAACGGAAGATGAGCTGGACCCCACCAAGGTACGAGACAGGCTCATTGACCTGGCGGGCAGCATTGGCAACCTGACAGGCGTACCATTGGCGCGTCTGACGCGGATTGTTGAAGGCTTGACCGGCTGGATCGGCGACTTCGGCACCGCCGCCAACAGCGACGGGCTGAACCTGTGGGACGTGATGAACGCCCCGCCGTCCTCGGCGAGCCAGTACGACCGGCTGTATACGGCAGTGTTTGAGGAGCCGGACGCAGAGGACGCGGCGAAGGCGCTGGAGCAGTTGGCTGATCTGGATGCGCTGAACCCGCCGGCCAAGGCGTCGAACGCGAAGGCGGCGGACGGGAAGGTACTGATCGAACTGCTGAAGCGGGAGCGTGAATACGGCGCCTGGGTGCAGAGCGCGGCGGCGGCCCGGGTGGCCGGCAACGAGAGCGAGCAGCGGCGGCTGCGGCAGGAGCTGGTGGACGTGCTGGCAGGGGCGCTGGGCATCAGCCAGACGGACAAGGCAGACGCGCGGCGGCTGCGGACGGTGATCGACAAAGTGGACAGCGCTATAGCCAGCGAGGTGCGCGAACAGCTGGGCGCGGACAGCAAGACAGGCGCTACCGTTTACACGCCGTTGCTGGCGGCACTGGAGGACGGCGGCGACGTGGCGAGCATCCAGACCGGACTGCGGCGGGCCGGGGTAGATGACCAGGCCATGAAGAGCGCCGTGGTGAGCGCCTACAAGGACGAATATCTGTATGGAAGCGAGAGCACACGGAAGCGGATCGAAGGACAGCTGCTGGCGCTGAAGGACGCAAACGGAAAGCCGTATTTTACCAAAACGAAGGACAAGGACGACTTTGCGGACTGGGTGACGGACTGGGAGCTGCAGGGACTGAACGACAATGTATATACCGACTTGGACGAAGCACTGGCCACCGAAAACAAGGCGGCGGCAAAAGAGCAGATCGACCGGTATATGACAGCGGGTAAGGGCGCAGACAGCATCCGAACCCGCATGGCCAATCTATACAAGCGGGAGTACATCGAAGCGGACGGAGCCCGGCGGCGGGAGATCGCGCAGTTCCTGGTTGGACTGCGGGGACCGAAGGGCGAGAAGATCGTGACAGTGGACACCCTGACCGGATGGATCCGGGACGACGCCAAGGAAAAGGCAGCCGGACAATAAACAGCAGCGCGGTGAGAAAATATTTCTTGCCGCGTTGCTTTTTATGTACAATAGAAGAAGGAGGGATGGACATGGTGATCACCATTACAGCAAAAGAGCAGGGAGGAGGAACGCAGTTTGTTCCGACGCCCCGGCGGCTGCACCTGGGCGGCGAGCGTGCCGAAGGTGTGGACCGGTTGAACTTTGAACTGCCGGAAGAGTGGGAAGGGCTAAGCGTATCTCTTTATGTCGAGCATGAGGACGGCAAGCTGATGACCCCTATGCTGCTGGATGGACAGAACAGCGTGAGCGTAAGCCGCACTTTTACCGAATCACTGCAAGGCAAGTGGATGCTGGCGGCCACCAACGGGGCGGGCTACACGGCCTATACCTTGCCCGGCAGTTATGATGTCTATGATACGATGGACACCAGCGGGGACGGAACAGAAATACCTCAGAGCCAGTATGAGCAGTTTGTGAGCCAGGTGATCCAGTCGGCCAGCAATGCGGCCAACGCGGCAGCGCAGGCGCAGGCCAGCCAGGCGGCGGCAGCGGATGCAGCTGGACAGGCCCAGAGCGATGCCGACCGGGCCGAGGAAGCGGCCAAACGTGCAGAAGGTATTGCGCCGGAAGAAGGTGCGGTGCTGTCCGTCAACGGGAAAGGCGGCGTGGTGGAGTTGCACGCTGCGGATGTGGAGGCGGTGCCTGTCCCTAAAAATCCTGTAGAAGGGCAAATGCTGGTGGTAAAGAGCGTGGGCGAGGACGGCGAGGTCGTGATGGAGACGGAAGAGAAACCGGAAAGTTATGGACCTGGCTTTGTAAAGATGCAGACCAGCATCCCTGTGGCAGAGCGAAACGCCAGCACCCTGTATTTTTTGGTGACGGCCAACCATAACGGCACGGAGACGCGCGCCACAAACGCATGAGGTAGAATATGAGCACACGATACGTCTGGGGCCGGTACACGGCGCAGAAGAAGCAGGAATACCGGCAGGTGTATGATGTTACATCCCAGACGGAAAACAATGCATTCGTGAACCTGACCAAAGAGCAGGATTATAAGTTTCAGATGGGGACAGGCTGCAGCTGCTATTCTTCCAGCGGGCAGATGTACATAACGGGTGTTATCAGGACATACCAGGGCGGCTCGGGCCATACTGGCGACACCTACGGATCCGGTTATATTCTGATGGCCAACAACACCGTGCTGTACAGCTCAAACTGGAAAGCGGTAGACGAATGGCTGGGCGGTAGCGGCTTTGGCCTGCGCGGCGGGTCGAGGCGGTACAGCTCATATCTCACATCGAAGCTTTACACCTACTATGTGCAGGGCAGCTTTATCGACTGGAAAACGGGAAACAGCCGGTACAGCTACAGCGATGGGTACAGTGGAGGCGATTATTACACCTACCAGGGCAGCGACAATATTGACCCTGCGGCAGTCAATCTGCCGGAAAATATCCGGGGCGGCAGCGTAGTGAATGTGAGCGTGAACCCCAGCGCCGGCCAAAAGTATGAGGGGTTGATCAGCTACCAATACCAGTACCGCCTGGACGGAGGAAACTGGGTGACGATCGGCACGTCGGGCGTGAGCGAAAGTTTTACGGTGCCAAACGGCACGCAAACGGTACAGGTGCGGGTACGGGCCCAGGATGACCTTGGGTTTGTAAGCAATGACTGGATCACGAGCGGCGTGGTGAGCGTCGTGAACAATAGCCCGCCCAGCGCACCGGGCAGCATTGATGTGAGAAATGCGATTGCAGGGAACTATGCTACCATCACCATCACAGAGGCGACCGACAGCGACGGCTATGTGACGGGATACATTTTTGAGCGCAGTGTGGACGGCGGAAGCTGGAAAGAGGTTTCGGAAACAAGCAGCCTTGCATATTTTGAGCGCATTTATGAAGATTGGGCGACCGTGCAGTATCGTGTCTGTGCGGTGGATAATGAGGACGCGCGAGGCCCGTACATCACAAGCGAACTGTATACGGTGCAAGTGGACTATGTGATGATAAGCGGACCTGAGGCCGATCTTGGAAGCGTGGCCGGAGTGCTGAGCCTGGAAACGATCTACAGCACATCGGACGACCCGGAAGCCCAAGGCATAGCAGTCAAGATCGAGATGGACGGCGCACTGTTGGTGGATCGGGATGTGAATGCAGGAGATAAGATCGTGCTGAACATCGATACAAGGCTGCAGTGGACGGGCGTACACCATATCAGCGTCACAGCGGAACTGGAGGACCATATGCCAGCGAATCAGACTTACACTTATACGATCGGCGCAACGCCCGCAGACCTGATTTCCGGCGGTGAGAGCGGCGTGCTGCAGGGCCCGGATGGAAAGCCTGTGCTGCCCAAGACCCTGGCGCAGGATTGCTACGGCACTGATGGCAAGGACGTGAACACCTTGATTGCAGAGGGCCTGCAGATGACGGCGGGAGGCTACATCGGGACCGGCACAAGCGGAGAGGGGGCGCCCAATACGCTGGCTTTTGGCTTTGCGCCGCGGCTGCTGGTGCTGTACAAGGCGGATGATGGCGAGGCCGTCATTCTTGGAGCTGCCGCTGCCGCCGGCAGCGGGATGGTGGGCGGCATCAGCTACACGTTTTCCACCGGCGGAGCGAGCTGGTACGCATCGACTCCGGCAACGCAGATGAATGAGAGCGGCCAAAACTATGGCTATTTTGCCATAGGGAACTGGCAGAAGCCTGCTGAAACATAAGGAGGTCAAGATGCAAATCGTACCGAAGGAGCCGGGCGCCAGCGGGGCTTACCCGCCTTTGCAGGAATGGGCGGGGATAACACCGCCCGAAGGCTTTGCCGGGTGGCCGGCCGGGCTGGATACAAAAGACTTCTACGATCACAACGGCTTTGTTGTGCTGCACATCGTGCGCGGTATAGTGGAAAGCTATACCGTAAACGAGGAGGCATGGAAAGCCTGGCAAGAGGCCCAGCCGGAACCAGAACCTGAACCCACCCCGGCTGGGGATGTGCCCACATGGGCTGAGTTGTCGGGGGCGCTTAAAGGAGGAGTGAACCATGCAGAGTGATAAAGAGTTTGTGTTGGACGCCATGCAGCGCATCGGGAAAACCATTGCACAGAACATCCAAAGCCGTGCCGCTGAAATGACTGGCACTGAGCTGTATGCAGAGGAGGATTACATTCTGGACTTTGCCGCTGCCTGCGCTTTGAAAAACATGCTGGAGCGTACGGCGGGCTTTGTCTGCCGCTCTACCGCAGGCCATGTGGTCAAGCTGGTGCAACCCTACGACAGCAGCATTTACACCGGCGAACCGGAGGAGCTGGAGGCCCAGTGGGGCTTTGTGTGGAGTGACGACCCGAAAAAGGCCCGGGACTTCATTTCCCTGAGCACAAGCCCTTACATGGAAAACAACTGCGCCATCGACGCCGGGTATGTGTGGCGCAGCAAGATCGACAACAATGTGTGGGCGCCCAGCGGTTACGAACAGGGCTGGGAGAAGCTGGGCACGGTTGAGGAGATCATGGGGGAGGGCACCGCATGACGGTGGAGGAAATGCTGATGGGCGGCAGCGGGCTGCTGGTCCTGCTGCTGAGCATCATCCAGATAGCGCCTATCAAGCTGAACCCGTGGAGTGCCATAGCCAGGGCTATAGGAAATGCAATAAACGCGGACTTGCTGAAGAAGTTGTCTAAAACCGAATCCATGCTGCAGGAGCACATGGAAATGGATGATAAGCGGAATGCAGATATGCACCGATGGCGTATCCTGGACTTTAACAATGAGCTGCTGCAGGATGTCCCCCACACCCGGGAAGATTTTATCGACATTTTGGCAGAGATCGACGAGTATGAGGACTTCTGCAAAAACCACCCGGACTATAAAAACAACCGTGCGACCCATGCAATCGGGAATATTGGCCGGGTATATGATGACCGGCTGAAAAAACACGACTTTTTATGAGGTAAAACCATGTACGATGTGAAAGTTTATGATATGACCACCGAGGCAAACCGTCAGCTCTCGAAACACTTCCAGCTGCACGAATTTGCCTGCACGGACGGCAGCAAGCCGGTCTTTTTGAGCCAATCTCTTGTAGACTTGCTCGAGAACGTGCGGACACATTACGGCAAACCTGTACACATCAACTCGGGGTACAGGACTGTGAGCTACAATGCTGGCTTAAAGAACAGCAGCCCCAAGAGCCAGCACTGCAACGGCCTGGCCTGTGATTTCTGGGTGGAGGGCGTTGCCCCTGCCGAGGTGTACAAGTATTGCGAAAGCCTGCTGGGCAACCACGGCGGCCTGGGGCTTTATGACAGCTTTGTCCACATGGACGTCCGCGCAGCCAAGAGCCGCTGGCGGGGTTGAGGAGGTGAGCATCCATGCGGGTGCATGAGATCAAGCTGACGGGCTACCAGCCCCGGACGGCGGCTGGAGCGCCCCTGAACCTGGGCACGGCTGGCAGCATGGGAAATGAGCAGCTGCATGTGACCCTGGGCGAAGGCTGGGAGGGGCTGGCGGCGCGGGCGGTGTTCCGCCCCTGCAGGGTCAGCCGGATGGTGCCGGAGGACGGCGTGGTGAATGTGCCATGGGAGGCCACGGCCCGACCGCTGGCGGAAGGACGCGGGCGGATTGTGTTCCAGGGATTGGATGAGTACGGGAGGATCGTAAACTCCCTGGACGTGCTGTACATCGTGGAGGGGACAAGCTCGACCGAAGATAGGGAGAGCGAATACACCCCCAGCGCCGTGCAGCAGATCATCCAGCAGGTGGCGGCGGACGCCGCCGAAGCGAGAAACGCGGCGACGGAAGCGGCCGGCAGTGCGAGCAACGCCGCAAACAGCGCCAACGCCGCGGCTGGCAGCACGGCAGCCGCAGCCACCAGCGCCTCTACCGCGGCCCAAAAGGCCAACGAGGCGGCGTCCAGTGCCGGCGCGGCCGCCAGCAGCCAGCAGGCGGCGGCCGGCAGCGCATTGGCGGCAGCATCGAACGCATCGGCAGCAGCAGGCAGCCAGGAGTCGGCGGCGTCCAGTGCTACGGCGGCGGCCGAAAGCGCCAGTGCTGCCGCTGGCAGCGCATCTGATGCAGCAGACAGTGCGCAAGAGGCGAAACGAGTCGTCCAAGGTGTGGAGCAGAATATCAAGGATGCGCTGCAGGAAGCCAAAGACAGCGGCGAGTTTGACGGCCCGCAAGGCCCCAAAGGGGATACCGGCGAGACGGGCCCCCAGGGACCGCAGGGCGAAAAAGGAGAAACTGGTGCGCCGGGCCCGGCTGGTGCGCCGGGAGAGAAAGGGGAGCGCGGACCTGCAGGGCACGTTTTGGCGGCGGAGTTTGATGTGGATGTCGATACAGGAGAACTGATTATGATCACGCCAGACGACTATGAAGGAGCAAAGTTTAACGTGGACGAAGAAGGCTATTTGGAGGTGAGCGTAGGTGCCTGAAACAAAAATCGGCAAGGTCGCACCGGTACCCAGGGGCGAATATAACAACACAAACCAGTATGACAAAATCGACATTGTGAGCATGGAAGGTGGAAGCTGGATCAGCAATAAGCCAGTGCGCGGGGTAAAGCCGGGGACGGACCCTGAGAGCTGGACGCAGCTTGCACAAAAGGGAGACACGGGCCCGAAGGGTGACACCGGCGACACCGGCCCACAGGGCCCGAAGGGTGACACCGGCGACACCGGCCCACAGGGCCCGAAGGGTGACACC